>OBID01000625.1_pt1 | contig 13998 bp, 7 predicted proteins | sample 1519781 | NCBI WGS metagenome assembly OBID01 (sample SAMEA3991478, study PRJEB22521) | metagenome | biome: anthropogenic terrestrial biome; feature: sewage plant; material: sludge | place: Sweden | collected 2012-09-26 | reverse complement strand
TAGAAGCTATAATCGAATCAGAAATAGATAGTCATATTATTGTGAATGCCGGTCCTGGTTCCGGAAAAACATACACAGCTATACAGCGCTTATTATATATTTTGAATATCATCAATCCAGAAGAATGTGATAGAATACTTGTGCTTTGTTACACAAGAGCAGCTGTTGCTGAAATCAAGGAGCGAATCGATAATGGTATTGTAAAGGGAGAACTACCCTATGAAGCCAATCAAGTGGCTATTTGCACCTTTGATTCATTTGCTACAAATTATCTTATAGCCATTGAAACTCCCACCGAAGAACTAAACAACCTTGATTATAACAAAAGAATACAACTTTTTAATAAGTCTATTGACTCTGAATATTTTGAAGACTTCAAGTATTGTATCATTGACGAACTTCAAGACCTCGTCAACGACCGTGCAATTATGACTATCGAGATTTTAAAAGCATTAAAATGTGGTTATTTGCTATTGGGAGATAAATGTCAAGCAATATACGACTATGATTGCAACAGTACCACAAGTATTAACTCAACAAAATTCTATCAGTTGATAAACGATAATTTTTCTTCTATTTTGAAAAAATACGAAATATCGGGCAACAAACGTCAGACTGAAAAGTTAAATGCACAGACAAAAATTCTTAGAGAACAGTTACTTAACTTTAATGCGTTGTCTATAGCAGAAATATTTTCCAATAGTTTGAAAGGCATTTCTGAATGTGAAAGATACGCAGAAGATTTTGATATTAAATCTACCACAGGAACTTCTGCAATTTTATGCAGAAATAATGGTGAGGCGGAATATCTTAGCTGGCTACTGCATAAAAACAACGTTCCACATAATTTGATTAGAACTACAGGGCAAACATATTCTATTAATCGTTGTATAGCTGATGCTTTATGGGACTACTCTAAGGATATCATTTCAGATGATGATTTTCAAAGAAGAATATGTGTCAGAAGTAATGTAAATGAATACCAATCAACAATTATTTATAGAACCATCTGTGATTTCCTTTATGATGAATATCGTGATTATATCGATTGTCCTACCTTTGCTAAAAAACTTTGTCAGGCTGTTGATTTTCCAAAAGAAATAGTCAATGTCCCAGACTCCTCTTTGATTATTTCAACTATACATAAAGCTAAGGGACGTGAATTTAATAAGGTATATTTGCTTGGATACGATTATAATACGAACATTGATGAAAGGAATACTGATACAGAAGAAGAAAGAGTCCTTTATGTTGCACAGACTCGTCCCAAAAGCGAAATAGAGATATTAAAAAAGAAAAACATATATGATTGGTTCTTCAAAAAGAATTATAACAATCGATGGATTAGAACAAAACGCAAACCATATACATCATATGCTCATTGTGTTGGTTATGCAACAGGAATGAATGAAGACATTGATTATAGTTCATTTGTAAACGGTGATTTTAAAAATGCTGTTAAACGACAGGCATATATTTCTGAGAATATAAATTGTGGAGATAAGGTTGTTTTAAAGTTAGATGGTGATGTTTACTGTATTGTACATAATACTACTGTAGTAGGGAAAATGTCGTTATCTTATAGTCAAAATTTAATGGATAGGTTCAGTGATGGATGGATATATGCTTATCATCTTCCTTTACAAATAAATGAACTATTTGTCAAAAATATAATAACATATGTATCATATAAAGACTATGATAATATTCCTCAAAAATTTAGAAAAAATCGTTTTTGGTTAGCAATAGAATTAACCGGATTTGGTAAAATACTATGGACGGAGAATAGCTAATGGGAAGATTTGACGAATTTTATACTGCAATTGACGATATTAATGACTGTATAAAGAAAGATTTATTTGGTGTTTCTTCTGAAAATGAAATCCTTGATTCAGTGGAACCATTATCAACATATGTTACAGGAATACTTTATCCTAAAAAGCCAACTCAAACATATGATGACAGCAGTCAGCTTACATTTTTCGAAGAAGAATTTGATTCCGATAACGAAATTGATTTGGAAGATAAGTTTAAAGTGGATGACGATTCTATTAATTCAGCTAATAAATATAAGCCGTCATCAATGGGTATTTCTGTTATGGTTTCTGCTAGTTGTAAGCAGTTATCGATAGTATTTGAATGTGGAACTTATATGCATTTTGAGACGGATAAGAATGCTTCAGATGGAACAAAAATAAAGTCACATTGCTATCAAAGAGTGCCATATAAATATTATTCAAAAGCAAATGTGCCGGATAAATTAGGGACTGTGTCAGAGAGATTAGAAGTAAAGGTATCGGATGATGTTATTTTACCAATAGATATTAATATTACAGTAAGAAAAATAATGGATGACCGTAGTAAGATAATAACTATCTCAGTCGTAAATAATGCAATAGAAATTAACAAATTGCACACTCGTAATGAATATGCTTTATTTCAATGTTCTCTTACAATAGGATCTGACTTAGCATTTCTGCCTATTTATCATAACTCCTTTTCAAATAATGATATTGAATCTCAGATAATGGCAATGATTTACTGTTCAATAAAAAACTACGCTTATGGTCATGGATGTTCTGTTGCGTATGATGAAACAAAATCTGAAATATTTGAAATAAGAAGTGAGTACATTCCAATCGAGCAGGTATTACAAATGCTTCCGGGCACAATCAGCGAAGACGATATACTGTTATTGGATAATTGGAAAAATGCTAATAGAGATACCACTTGTAATAAACTTTGTAAATTCATCGATGAATATGAGCTGTGGAAAGAAAAGAGCTTAGCTGATTTCAAATACAAAAACACATACGCAAAAGCTGTTAATGAGCTAATTAAACGAATTGAAGTATGTATAAGGCGCTTAAGACATGGTGTAGAAATTTTAAGGAATAGTGATGATAGCTGGAAAGCATTTATACTAATGAATGAAGCTATGCTTTTGCAACGAATAAACACAAAAAAACAAAACAAAAACAGTATAAAATGGTATCCATTTCAACTTGCATATATATTACAAATAATACCTGACATTGCTATTCCCGAAAATGAATACAGAAATACTGTGGATTTATTGTGGTTTCCTACTGGTGGCGGTAAAACAGAAGCATATCTTGGCGTTGCAGCATTTACAATTTTTTATCGTAGAATATCGTCTAACTCTATCAATGATGGTGTGACAGTAATAATGAGATATACTTTGAGATTACTTACTATACAGCAATTTGAACGTGCGGCAGCATTAATATGTGCTTGCGAGTATTTGCGTAAAACAAACAATATCCCTGGTGGTGAAATAAATATTGGATTGTGGATAGGATCCAGTATGACACCTAATCACATTGATGCAGTAAGTGAGGTTTTAGTAAAGCTGAAAGAAAATAAAGACGAAAAGATATATGAAGGTAATCCAATTCAAATTACAAAATGTCCATGGTGTGGCAAGGAAATCGATATAACTGGCTATAATATTAAAAATGGGAATCTGCATATATGTTGTAATGATAATCCAGATTGTGAATTTCACAAAGGATTACCTATATATGTAGTTGATGATGATATTTATGCAAAGAAGCCTACTTTGATATTGAGCACAATAGACAAGTTTGCAAGAATAGCTTGGGTTGAAGAATCAAAAAATCTTTTTGGTGGTTCTTATAATATGCCTCCATCTCTTGTGATACAGGATGAATTACATTTGATTTCAGGAAGTTTAGGCTCACTTTCAGGCTTGTATGAAATTGCTGTTGATTATTTATGTAACAGAAATGGGATTCTTCCCAAGGTAATCGCATCTACAGCAACAGTAAAAAATGCAGACCAGCAAGTAAAAAGTTTGTATGGTAAAGAAATGATACAATTCCCACCTAACGGTTTATCATACACAGATTCGTTCTTTGCACATATAGCTGATAAAAATGAAAGGCCGGCAAGAATTTATGTTGGAGTTTGTGAAAACGGCGGCAGTATAAAAGACCTTATGGTCCGAATTTATGCTGTATTAACTTTAATAAAAGCAAAATTCACAAAAGAAAATCTGTCAGACGATGTAATAGACCAATATTATACTATTGTTGGATATTTCAATGCCATAAGAGATTTAGGGGCAACTTCGAACGTACTTCAAGATAGAATGTATACACAAACAAGAACACTTTTAGCTCACAAATTTAAAGATATATGTGATGAATTAGGTATAGATTCTACTGATATTCCTAGATTCAACAGTGAGGAGCTGACCAGTCGAAAAAGTTCTAAAGAGATAAAAGAAACCTTAGAATGTCTTGAAATAAAGTATAATGAAAGTGGCTGCTATTCATATATATTGGCTTCAAATATGCTGTCAGTCGGAATTGATATAAATAGACTTGGCTTAATGACTGTATACAACCAACCTAAAACAAATTCCGAATACATTCAAGCAACTAGCCGTGTTGGAAGACAAAACCCTGGTTTGGTAATTGCAATGTATAACCCAATGAGGTCAAGAGATAAATCTCATTATGAGCAATTTGGCTTCTATCACAAATCATTTTATCAATATGTTGAAGCAACGAGTATTACTCCATTTTCTTCTAAGGCTATGGAGAAAGCACTGCATTGTGTTTTTATTGCTATGGTTAGGTTAAGCATTACGGATTTTGGTGGTAATGAAAATGCAGTCTATTTTAATGGAAAACATAATAATGTGAAAAGAATAAAGACTTTCATTTTAGATAGGATTAACTACATTCATCCTAAGGCTTATGATTATGCTGAAGAATTGATTGACGATTTAATTTCTGCTTGGGAAAAGATGACGGAAGTTTACTCAGATTTGTGTTATGTTGGGCGAAATTCAGAATCAATAAGTCTTCTTAATTCATCAGAATCTGATTACGACTTTGATTTCCCACCGGTTCTGAATTCTCTTAGAAATGTCGAAGAATCTTCTAACATTTACTTATACAGGTAATGGAGAAATATTATGGTAAGATTTAATAAAAAAGGCTCTCAAAAAGCCGCAAAATATCACATAGGCGAAATTAGAAAGAGTCAATTAATTTCTACTTTTGGCATCGGAAGTATAGTTGATTTTGTAAAAGATACAACCATTATTGGTGGAGTTGATGATTGGGACAAAGGTGACGATGCAGAATATCGTCATCTTACCAATGAAAATTTACAAGCCTTAACCGGTGCTGAATATTTTATTGAACCCAAGACATCAAGTGGCTCTCTTTACTCACAGAAAAATCAAGATATAGTATCATATCCATTCCCTGAAAAGCTATACTGTCCTGTTTGTAAGAGCATTATTGATTACAGAGAATTATCTGCTCAGAAAGATAAGCTCTATTGCAACCAAATAATCAACAATAAACATTGTAAAAGCAAACTTGTTGCATCAAGATTTATTCTTGTATGCGAAAATGGTCATACTGAAGATTTCCCATATTCGTGGTGGGTACATAAAGGTGAAAATTGCTCAAGCGGAAAAAAATCCCCCAGAATTGCAATGTACAATATTGGGAACAGAAGCGATACAGAAAGTTTGATTGTCGAATGCAGAGATTGTGGATGTAAGCGCAGTATGGTTGGAGTTTTTAGCAAGAATGCGTTATTTGGAGAAAATGGGTATTGTTGTTCTGGTAAGCACCCTCACTTAGGCTCTGATTTTCACGATGATTGCTCCCTTCATCCAACGGTGAGATTAAGAACTTCATCAAGTGTATATTTTCCAGTAAATTATAGTGCATTACTTATTCCGCCTTGGAGCCAGAAGGCATTACATTATATAGAGAAAAACTATACTGCACTTTCATTTATAGAAGATGAAAGTAAAAAAATAGAGTATATTCAAAAGGCAATAATGCCGAAATGCACAAATCTAACCTTGGAAGATTTCATTGGTTCATACAACATCCTTAAAATACGTCGCGAAAAAGGAATAGGTCGAACAGAGTCTGACATATACGAAGACGAATATAAAATATTGTGCAGAGATAATGTTAATGAAGACCGATACTCATCGCATTTTGTGGTTGTTCCTAAAGATTTTAATAACTATTTTGAATCGGTGTCAGTTGTAGATAGGCTAGTTGTAACTATGGCTTTAAAAGGATTTACAAGGTTGCGTCCATATAATGGTATTGAGCATGATAGAATAGCTCCTCTTTCAAGAGAAAAAAAGGAATGGCTTCCTGCCATCGAATTAAATGGAGAAGGGATTTTTGTTAAATTCAACAATGAAGCTATTGAAAGATGGAAGAAAAATATTGGCGAAAGATATTATGAATTAAATAAATCTCATAACAATTCTTTTTTATCTTCACCCAAATATTCCGATAAATATATAATGCTACATACTTTTGCACACCTATTTATACGTCAATTATCAAATGAATGTGGATATAGTGCTGCTTCGATGAAAGAAAAAATTTATTCAGATTTTATTGATGATACAAATAATACGCAAATGAATGGCGTATTGATATATCTTTCGTCTTCTGATAGCGATGGAAGTTTAGGTGGATTAATAAGTATTGCTGAAGATACTGAATTACTTGACAAAGTTTTAAAAGACATGTTGCGTGAAGCAAGATGGTGCAGCGGCGATCCATTATGTTCTTCTTCAATGCATCAAGGCTTTGCATCACTCAATTATGCGGCTTGCCATGCATGTACATTGATTCCCGAAACATCCTGCGAATTCAGAAACGTACTTCTTGACAGAGTTTCTGTTGTGGGTAAACCTGAAAATCCCATTTTAGGGATATTGGGTGAATTATCAAACAAGGTTTAACGAAGTAGATTGTTGTTGACTGGTCAAGAAAAGTTCAACCAGACAATTACTAAAATCTGAACAAAGCATGTTTTCGAGCTCCCTTCACCTTCGACATAAAAAATCCGAATTTTTTATAGCGTTCTTAAATGACACAGTTGTTTAAACAGCTTGTTCTAATAATTGCTTTCTGTAAACTAACATGTATCCTATTTTATGAATATTATTCAATGGGGCTATTTTGAGATGTCTTTGAAAATTTACGTTGTACTCATTAAAACCCGTTTTACGGATACTTTTGAAATATAAATTAAATACGAAAGTAAAAAAATTAAAAATTATAATGTATTATTAAGGCGAAGCGGATAGGATTCTCCCAAAATATGTAATTAGTTGTAATATGTTATAATAAAGCTTCAAGCGAATACCAGAAGATTGTTTTAAAGCAATTTTAACATATTAACAACCAGCCCAAAACACAGGCTTTCCTGAATAAAAAACAAAAAATCCGATCTCTTTTTTTAAGTTCGGATTTTTTAATTGGTTAATTAATCAGATTTTTATTAAAATTTTATATCAACCGCTTTGCAATCATACTGTACCACTAATAAAGCCTGACGACCTTCGGGTATATATCTGTTTTGTTGTGGGTATGGATGAATAGTAACCAGGGGAGTTTTACGAGAATACCTGAGTTTTTGCAGGGCTTTCCGATCGCCCTGGACCTTCGGAATCACTGGAGAACTTTGATTTGTGTAGATTTGTGTAAAAGGGGATAGTAACTAATTTAAATTTCCATCATATAATATACAAAATAATATTAAAAAGTGTTGACATTAAAAAGATAAAATGATATTATTAGATAAAGGTAGAGGTGCGGTTGAGATTAGTAGCATCTGTAAGGAAGACCATTCCGTTAACAGCAGATGTAAAAGGTGATACTGCCGAAGAGTGCGTCCTGGTAAAACGTACTTTGGTTATATGTTCAAGAAATATATAACTGTCATCATTCGATGTGATGGAGAGCTATCGATACAATTACAGATTGTGTTTTGTATCAGTATTTTCTGTTTATATTGCATGATGGACCGGTTTATACCGGTTTTTTTGTATCTATTTTTAAATAATTCGGATATTAAAACGGAGGTATTTTTTATGAAACAGTTTAATGTAGGTATTATAGGCGCAACGGGTATGGTAGGACAGAGATTTGCAACTCTTCTTGAAAACCATCCATGGTTCAATGTTGTAGCACTCGCAGCTTCACCTCGTTCAAAGGGTAAAACATATGAAGAAGCAGCAGGCAGCAGATGGGCAATGAAAACACCAATGCCTGAAAAAATGAAAAATATGATTCTTTTTGACGCAACAGCAGATATAGAGGAAATCGCTTCTAAGGTGGATTTTGTTTTCTGTGCTGTTGATATGAAGAAAGACGAAATAAAAGCGCTCGAAGAGGCATATGCAAAAGCAGAATGCCCTGTAGTTTCAAATAACTCAGCTAACAGATTTACACAGGACGTTCCTATGGTAGTTCCTGAAATAAATCCGGAGCATATTGAAGTTATTAAGGCTCAGAGAGAAAGATTAGGCACAAAGAAGGGCTTTATTGCAGTAAAATCAAACTGCTCTATCCAGAGTTATGTTCCGGCTCTTCATCCATTAAGAAAATTCGGAATTAAAAATGTTCTTGCTTGTACGTATCAGGCTATTTCAGGTGCAGGAAAAACATTTGAGACATGGCCTGAAATGCTCGACAATGTAATTCCATTTATCGGCGGTGAAGAAGAAAAATCTGAACAGGAACCACTCAAGGTATGGGGTACTGTTGAAAATGATAAAATTGTAAATGCATCAAAGCCATGCATTACAACACAGTGTCTGCGTGTACCTGTTTCTGACGGACACACAGCAGCAGTATTTGTATCATTTGACAAGAAGCCTTCAAAGGATGAAATATTACAGTGCTGGAAGGAGTTTTCCGGTATTCCTCAGGAGCTTGAACTTCCTCATGCACCAAAGCAGTTTATAAATTATTTTGAAGAGGATAATCGTCCTCAGGCTAAGCTTGACAGAGATCTTGAAGGTGGAATGGCTGTATCAGTAGGACGTTTAAGAGAAGATACACAGTACGATTACAAATTTGTATGTCTTTCACATAATACATTAAGAGGTGCTGCAGGTGGTGCTGTACTTCTTGCCGAATTACTTGCCGCAAAGGGATATTTCGATTAATTTTAATCATGTAAATAAATTTTACAGAAGGGGAATATAACATTATGAAAAATACGTTATTTACCGGTGCAGGTGTAGCTATTGTCACACCTATGAATGAAGACGGTTCAATTAATTATGAACAGTTCGGGACTAATATCGATTTCCAGATAAAAAATGGTACTGATGCTATTATCGTATGCGGAACAACAGGTGAAGCTTCAACCATGACTGATGAAGAGCATCTCGAATGCATAAGATTTACAGTTGAAAAGACAGCAGGCAGAGTTCCTGTTATTGCAGGTACAGGAAGCAATGATACAAAGTATGCAACAGAGCTTTCAAAGCAGGCTGAAGGTGTCGGAGCTGACGGAGTACTTGTAGTTACTCCTTATTACAACAAGACAACACAGAGGGGACTTGTAGCTCATTTCAATACTATTGCTGACAGTATAAACATTCCGATGATCGTTTATAACATTCCGGGCAGAACAGGCCTTAATATTTCAATTGATACTTATAAGGAGCTTGGAAAGCATAAAAATATAGTTGCTGTAAAGGAAGCAAGCGGAAATTTAAGCTATGTTGCACAGCTTATTGCTGAATGTGGTGACATGCTCGATGTTTACAGCGGAAATGATGATCAGATAGTACCTGTAATGGCACTTGGCGGAAAGGGAGTAATTTCAGTTCTGTCAAATATCATGCCTAAGGAAACACATGTTATGGCTCAGTATTGTCTTGACAATAATATTGCAGAGGCTGCAAAGCTTCAGCTTAAATATTTGCGTGTTATAAATGATCTGTTTATAGAGGTAAATCCTATACCTGTAAAGAAGGCTATGAATCTTATGGGCCTTAACTGCGGAGAATGCCGTATGCCGCTTTATCCTATGTCAGATGACGACACAGCAAAGCTTACAGCTTCAATGAAGGCATGTAATCTTATTAAGTAAAATTATTCTGAAAGGATCGAAAATAAATGACTAATATAGCTATTTGCGGAGCAAACGGCAAGATGGGAAAAATAATTTATTCATGCATCTGCGAGAGAGATGACTGCAAAGTAATAGGTGGAATAGACTTAAACACCGAAAGCTATGCTGATTTTCCTATAGTTGCAACGCTATCAGATATTCCTGAAAAGCCTGATGTAATTATTGACTATTCACATCCGAATTCACTTAACGGTCTGCTTGAATACTGCCGCATGACAGGAGTAGCTGTTGTACTCGCTACTACCGGTTACAGCGAGGAACAGATCGCACAGATAAAAACAGCATCTGAGCAGATACCTGTTTTCTTCTCATGGAATATGTCACTGGGAATAAATCTGCTTGTTGAGCTTTCAAAAAAAGCTGCAACAATTCTTGGTGAACAATTTGATATTGAAATTGTGGAAAAACATCATAACCAGAAGATAGATGCACCAAGCGGAACAGCTCTTATGCTTGCCAATGGTATAAACGAGATATTTGATAATAATAAACAGTATGTTTATGACAGACATTCTCAGCGTAAAAAGCGTGAAAAGAAGGAAATAGGAATCCACGCTATCAGAGGCGGTACTATTGTAGGTGAGCATGAAGTAATATTTGCAGGAACAGATGAAGTAATCACACTTTCACACAGTGCAACATCAAAAACAGTATTTGCTGTAGGCTCTATAAATGCGGCTGTATTTTTAAAGAGTAAAGCTGCAGGAATGTACGATATGTCCAGCATGTTAAGCGAAGCTTAATTTTAAAGAATCATCCTGTCTGATTATAAAGCAGGATGATTTTTTTATGTCCGGATAAATTCTGCTATAAAAAATTGTGAAAAAAATTTTTATTTTTACATGAACTTATTTTAATTTTATGATATAATTGTTTTGTTAGGGCTTAATGGTAACAGGGAAAACTAATGGGTGTTATCGGAGCAATATGGGAGGATGTACTAATGGAGAATAACAGGAGAATAAAAAATGCTGTAGCAAAGGCATTGAAGGGGGATACGGTAACAATAGCATACCTTGGAGGTTCGGTAACTGCCGGATATATTCCTGACGTCGGAATTACAAAGGAAAGTTATGCGAAGATGTCATTTGATTTTTTCTGTAATAAGAGTAAGAATCATGACTGCAGGTATATTAATCTCGGAATGCAGGGCCAGGATGCTCTGGCAGGACTTGCACTGACAGAACGGTATCTGAGGATAGAGCATCCGGATATAGTTTTTATAGAGTATGCCCTGACTAATCAGATGGATAATGAAAGTATACTTGCATTTGAGGGACTTATCAGGAAAATATACAATTTTGAAAACTCTCCTGTAATTGTTCTGTTGTTTATTCCGAATAAAGAATTCATTACTTCTGAGTCATACATGAGAAAAATAGGCGAAAATTATTGTCTTGAAATGATAAGCGTATCTGAAAAGATTAAAAATGAGCTGAGTACGGGCAGTATAAAATGGAACGATTATTCGTCTGATAACGGATACCCTAATAAATGGGGACATATATTTATTACAACCTGTATAAATGATTTTTTCAACCGTATATGGAAGGAAAAATATGATCAGGAATTAAAAAATGAAATTAAGCCGTATTTCGGAGATTATTATACATCATACCAGAATGTCAATTTTGAGTCAATCCGTGATATCTATATGACCGGCTTTAAATATGCTGATTCAAATGCACGCTTTCCGTACGCTGTAATTTCAACAAATCAGAAGCAGTCCATTATTTCATTTACTATAAAATTGCGTTCGCTATTTATAATATTTGAGCAGAGCAATGACATTAACTGTGGAGAAATACAGGTTTATATTGATAACAATTATACTGAAAATGTATCCGGATACTGCATATACGGCCGCAATAACCCTACAATGAAGCTCGTATTCAAAGAAAATATAACAGCATTTCATGATGTGAAAATTGTAATGAGAAATGATAATCGCAACAGATTCATTACAATTATTGGAATTGGAATGTGCTGAAATCATATATTTAAAAATAAATTATGGAGGTTATTTGTGTGAATATAATAGGGTTTTCAAAAATATTTATGTCAATATGTCTTGCGGCAGCATTATCAGTACCGGTATCATGTTCTGAATACAGAGGCATGGTATCATCAGACGGTGTATCAGCAGCTGTATCACAATCAGGTCAGTGCGGACCGGATTTGATGTTTGATATAAAAGATGGTGTTCTCACTGTATCAGGAACAGGACCTATGTACACAGATCTTTCAGTACCACTCTGGGACAGAAGCGGCGTTAAATCAGTTGTAATAGGAAATGGTGTAACTGCTATAGGCGACTTTGCATTTTCACATATGGATAAACTTGAAAATATATCAATATCTGATACAGTAAAAACTATCGGCAACAATGCATTCAGCTTTTGTAAGTCCCTTCAGAAAGTTGACTTTGGTGCCAGTATTGAAGATATAAATGCTGAGTCATTTGCTTATTGTACATCACTTAAATCAGTTGTTCTTAAAGATAAAGTAAAAACAATAGGTGATAAGGCATTTTATCACTGCTTCTGGCTTAAAGAAATCACTCTGCCTGAAAGTGTTTCATCAATAGGTAAAAAGGCATTTTTATACTGTGGAACAGGCGAGGCTGGTGCAAATACAAAAACAGTATATAATTTTACTTCCTATACAGTCATGGACTCATATGCTGCAAAATACATAGCATCTCTTGACAAGCTTGCAGATATAGAATCAGAAACACCGGATGTCAAAATTTCTCCATATGAATATTATGATATGGTCTGCCTTTCACTTGGCAGCGGAATTTATTATAACCTCGTAAAGCCTGATACCTATAATAATGACTCTGAAGTTTCAGTTTGTTATATGCCTGATATACAAAGTAATTCTGGGGATATGTTCGGCGTAATGTTCGGACAGGAAGATAAGGAAGAGAATTATTCGTCATCACCAGTTATAAAAAAGCATAGTGACTATAAAGTTGAAAAAATATATACAATGGGTGAGACCGTCAGATATGATAAAAGTAAATACCTCTTCGGAACTGTTGATTCTGTTTACAGCAATACATGCATGACTGTAAATGTTGATTCAAATAAATTATTTGTTATCTGCGACAGTACAGCTCAGATGGAGCCGGGAAAAGACATTGCATTTGAGCTGTCAGAGGGTATATCGGGTGAAAACATGAATGTATGCAAGTCAGAAAAAATAATACAGACATGCTGTGCCCATGGAATATCACTCGGATATAATAAAGAAATCGACAGTACACTTTTTCTGAAGACTACCGATAAATCAGATAAAAATTCTCTGGATAACAGCGATTATTTTTATTTATGCGGTATAAATGTACCGGCAGGAAAGAATGGATTTTCTGTATTATTCGAAGATTATATAAAGAGTGTGGCTGAAATTCCTGTTATCAGTCTTTATAAAACTTCTTTTGCTGCTGACGCAAAGGTTATACCTATTGATGAATCAGAAAAATCAGAACCTGAAACAGGTATGCTCAGTGTCAGATTTACTGATAACGGCGGACTTTTATATCTTAATAAAACAGATAAGATATATCTTTTAAACGGTATTCCGGATCAGGCAAAACCGGGCGATATGTTAAGTTTCAGTAGGCTTAACTCTGTAGAAAAAGGCGTGTACTATGCAGCAGATGTTCAGATGAAAAAAGATATTGCCTATCAGACAGGTGACGTAAACTATGACGGAAAGGTAAATGTCTTTGATCTTATCATGGTAAAAAGCTGTCTTGTAACAACAGAGGTTAAAAATGTGGATAAGTCATATGATATAGACGGTGATACATATTTCAGCGTAAAGGATGCTATGCAGCTTGTTAAAATTCTTTTAGGCAGCAAATAAAAAAACTTTTTATAAAGAAATTAATTATTTTAAAAAACGCTTGACATTGTATTTTAATAGTGGTATAATTATTAAGCACTCGAAAAGAGGACAACAAATAATTATATCGCGGGATGGAGCAGTTCGGTAGCTCGTCGGGCTCATAAC
>OBID01000622.1_pt1 | contig 14124 bp, 13 predicted proteins | sample 1519781 | NCBI WGS metagenome assembly OBID01 (sample SAMEA3991478, study PRJEB22521) | metagenome | biome: anthropogenic terrestrial biome; feature: sewage plant; material: sludge | place: Sweden | collected 2012-09-26 | reverse complement strand
TTTTCTATTGGATTTTTGCACAAGATAATTTCAACTTTTATCTGTGGAAAACTTTTTATTTGAGAAGGATGCCTATTTTTTATTACGTTAATCGTGATGTCCTGAATAATTACCAAATTTTTTATATGCAAAAAACGAAATCCCACTTTCAAAAAAATGAGAGTGGGATTTCGTTTCTTAGAGCTGTTTTTTCACAGCCCCTTTATTTTATTTCTATGTTACCATGAGACGATTTCCATATTCGATTAATCATCTTAGTTTTGACACATACCCATTATGCACAGATAGTGGTTTGCTTCACGCAGCACATGGTCACCCAACAGTGGTACAATTATCGACTGTATTTTGCACTCCAATATGCCATTTGTGCCGGTTGCTTTAAAGTCCCGCAGCCTTTTAGTTCCCTGGCAGCTGTCTGCAGTAACGCCCGCTATATCCATTGTCTGCCTCGCAGCCTGTTCGGCTTCGACGGTCAACGCGTCGAACTCTCTGCCGAACATCCTCGCTGTCTCGATAAGTGCCTCTTCCGATGGGTCAAGCAAACCGGCAATGAACTTCGCATGTTCTGCCATTTGTCGGTTCCAGAATAATTCCTGATTTAAAAGATCCTCGGGCCTATTTATACTTTCTCTGCGTAAAAGCATAACAAGCATATTCATGAAGTGCCTTGCTTCCCTAATTATATGCTCTATTAGCAAAGGATAATTCACCGTAAACATCATGCACGATCGGACTCTTCCTAGCAGCTGTTCTTTAAATGTCGCCAGTTCTGCAGTCAGTTGATACGCTCTGCGGTCAAGGTTTTCCACTGCATTTTCCACTTGTGTGCGCGGAAATCCGCAACCGGCTGGCTGCAACATCTCCTCCCGTTTCGTAAGACAAAAGTTAAACGGTATTCCAGTGTAGAAATTTGTAAGCCTCTCGGCTTCCAATGTATATTGCGTAGTCGCCTGATGCGAGCTTAATGCGTTTGCGCTTACATTTCCACTTGCGAGAGTTGTCGCTTCAGAAAGCAGTTGTTCAAATCTTTTCCTGAACATTCCCGCTTTTTCTCCCATCTTTTTATCTCTCGGCGTAAACCCTATTTCAAGAAAAAAAGAGTGCTCTTTCATTATCCTTAAGAAAAACAGATTCAAATCAAGAGACATTGTTATAAATTCTTTTTGGGATATCAATTTTTTCACCACCTTATAACATATAATATGTATAAAACCTTTTTATGCTAATGAACTTCAAAATGTTTTTAATAGATTCCCATTACATCTTTGCAATAACACGATATTCATAATAATATTGTAATTGTTCAGACCCCCATCTATTATATTTTTTTGAGCGTAAGGTATCAAGTTTTATTGTACTACATCACACATTTACACAGTTAGTTTATCTGAACCCAATTTGTACTAAAAGTATTTATATGTAAAGCCGTATCCGACATCCGAATACGGCTTTTTTCTTATTGACATTCATCTAAATATCGGTTTGCCTGTAAGAGTGCCATAGCGAACACTCCCATAGTTCCTCCTAACATTGCACCTCCGAGGAATATAAGCCAGTTCATAAAATAACCTCCAATAACTAAACATGGTTAAAAATTGCATAGTTCTTCTTTTCATTTTTAACATCAGGAATAATTTCCGTTATACCTTCATCAGTATCAAGAACATAGCCTGATGTAATACAGAAGACCTTTACCTTATGTGAAGATGTCTGCTCTTCCTCTATATATAATATGAAGTTTTTCAGCATAATATGTATTCTTAAAATTAGTGATATGTTACAACTTTATCATTACTGTTGTGGAATTTAATTTTTTTTCACTTTCAGTGAATTTATTATTTTTTCTACCGTATTTATATCTAAATTGCTTGTTACTGAAAAATGATACTTACCGTTATTCCATACAAAATTATGTGCTCCAAGAATATAATAATATATTCCATTATATCCATTGATATCTATATACTTAATTTCAGTGTCTTCCGCATTGAGCGAAAAATTTGAGCCCTGTATCACACACTGATTATAATGTATAATATTCTTTTTATCATCTTTATATCCTAAATTTATAGTTTTTTCATTCTCAAATGATGTTTCAAGCTTAAATCCATCTGGTATATATTCAGGATAGTATTTCTCCTCAATACTATCCGGGACTTCACTATCAAATTCATAAGTTATATCCGTTTCACTACCTCCATATATAAATTTCATTACTTGTTTTATAAATGGATTATGTTCAGCATCAATATGTGTACACAGTGTACACATACATACAATACAGACAGCAGCCAGTGCTGCTCCCATCATGCTGAATTTTTTCACAATTATATGTTTTCGTTTATGCGTTTTTATAAGTTGATTCATTTTTAATTCAAACTCTTCTGAAAAACAGTGATGATCTTCAATATCAGGTTCATCATATGTATCAACCTCACGTTTCATAGCATCATATAACGCCTTTTTCAAAATAACATCTGTCTTATTATTTTTCAACTTTTTTCACCTCTTTTTCAGAAAGATTATGTATCAGCTTTGCTCTTGCTCGTTGTAATCCCTTTTGTGCTGCAGAATATGACATATTCATAACTTCTGCCACATCCTTAATATCAAGTTCATGAACAAATTTTAAAAATAAAAGTTGTCTTTGTTTTTCAGGGAGTAACAAAATTTCATTTACAATTGCTTCATATTCAATATTTGATATTATATTGTCTTCAATATTTTCAGTATCTGCTATTTCTAAATCTGCATCGTACACATCGTTCCTTTCGCTATTACGACTTCTATATAAGTCAATACTTGAATTCTTAGTCATTGTAATAATAAGACTTTTTGTTTTTACTGATCTTACATCTTCAATCATTTTCATATTGTTTATTACTTTAATAAACGTATTGTGCACTGCATCCTCGGACAAAAAATCATCTTTTAAAATATTTTTAGCTATTCTAAACATTTTGTTCTTGTAATATTTGTATATTTCTATAAATTTTTCCTCATTATCTTTATCATTAATAGAAGATAAATATATCGTTATCAATCATTTCACTCCTGCCTACAATAATATGTCCAATTCAATAAAATAAATTTTTCTTTAAATAATATTACACATTATTAAATTCAAAATATATACTCCTAAGTTTAAATAAATTGCTTTTTAGCTACATAAATTACTACTTTGGAATACCATCGGCCCAATTCTGACTAATTGTGCAAAAATATATAATAATAATTGTACTTTATTTTTTTAAAATCGTCAACATTAAAAATGAATACTACATAAAAATTCAAAAAATGCGAATCAAGTATAACCTTGTGATTCACATTTTTGTATATAACTGTAGTTGTCAAGAAATATGCAGTCAAAATTATACCCAGAAATTTGATACTGCCATATTATTGAATTGGTTTGTCCTTCGTTATAATTACAGGAGTATTGTGAAAACTGGTTCACACAAAATTTTTAAGCTGCCAGTTTACCGGTTGTCCTCGTTGCGCAGTTAGGATATTTTACAGGTGGCAGTCCTTACAGTAAATTTTTTTAGTGACAAGCAATTTGGATAAAAACACGTCAGAAAAAGTAGTAAATTCGCTGAAACTGAAATAAATTCAAAAAAATGTCTCTTTTTTTAGGATAAGAACGTTTATATAAATAGAGAGCACGTTTTTATGATTCAATATTATGGAAGGAGAAGATTTATATGATGTTAAATAAGGTATTATCAATTATTATTGGTGTTATTTGTTGTATAGGATTTACGGGGAATTGTACTGAGGTTGCTGCCGATGGTAAAATCAATGACTCGGTATCAACTTCAACATATGTTGTAATATATAATATTACAACATCATTGAGTTTCTCTGGAAATACTGCAACAGGTTTATGCACGGTAAGTTGTACACCTGATGTTACAAGGGTATACGTTTCAATGACTTTGCAACGTGCCAACGGAAGTAATTGGGAAAACTATGGAAACTCTTATGATGAAACGCTCAATGGTTCATACGTGACATCATCACATAACTGGTACAATGTTCCAAGTGGCCTGTATCGTATAAACGTTACTGTAAGGCCGTACATAGGAACTATAGTTATGGAATATGCTTTTAAAACAAGTGGTCAAGTAAATCATTAAAAAGAAAAGTAGTTTAATAATATGGAAAAAGAGCTTCTCAACATCAAGAAGCTCTTTTTTTTATTATTTGACCTCACTGTCAATTTCAAAAAGTTACCTGTTTATAGTAAAATTAATCTAAATACAATTCAAATGAAACATATCAGACATTCAAAATAGCACCTGAAGCACTGCCTGAAACAAGTGCTGCATAGCGTTTCAGATAGCCGGACAGTTGTTTTTGCTTAGGTACAAAGTTTTTCATACGATTTGTAATTTCATCATCGGAAACTTTGAGTTCAATGCGGTTTTCGGGAATATTTACAGAGATTATATCACCGTCCTCTACAATTCCGATCATTCCGCCACTTGCCGCTTCGGGTGTAACGTGACCTATGCAGGCACCTCGGGTTGCTCCGCTGAATCTTCCGTCCGTAATCAGCACAACGCTGCTGCCAAGTCCCATGCCCATTATTGCAGAGGTAGGATTGAGCATCTCTCGCATACCGGGACCACCCTTAGGACCTTCATAACGGATAACAACAACATCACCTGCCGCAATTTTTCCTGAATTGATAAAGACCTGTGCGTCCTCCTCGCAATCAAAAACTTTTGCAGGGCCTTCGTGCACCAGCATTTCGGGAAGTACAGCAGATCGTTTTACCACGCTTCCTTCGGGCGCAAGATTGCCTTTTAATACTGCAATGCCACCAGTTTCACTGTATGGATTTTCAATCGGTCTTATAACATCTGTGTTGAGATTTTTGCAGTTTTTAATGTTTTCTCCGACTGTCTTTCCGCTGACCGTCATACATTCAGTGTTAAGAAGTCCCTTTTTATTCAGCTCATTCATCACGGCAAAGACACCGCCTGCTTCGTCCAAATCCTCCATATAGGTTCTGCCTGCTGGGGCAAGATGGCACAGATTCGGCGTTTTAGCGCTGATTTCGTTTGCGATATCGAGGTTGATTTCCACACCGCATTCATGTGCTATTGCAGGCAGATGAAGCATAGTGTTAGTAGAACAGCCGAGTGCCATATCAACCGTTAAAGCATTCATAAGAGCTTCTTTTGTCATAATATCACGCGGGCGGATATTCTTTTTTACCATTTCCATTACTGCCGCACCTGCGTGCTTTGCAAGCTCAATGCGTGCTGAATAAACTGCTGGAATTGTTCCATTTCCTCTAAGTCCCATACCAAGAGCTTCTGTAATACAGTTCATAGAATTTGCTGTATACATACCCGAACAGGAACCGCACGAAGGGCAAGCCTTGCATTCATATTCATAAAGCTCTTCCTCTGTGATTTTATCTGCATTGAACTTTCCAACTGCTTCAAACACTGTGGACAGGCTTGTTTTTGCGCCGTTAATTCTTCCTGCAAGCATAGGGCCTCCGCTTACAAAAACGGTCGGAATATTGATCCTTGCTGCTGCCATAAGAAGCCCCGGTACATTTTTATCGCAGTTCGGCACCATTACAAGAGCGTCAAATCCATGTGCCAATGCCATCGCTTCGGTAGAGTCTGCAATCAGATCTCGGGTTACAAGTGAATATTTCATTCCGTTGTGACCCATAGCAATTCCGTCGCAAACAGCAATAGCAGGAAATACAACGGGAATTCCGCCCGCCATAGCAACGCCAAGTTTTACAGCGTCTACGATTTTATCAAGATTCATATGTCCTGGAACAATTTCATTGTATGAGCTTACGATTCCCACCATAGGGCGTTTCATTTCTTCTTCAGTTAGTCCAAGAGCGTGATATAACGCACGATGTGGTGCATTATGCGTTCCTAAAATAAGCGATTCGCCGTTCATTTTATCTCTCCTCAAAATTAAAATTGATTACGAAGACGGTTTTAACACAATTAATTATTGATTAATTTATCCTCATCGCTCCAGCTATATAACTTGCGGATATCTGCACCGACAATCTCACTCGGGTGCTCGGCAGCAAGCTTTCTCATAGCATTAAAATGCACCTGCGAACCCGATTCGGACATATCGAGCAGAAAATCCTTAGCGAATGTTCCGTCCTGAATATCCTTCAAAATCTTTTTCATTGTTTTCTTTGTTTCATCTGTAATGATTTTAGGACCTGTTACATAATCACCGTATTCCGCTGTATTTGAAACAGAATACCTCATACCTGAAAATCCACTCTGATAAATAAGGTCAACAATCAGCTTCATTTCATGAATACACTCGAAATAAGCATTTCTCGGGTCGTATCCTGCTTCAATAAGAGTTTCATATCCAGCCTGCATAAGTGCACACACACCGCCGCAGAGTACAGCCTGTTCGCCGAAAAGGTCAGTTTCCGTTTCTGTTCGGAACGTTGTTTCAAGAACTCCCGCCCTTGCACCGCCGATACCAAGAGCATACGCAAGTCCGATATCCAGTGCGTCGCCTGTGGCGTCCTGTTCTACGGCAATAAGACAAGGAACTCCTTTGCCTGCCTGATATTCGCTTCTTACCGTATGACCCGGGCCTTTAGGCGCAATCATAATAACATTAATGTTCTTTGGCGGTTGTATACATCCGTAGTGAATATTAAAGCCGTGAGCAAATGCAAGTGTTTTGCCTTCCGTGAGATTAGGCTCAATGCTCTCCTTATAGAGTTTTGCCTGCTTTTCATCGTTGATAAGAATCATGATTAAATCGGCTGCTTTGGCTGCCTCTGCAACAGTCATAACAGTTAATCCCTGTGTTTCTGCCTTTGCCCAGCTTTTGCTGCCCTCGTAAAGACCTACAACTACTTTTACACCGCTTTCTTTAAGGTTAAGAGCGTGTGCGTGTCCCTGGGAACCGTAGCCGATAACAGCAACGGTCTTGCCCTCTAATTTTTGAAGATTGCAGTTTTCCTGATAATAAATTTTTGACATAATAATTACCTCTTTCTGTTTAGTTTTTATATTTTTACTTTACTGATTGTTGTATTTCCGCGTTCCAGTGACGCAACTCCTGTACGGCAGATTTCAAGTATGGAAAAATCACGCATAAGGTCAATAAAAGCGTTTATTCTGCGCGTACTTCCCGTAAGCTTCAAAATCACCGATTCTCTTGTGTAGTCTACGGTTTCTGCGCCATAGGAATCTGCCGTATCGCGGACAGCTGCACGATTTTCAGGGTCATTTCTGATTTTCACAAGCAGGAGTTCAAAGCCTACCGACTCCTTATCCGCCAGTTCCCTGACAAAGCATACATCTTCCAGCTTGCACAGCTGATCTGCCAACTGACGTTTTTCTGTGTCACTTCCGTAAGATGTTACCGTAATTCTTGAATATTCATCGGTTTCCGTTTCACTTACACTGAGAGAACGGATATTGAATCTGCGCCTCCTGAACATACTGGTAACGCGGTTAAGTACCCCGTATTTGTTTTTTACAAGAACTGCCATAGTAAATTCATGCAAGTCATTCACCCACCTTTACGATAATATCATCCATAGAGCCTCCCGGAGGAAGCATCGGAAGAACAAACTCATCCTTATCTATCATACACTCTATAAGATACGGACCGTTTCCGGAAAATGCCTGTTCAAGTGCTACTTTAAGCTCATCTGTGTTGTTTGCGCGAACTCCATCACCGCCAAAAGCTTTTATCAACTGTACAAAGTCAGTTTTTCTGTTAAGCACTGTGTTGGAATAATGCTTATCAAAAAAAAGTGTCTGCCATTGACGGACCATCCCAAGCACGCCATTATTAAACATAAGAATAACAAGAGGGATTTTATATGACACAGCGGTTGCAAGCTCCTGAAGGCACATTCCGAAGCTGCCGTCACCCGTTACAAGCACTGTACGTTCGCCTGTTCCTATTTGTGCACCTATTGCTGCACCTATCCCGAAACCCATTGTACCGAGACCACCACTGGAAATGAATCTTCTGCTTTTCTTGAAATTCAGATACTGCGCTGCCCACATCTGATGCTGTCCCACATCTGTTGCTACGGGAGTTTCCGGCAGCAGATACTTATTAAGCAGCTCTATGGTTCTTAAAGGAGTCAGACCTTCACGCTTATCTCTGTTTTGAATTTCCTCTTTACGAAGACCTTCAATAGTTTCCCACCACTGCTTATGATTCACGGGAGCAAGGTTTTCAATAAGTTTTTTTATTGTTACCTTTACATCTCCGCGGATTGCATGGGCAGGTGAAATTATTTTCGATAATTCTGAGCTGTCAACATCAATATGAACGATTTTTGCATTCCTTGCAAATTTTTCTCTGTTGCCCGTAACTCTGTCATTAAAGCGTACACCGAGTGAGACTATACAGTCTGCCCTATGCATTGCCACAGACGAGGCAAAATGACCGTGCATACCCTGCATACCAAGAAATCGCGGGTGGTCTGTTGAAATACCTGAAATTCCCATAAGAGAGCAACCTATAGGGGCATCAATTAATTCCGCAAGCTGCAGAAGCTCATCTTCTGCATGAGATGAAATAAGTCCGCCTCCGAAATATATAAAAGGTCTTTCCGCTGCAGAAATACATTCTGCGGCTTCTTTTATGCTAATATCATTTGCCTGTCTGCGTTCTTCGGGAACAGAAGGAGCTTTAGGCTCATATTCACATTTTGCTATCTGTATATCCTTCGGTATATCAATGAGAACAGGACCTGGTCTGCCTGACAAAGCAAGTCTGAATGCTTCACGGATTGTTTCGGCAAGCTCTTCTACGCAGCCAATAACATAATTATGCTTGGTAATTGGAAGTGTTATCCCTGTTATATCAATCTCCTGAAAACTGTCCGAACCTATGTGTGAAGAAACAACATTTCCTGTAATGGCAACAAGTGGAATAGAATCGAGATATGCAGTAGCAATTCCTGTTACAAGATTAGTTGCCCCCGGGCCTGATGTTGCAATAACAACTCCGACCTTTCCTGTGGCTCTGGCATAACCGTCAGCAGCATGAGAAGCTCCCTGCTCATGAGCAGTCAGAACATGAGTAAGCTCATCTCGATACTTATACAGGGAATCATATACATTTAAAATCTGTCCTCCCGGATATCCAAAAACCACGTCACATCCCTGTTCAATCAGGGTTCTGACAACAATATCTGCACCTGATAATATCATGTTATCATTCCTCCTATCTTATATGAGACATTATAAGTCTTCCGCATTCATTGCAGCCTATCTTCTTACACTTATCTGATTCGTTTTTATCAGAAGGCATAATATCTGCTGTGCGGTATCCCTCGTTGAGTATTTCAAAAACAGCATTATCAATTGCCTGTGCCTCAACAGTCATATCAAAGCTATATCTGAGCATCATACCAGCAGAAAGTATTGTTCCTATTGGATTTGCCGTATCTGTTCCTGCAATATCGGGAGCTGAACCATGAATAGGCTCATACAGTCCGCAAGAGGTTGCACCGATTGAAGATGAAGGAATCATACCTATAGAACCTGTGATCATAGACGCCTCATCAGAAAGTATATCACCGAACATATTTTCAGTAACAATTACATCAAACTGTGAGGGGTTTTTTACAATCTGCATAGCGCAGTTGTCTACAAGCATATCGGAAAGGTCCACTTGTGGGTATTCATCAGTGAGCCTGTGTACAACGCTTTTCCAGAGACGGCTGGAATCGAGCACATTGCTCTTTTCCACCGAGCACAGTTTTTTATTGCGTTTCATTGCCGTTTCAAATCCGATTCTGCCGATACGCTCAATTTCGGACTCGCTGTATTTCAGAATATCAGTAGCCGTATTTTCTCCATCTGTATTTTCAGTCTTATGCTCACCGAAATAAATGCCGCCGATAAGCTCTCTTACGATGATAAAATCAATCCCTTTATCTACAATGGATTTTTTGAGTGGTGAAGCACCTGCAAGCTGCGGCCATATTTTTGCGGGACGGTTGTTGCTGTATACTCCCATGCCTGCACGAAGACGAAGAAGTCCCTTTTCGGGGCGTTTATCTCCGGGGACATGGTTCCATTTCTCACCGCCCACAGCACCAAGCAGCACACTGTCGGATTTTATGCATTTTTCAAGCATATCTTCTGGAAGAGGATCACCGTACTTATCAATGGCGCAGCCACCCATATCCACATCGGTATATGAAAAACTGTGCCCGTAAAGTTCCGCAATTCTGTCAAGCACAAGCAGTGCCTGCTCTACGATTTCGGGACCTATTCCGTCCCCGCGGATAACAGCAATACTTTTATTCATTGTCAGCCTCCTTTAATGATGCAAGCAGTCCGCCCTGCCTGATAATATTCTGAATAAAAGGTGGAAACGGCTGTGCCATATAATTTTTCCCTGTAGTCAAATTTCTTATTTCGCCTGTATCGAAATCAACTGACACCTCATCGCCTGCGCAGATTTCCTCTGCTGCTTGCTCACATTCAAGAATAGGCAGTCCAATATTTATGGCATTTCGATAGAAAATTCTTGCAAAGCTTTTGGCAATTACACAGCCTATACCGCAGGTCTTGATAACAAGAGGTGCGTGTTCTCTTGACGAACCGCAGCCAAAATTCCAGCCTGCCGCAATTAAGTCACCTTTTTTTACCTTGTTCACGAATTCCCTGTCAATATCCTCCATACAGTGAAGTGCAAGCTCTGCAGCATCGGGAGTATTGAGATAGCGCGCAGGAATTATAACATCGGTATCAACATTATCCATGTATTTAAAAACTTTTCCCTGTGTATTCATCTTTACTACGCCTCCTTGTATTCCGTGATATAGCCTGCAACTGCGCTGGCTGCCGCCGTAAAGGGTGATGCAAGGTAAACCTCACTGTCTACATGACCCATTCTTCCTACAAAATTACGGTTGGTTGTTGCGATACAGCGTTCACCTGCTGCAAGAATACCCATATATCCTCCAAGACATGGTCCACAGGTAGGTGTAGAAACAACTGCACCTGAGTCAATAAAGGCGGTCACATATCCTCGTTCTATGCATTCACGATAAATCTGCATAGTTGCAGGAATTATAATACAGCGCACATTATCGGCAATCTTTTTCCCTTTAAGGATTTTATAAGCCGCCTCCATATCTTCCATTCGTCCATTTGTGCAGCTTCCGATAACAACCTGGTCAATCTTTATGTTGTAAAGCTCTTCTGCGTATCTTGCGTTTTCGGGAAGGTGCGGGCAGCTTACAGTGGACTTAATTTTTGAAAGATCTATTTCGTAGGTCTTTTCATATTCTGCGTCCTTATCAGCTTCATAGATAACAGGCATTCTCTCGCAGCGATTTTCCATATACTCTGCTGTTTTTTCATCCACAGGGAATATGCCGTTTTTAGCACCTGCTTCAATCGCCATATTGCAGATACACAGGCGGTCGTCAATAGAAAGGTTGTGTACTCCCTCCCCTGTAAATTCCATGCTTTTATATAATGCGCCATCAACACCAATCATACCGATAATTGAAAGAATGACATCCTTTCCGCTGCAATTATAGGGGAGCTTTCCGGTCAGGTTAAAACGAATAGCAGACGGCACTTTAAACCAAGCCATACCTGTCGCCATACCTGCAGCCATATCAGTGCTTCCTACTCCTGTTGAAAATGCACCAAGAGCACCATACGTACAGGTATGACTGTCAGCACCAATGATACAGTCACCTGCCGTCACAATACCTTGTTCAGGCAGAAGAGCGTGTTCAATTCCCATTTTGCCAACATCATAGAAATGACTTATACAGTGAGTACTGGCAAATTGCCTGCATGTTTTTGACTGTTCGGCTGCCTTTATATCCTTATTCGGAACAAAGTGGTCGAGCACAATTGCAATGCGTTCCTTGTCAAAAATCTTATCAAAACCCGCTTTCCTGAACTCATTTACGGCAACAGGTGTTGTAATATCATTCCCGAGAACAAGGTCAAGCTTGGCATTGATAAGCTGGCCTGCACTCACACAATCAAGCCCTGCATGTGTGGCAAGAATTTTTTGAGACATTGTCATTCCCATTATTCACTTCCTCCTTTAATCATGTTGTTATATGCGCTAAGAAGTGCGTTTGTACTTGCCTTAATAATATCCGTATCAGTACCTACACCCCAGAACATATCACCGTTTTCCTTTTCAAGTCCGATATACGAAGCAGCTACGCTCTGAGAACCCTGCCCCTGCATACTGTGCTGAGTAAAAACCTGCAGGTGGTACTGTTCACCTGTATATGCTTTTAATGCGTTGCTGACAGCACTTAGTGAACCGTTACCCTCTGCCTCCATTTCTGTTTCAATGCCGTTGTGCATAAATGTAATACTTATTTTTACAGTTTGCTTTTCGCGCATAAAATCGAAATCGGTAACTGTGATCTCACCATTGATGTTGAGATAATTATCAGTAAAGATTTCGAGGACCTCATCAGGCTTCAGCTCCTTATGCTCACGGTCGGATATACCCTTGCACATATAGCTGAAATGCTCACGCATTTTCAGCGGCAGCACATAGCCGTATGTGTATTCAAGCAAATAGCCGATTCCGCCCTTACCTGACTGTGAATTAACACGTATTACATCTGCATCATATGTACGTCCGATATCCTGTGGGTCAACAGGAATATACGGAACAGACCACTCATTGAGCTTGTGCTTGCTTCTATATTTCATACCCTTAGCAATAGCGTCCTGATGGCTTCCTGAAAAAGCTGCAAACACCAGTGCTCCTGCATATGGGGCACGTGCATAAACACTCATGCGTGTGCATTTTTCGTATTTTTCCACTAAATAAGGCATATCAGATAAATCAAGCTTAGGATCAACACCGTGTGAATACATATTCATAGCAAGCGTGATAATATCCACATTTCCGGTTCTCTCTCCGTTTCCGAACAGAGTCCCCTCCACACGATCAGCACCTGCTAAAAGTGCAAGTTCTGTATCTGCAACACCGGTGCCTCTGTCGTTATGAGGGTGGAGTGAAAGTGTTACAAACTCTCTGTATCTGAGGTTTCGGCTCATATATTCCACCTGGCTTGCGTAAATATGTGGAAGACTCATTTCAACCGTTGCAGGAAGATTTATAATCACATTATTGCTTGCTGAAGGTTCAAGAACATCCAGAACTGTATTGCATACCTCAAGTGCATATTCAGGCTCAGTTCCCGTGAAACTTTCAGGTGAATATTCAAAACGAAAATTCCCTTCGTATTCCGCTGCTAATTTCTTAACCAGTTTAGCTCCATCAACAGCTATCTGCTTGATTTCATCCCTGGACTTTTTGAAAACCTGGTTACGCTGGGCAACACTTACGGAATTATAGAAATGTATGATTGCACTGGGAGCACCCTTGCATGCTTCAAAGGTTTTACGGATAATATGTTCACGGCACTGTGTCAGAACCTGAACTGTAACATCGGAAGGAATCATATCGTTATCAATAAGCGTACGAAGAAATTCATATTCGGTATCGCTTGCCGCAGGAAAGCCTACCTCTATTTCCTTGAAACCTATATCAAGCAAAACTTTGTAGTATTCCAGCTTCTCTTCAAGACTCATAGGAATTATAAGACTCTGGTTTCCATCCCTCATATCTACGCTGCACCACACGGGCGGCTTTTCTATATGGTCGCACTCAACCCATTCATTGCATTTTTCTGGAGTAGGATAATAGCCTATTTTGTACTTATTTGCATCCATCATTTTAACAATCTCTCCTTTCTGCTACAACATCAATTTCAACTAAAACATCCTTTGGGAGTCTTGAGACTTCTACGCAGGAACGTGCCGGCTTTCCCGTGAAATATTCTCCATACACCTTATTGAATCTTTCAAAATTTTTCATATCGCTGAGGTAGCATGAGGTCTTTACCACATTTTCAAGGCCTCCGCCTGCGGCAGAAAGAACAGCTCTGAGATTTTTACAGACTCTGTGGGTCTGTTCATCAATACTTTCTCCTATAACCTCTCCTGTTTCAGGTTCAAGTGAAATTTGACCTGATGTAAAAATCATATTTCCGGCACAGACCGCCTGTGAATAGGGTCCTATCGCTTTTGGTGCGTTTTTTGTGTTAATCAGCTCACTCAT
>OBID01000619.1_pt1 | contig 14162 bp, 9 predicted proteins | sample 1519781 | NCBI WGS metagenome assembly OBID01 (sample SAMEA3991478, study PRJEB22521) | metagenome | biome: anthropogenic terrestrial biome; feature: sewage plant; material: sludge | place: Sweden | collected 2012-09-26 | reverse complement strand
ATGGATGGCGGCATCCTGCTGGCTGCCTTCGTGCTGGTGGCGATCTTGTTTCTTCGCAGCGTGCGTCGCGAGCGGGCCGCGTCGCGCCCGCTGTTCGAGCGCAGCATGCGTGAGTTCGGTACCGGCATGCTGGTGGCGCGTTGTTTGCTCGGTGCGCTGCTGCTGGGGCTCGGCAGCTGGCGACTGGTGATGGGCGGCAGCGCGCTTGCCAGTCATCTCGCCTGGAATCCGCTCATTGTCGGCATGCTGGTGCTGGGCCTGGCGCTGGCGTTGGCTGGCCTGCCCAATGCGCTGGCAAGCGCGCGACGCGGTCACGGCGAGTTTGCCCTGGGACAGGCGCTGTATGCATCCATGGCCAGCCTGCTGTTCCTGCTGGGTGCCGTGCTGCTGTGGCAGCCCATGGCCAGCGTTCCCTCCCTGATGCGTTTTGAACTGCCAGCCCTGTTTGCGCTGGCCGCGGCCACCTACCCGATGATGCGCAGTGACGGCGCGTTGTCGGGTCGTGAGGGCGGCATCCTCCTGGCCGCCTGGTTGCTGTTCGTGGCCGCCGAGCTTTGGCTCACTTTCGCCTGAGCGGCGCGCCGATATACTGCGCAGCTGGCTTGCGCGGAGATTTTCGCGCGGCGAAACGAATCATCGGCGCTGGGAGGTGTAGCAAATGACCTGGATTCTCGTGCTGCTGGTGTTGGCGGCGCTGGGCGCGGCGGGGTTTCTGGCCATGCGCTGGTCGGAAGAGCGCAAGGCCAACCAGCGCTTGCGCAGCGAGCGCATGCAACTGGCCGACGAGATCGAGTCGCTGAAAACCAGGCAGAACCGACTCCTGCGCAGCGTGCCGATGTCCCACGTGGGATCGGTGGCCAACCAGGTGGCGCGCGAAGTGGATTCGCCAATCGGATTTGCCCACAGCCAGCTTGAGGGGGTTGGCGAGTTGCTGGATGACTACCGGCAACTGGTGAAGAATTATGACGCGGCGGTGCAGTACTGCCTGCAGCCCGTGGAAATGATCTTCGGCGCGGACAAGGCCGGCCTGGACCAGTTGGTCAAGCATGTCGAGGAAGCACGCCGCCGCCTGTTCCTGGCCCGCGTGGAGCTGGAAAAGAGCACGATCCTCAGCGATTCCAAGGCCATCCTCAACGATGCCGTCAACGGCCTCGGACGCTCGTCGACCCTGGTGCAGAGCCTGCGCCGCCTGACCCGCGCCGACAGCGAGGGGCTGGAGGCGGTGGATCTGCACCAGCTCATCGATTCCGTGCTCAACCTGACCGTCGTGGCCTGGGGTGAACGCCTCGTGGTCGTGCGCGAATTTGGAGATTTGCCAAACGTCACCTGCATGCCGGCGCAGATTGCACGGGTTTTCCTCAGCGTGCTGGACAATGCCGCCCTGGCCATCGAAGGCCGCGGCCGGATCACGGTGCACACGCGCGCGGGCGGTACGCGCAATGTCGAGATCAAGATCAGCGATTCCGGCTCCGGAATTCCCGGTGGATTGCTGCCCGAGGTGTTCGATCCGTTCACCAGCAGCCATGGTGATTCGCTCGGCCTCGGCCTGCATCTGTCGCAGGCCATCGTCAAGGCGCATGGTGGATCCATCAATGTGCGCAGCTCCTCCGGCGAGGGCACGGTGGTGGTCATCAATCTGCCGGTGACAGCCGCCGCGCAGGCCGCTGCGCTGGCTGTCGCCCGACACTGATCGTTGCGCATGGGCAAACCCGCTGCGCTGGTGCTGGGAGCCAGCGGCCAGATCGGACGCTTCCTGGTACCGCGCCTGCGTGATGCGGGTTGGATGGTGCTTGCGGCAAGTCGCCAGCCGCGCATGACGCAGCATCCCGACGTGACATGGCTGCAAGGCGATTTGTTTTCAGGCTTGCCCACGCTGCCGGCGCTGGACGCGATCTTCAGCCTGGGTCCGCTTGACGGATTCGCGCGCTGGTTGGATTCATCGCACCTGCACGGGACACCGCAGATCGTGGCCCTGGGTTCGATGAGTGCCCTCAGCAAGCGCCAATCGAGCGATCCGCGGGAAGGCAAGCTGGCCCAGTCGCTGCTCGACGCCGAAGCGGGGTTGCAATCCGCAGCGCGCTCGCGCGGCCTGGCCTGGACGATCCTGCGCTGCACGCTGATCTACGGAGCGGGGATCGATCACAGCCTGAGTCCGATTGCGCGCATTGCGACCAAATACCGCATCTTTCCAAGGCTTCCGTTTGCCAGCGGCTTGCGCCAGCCGGTGCACGCCTGCGATCTGGCCGGGGCCTGCCTCGCGGCAGTTGGCAATGCGCAGGTCGATGGTCGCATCCTGGCCGTGGGCGGTGCCGAACGATTGCCGTTTTCGAGCATGCTCGATCGCGTGATCGACTCCCTGCAGGTGAAGGTGCTGCGCGTTCCCCTCAATCCAGTCGCGATGCGGCTGGGCATGGGATTGGCACGCCCGTTCCGGCCTGGAGGCATGCCGGGTCCGGCCTTCCTCGCTCGCTTGTCGGCAGACCTTGTGGCCGATGATGGGCCGGCCCGTGCGCTGCTGGGGTGGTCGCCGCGTGGCTTCGCACCGGATGCCTCGACCTGGACACCGAAAGTCTTGTTTTGAGTACTCGCGAGTTCACCATTCTTGCGCGTATGGTGCGGCGCAACATGCTGTTGTTACAGGTGATTTTTCGTTAAGCGGACGTTGCCAACGCCCGTTTGAACGGCCTAAGATGGCTGCGCTGAAATTCCACGAGAAGGGGATTCAAATGCAGGCCCGATTGATTGCGGCAGCGTTGCTGCCGTCCATTTTCCTCGCCGCGTGCGGCGGTGGAAGCAACAGTCCCCGCGCGGTCGACACGCCGCCGGCCACCAACAACAACGGATCTCCGGTCACGGCGGTGATCACGGCCCGCTTCAACCCGTCGGGCGGTGTGGTTCCGTTCCCGACCAACCTGCTGCTGTCGGGCACGACCGATCTCACCCTCAACATTCCGGTTGCCAACGCCAGCAATTTCGGCGATCCGAAAGTGGCCATGAATGCGCTGGACGGTTTCGGCACTTCGACGCCGATGACCACCACCTTCTCGGCACCGCCGAGTCCGAGCACCCTGGTCGCCGGATCTTCGGTTCGAGTATTCCAGGTGACCCTGAGCGGTCCCGGCGGCGGAGTCACCGGCATCGTGCGTGAGCTCACGGCCAATCTGGAATTCGTGGTCGCGCTGGCACCTTCAGACAGCACCGGTCGCACCCTGGCCATCGTGCCGACCAATCCGCTGCAGCAGCTGAGTTCGTACCTGGTGGTGTTGACCGATGGCATCACCGATGCCGCGGGCAACGACGCCACGCCGGACCAGACCTACTTCCTCGCCAAGCGCACCACGCCGTTGTGCGTGAACGGTGTTTCGCAGGAGCCGCTGCTGCCGAATGCCACCGCCTGCGCCCTTGAGCCGCTGCGCCGCCTGACCAACTCGCAGGAAGCCGCGGCCAACGCCGCCGGCATTCCGCCCAGCAAGATCGTGTTGTCCTGGGTCGCCACCACGCAGAGCGTGACGCCGGTACTCGGTGCCGTGCAGGCACGCACGGCGGCATCGCCTGCTGCGCCGACGCAGATCGCCCCGACTGGATTGAATCTCGCCCAGCTCAATCCGTCCCTGCCGCCGATTGCCGATGTCTACATCGGCACCATCGACCTGCCCTATTACCTCGGCGCGCCAACGGCCGAGAATCCGACCGCACCGCTGACCGGTTTCTGGAAGGCGGCGCCCGGCGCCTACATCCCGCCGTTCGCCGGTCTGCTGGATCCGACCTCGACCAACGTCACCTTCGCCAATCCGCTGCCTGTGGCCGGATCCACGCAGAAGGTGCCCCTGGTGTTGACCATCCCGAATGCGGCATCCGGCAAGACCAAGCCGGCCACCGGCTGGCCAGTGGTGATCTTCCAGCACGGCATCACGCGCAATCGAACCGATGCCTTTGCCGTTGCCGGCACCCTGGCATCGCAGGGTTTCGCCGTGATTGCCATCGATGCGCCCCTGCATGGCATTACCGATCCGGCCAACCCGCTGAACGTCGCCAATTCGCCGTTTGCACAGCTGGGTGCACGCGAGCGCACTTTCAATCTCGACCTGGCCGATCCCGATGGCGTGCCCGGACCGGATGGCATCGTCGATGGCTCGGGTTCCTACTTCATCAACCTGACCAGCCTGCTGACCTCGCGCGACAACCTGCGCCAGTCCGTGGCTGACCTGCTGGTGTTGGCCAAGGCCATTCCGAGCGCGCACTACAGTTCCAGTGCCACCGACTTCGATGGTGCACGGATTTCCTTCGTTGGCCAGTCCCTGGGCGGAATCATTGGCACCGTGTTCATGGGCGTACAGCCGAATGCCCAGGTGGCGCTGCTCAATGTGCCCGGCGGCGGCATCGCCCGCCTGCTCGAATACTCGCCAAGGTTTGGGCCTGTCATTCGCGCCGGCTTGGCCGGTGCGGGCTTGACTCCGGGAACGCCGGACTACGATTCCTTCTTTGGCGCGACACAAACGGTCATCGATTCCGCCGACCCGGTGAACTGGGCGCTGGCTGCCAACAACAGCCTGCTGGGTTCGAAGCGCCTGCTGTTGCAGGAAGTTGTCGGCAGCAGCACTTCGCAGCCTGACCAGGTGATCCCGAATGCGGTGCCCGGTGCGCCGCTCTCCGGTACCGAGCCGTTGATCCGCACGCTTGGACTGGCCAGCATTACCCAGACCACGCAGTCGGCAACCGGCATCCGCGGTGTCGTCCGCTTCACGGCTGGCGACCACGGCTCCTTGCTGAGTCCGGTGGCATCCCCGGCCGCCACTGCCGAAATGCAGGGTGAAATGGCCAGCCTGCTGGTCAGCCAGGGCGCAGCCGTACAAATTGCCAACCCCAGCGTCATTCGCACGCAGTAACCCCTCTGGTATCGGAGTCCACGATGAAGACTTGCAAAACCAACCAGAGCGGCAAGCGCATGCGCAACCCGGCTCTGTCCACGCTCTCCCTTTCGCTGGCGATCGCCCTGGCCGGCTTTGGCGGAAACGCCATGGCCATCGAATTCGGCGACCAGGAAGGCTTCCACGGCACGCTCAACACCACCCTGGCTTACGGCATCGGCTGGCGCACCGAAGATCCATCCGATGACCTGGTCGGCAAGGCGCAGTTCGACCCGACGGTCAGTGCGCTTGGCCTCGGCAGCCCGGCCCAGCGTGCCGCGCGCGGCCGTTTCTCGGTCAACGGCGATGACGGCAATCTCGCTTACGACAAGTGGTCGCCGATCTCCAATGCGGTCAGCGCAACTGTCGAGCTCAACCTGCGTTATGGCTCGAACTGGGGTGGATTCATCCGCGCCACCGGTTTCTATGACGCCGAAAACAACGATCGCGACAACCTTTCGCACGCTGCCAAGACCCGCATCGGAACGCAGTCGCGCATCCTCGATGCGTTCGTGTTCCACGACTTCACGATGGCAGGCAACCAGGCCTCGGTGCGGTTCGGTCGCCAGGTGGTGAGCTGGGGTGAGAGCACCTTCATCCAGGGCGGCATCAACGCCATCAACCCGGTTGACGTTTCCAAGCTGCGCGTCGCCGGTGCCGAATTGAAGCAGGCCTTCCTGCCGGTCAACATGCTGTGGGGTTCCTACAACTTCACCGACGATTTCTCGGCCGAAGCGTTCTACCTGCTCGACTTCCAGAAGACCGATCCGGACCCGGTCGGTGCGTTCTTCTCGACCAACGACTTTGCCGTCATCGGCGGAAGCTACGTGATGCTCAACTTCGGCACGGTGCCGCAGCCGGTCATCAATCCCGACCTGTACGAGGAAGTCTGCGTCGACGGCAACTTCGCAGCCAGCGACTCCGGACTGCCTGCCACCCTGGTTGCCGCAGGATGCAGTGCCGCATTCCCGCGCAGCAAGACGCGCGAAGCCGGCGACAGTGGCCAGGGCGGTATCGCCTTGCGCTACTTCGCGGAGAGCCTGAACAACACCGAGTTCGGCTTCTACGCAATGAACTACCACAGCCGCGTGCCATTGATCAGCGGTATCGCCGTGACCAATACGGCGCCGAGCAGTGGATCGTTCTTCACCGAGTATCCGGAAGACATCCACCTGTTTGGCGTGAGCTTCAACACCTCGCTGGAAGCCAGTGGCATCGCCCTGCAGGGTGAATTGAGCTATCGGCCGAACCAGCCGTTCCAGGTTGATGACGTCGAATTGCTGTTTGCCGGACTGTCGCCGCTGAATGCCGTGATTCCGCAACCGTATCTGCAGTTCCGCAGCCAGCTCGGCAACTACGCTCCCGGTGAGGAAATCCGCGGCTACGAAAGGCACAAGATCGCCCAGTTGCAGTTCACCGCAACCAAGGTGTTCGGACCGGGCAACTGGCTCGGTGCGGACCAGATCGCCCTGGTTGGTGAATCCGGATTCACCCATGTCGACCTGCCGGACAATCTTCGCTTCAACGGCGATGGCACCGATACCGGTGGTGGTCCGGACGTGACCACAGGCGCGGGGCGCAATCCGATCACCTTGCGCAACGGATTCCCGACGCGCTTCTCGTGGGGCTACCGTCTGGCGGCTCGCGCCGACTACACCAATGTCTGGGGCACGCCGATCAACCTGTCGCCGCGCCTTGCGTTCTCGCATGACGTCAATGGCTTCACGCCCGGACCGGGAGGCAGCTTCGTGGATGGCCGCAAGTCGGTCACCATCGGCACCGAAGCCAATTACCTCAACAAATGGGTGTTCGACATTGCCTACACCAATTATTTCGGTGGCGGTTCGTTCAACCTGATCCACGACCGCGACTTCTTGCAGCTCGCGGCCCGTTATTCATTCTGAGGGGGACGACCATGACCGTAATGAGCAAAGCAGGACTCGCGACACTGGTTGCCGCGGCATTGATGGCCAACAGCGCGTTGGCCAAGGTCGGTGCCGACCAGGCCGCCAAGCTCGGTGTCAGCGGAACACCGTTGACGCCCATGGGTGCGGAACGCGCCGGCAACGCCGATGGCTCGATTCCGGCCTGGACCGGCGGCATCACGCAACCGCCGGCGGGATACAAGATCGGCATGCATCACCCGGACCCGTTCGCGTCCGACAAGCCGCTGATGACGATCACCGCCAAGAACTACAAGGATTACGCCGACCAGCTGACGGTCGGTCAGATGGCGATGTTCGAGAAGTACCCGGAATGGCGCATGGCGGTCTACCCGACCCGTCGCTCGGCATCCAATCCGGCACGCACCTATGAAATGACCATCAAGAATGCACTGACCGGCGAGATCGTCGGTGATGGTGATGGCGTTGCCAATGTCGCCGAGGGCATTCCGTTCCCGATCCTCGACAGCGACCCGGTCAAGGCAGGGCAGGAAGCGATCTGGAACCACAAGCTCAAGTACAAGGGCGTTTCCGCACGACGCTGGTCCAACCAGGCGCCGGTCACGGCCACCGGCAACTATGTGCTGGTGCGCATCAAGGAAGAACTGCTCGGCCTCTACTATCGACCCGGCGCAACCCTGGCCGACATCAACAACATCCTGGTCTATTTCTACCAGGAGGTCGTGTCACCGCCGCGGCTTGCCGGCCAGGTCTTGCTGGTGCACGAAACCCTCAACTCGCAGATTGGCCCACGCCAGGCCTGGGTCTACAACCCGGGGCAGCGTCGCGTGCGTCGTGCGCCGAACATCGCCTATGACAATCCGGGAACCGCGGCAGACAACCTGCGCACCACCGACATGACCGACATGTTCAACGGCGCGCTCGACCGCTACGACTGGAAACTGGTCGGCAAGCGCGAAATGTACATGCCGTACAACTCGTACAAGGCGCACAGCTCGGACAGCAAGGTTGCCGACATGCTCAAGCCGGGTTACGTCGATCCGGATTACCTGCGCTATGAGAAGCATCGCGTGTACGTGGTGGATGCCAACCTCAAGGCCGGCAAGCGTCACATCAATCCACGCCGCACCATGTACCTCGACGAGGACAGCTGGCAGATCCTCGTCGTCGATCACTACGATGCGCAAGGCAAGCTGTGGCGCTATTCGGAAGCCCCGAGCGTCAACTACTACGAAGTGCCGGTGTTCTGGTCGACCCTGGAAGACCATCATGACCTGAAGTCGGGCCGTTACCTTGCGGTTGGCCTGGACAACCAGGACGCGATGTACGACTTCTCGTTCCAGACCACGCCGGACATGTTCTCACCGCAATCGCTGCGTCAGCGCGGCATCCAGTAGGCAGCATTCCGATGCGCCCAACGCTGCCCTCCGCCGACAACCGGTTGGAGGGCAGCCACCACGACAGCGCGGGCCTGCCCGCGTATCTCCGAAGCAGCACCAGGACATCGGCATGCATCGATCATTCTTTAAGTTTCCGCTTGCATCGCTGATCGTCCTCGCCGCTTCCGCATCCGCGCAGAATCCTCCAGCGGCCGCCACCAGTACACTCGGAGTGCAGTCTGCCGATCCGCTGTTGCAAACGGCGGAAGTGATGCCCCTGGCGGAACATTCCCTGCTGCTTGACCTGGCGCGATCCGGAGAGCGCCTGGTTGCCGTCGGTGAGCGTGGTCATGTGTTGATGTCCAGCGACGGCAAGACCTGGACGCAATCCGCCAATGTGCCGGTGCGCAGCGCCCTGACCGCAGTCAGTGCGGTGGGTGCGGATGTATGGGCTGTCGGACACGACGGCATCATCCTGCACAGCGGAAATGCCGGCGAAACCTGGGAAATCCAGCGCCGCGATCCACGCGGCGCGGCAATCGCCGCCGCAGGCGACGAGATTCGGCAGGGAGCGCCCTTGCTGGATGTGCTGTTCAGCGATCCGAAGCACGGAATTGCGATCGGTGCCTACAGCCTGTTGCTGACAACCAGCGACGGCGGCAAGACATGGAATGGCTCGCGCATGGTGATGGCCGGTGGAGCGGCAGCGGAAACGCCGCAGGCACCCGCGGACGCTGCTGCCGATGACGCGCAAGCGGCGGAGGAGAACGACAGCGCCGTGTTCAGCGAGGAGGAACTGGAGATCGCCATGGAGGACGATCCGCACCTCAACGCGATCGCACGCACCGCCAGCGGCGACTATGTGATCGTCGGCGAGCGCGGCGCGTTCTTCCATTCAAGCGATCAGGGCCAGACCTGGACAGGCGGCCAACTGCCCTATGACGGATCCATGTTCGGGATCATCGGTTTTGAGGGACAGCATGTGCTGGCCTTCGGCCTGCGCGGGCACGTTTTCGAGTCGCGGGATCTCGGCGCCAACTGGGACGAAGTGGCCACCGGCACCGAACTGAGCCTGATGGGTGGCGTTGCCATGGACAACGGCGGAGCAGTCATCGTCGGTGCTAATGGCGTACTGCTCAAGCGTGCCAGTGCTTCCGAACCACTGGCCGCCAGCACCTTCAACGAGGCCGGCGTGATCGCCGGCGTGCTGCCTGCAACGGACAACAATGACCTGCTGATCGTCAGCGAAAACGGCATCCGCCGCATCCAGCCCAAGTGACGGTGAATCAATGAGCGCAGCAAGCTCCAGCAACCAGACACCCACCGCGTTCCACCGATTCGCGGAACGACTGGTATTCGGCAACCGTCCGGTTGTGTTGATCCTGTTTGCGCTGATCACCGCGGTTCTGACCTTCTTCGCATCGCAGCTGCGTGTCGATGCGGGCTTCAAGAAGCAGATCCCGCTGCAGCACGAGTACATGAAAACCTTCATCGACTACGAGCAGGAATTCGGTGGTGCAAACCGGGTGCTGATCGCGGTGATGGACAAGAGCGGCGACATGTTCAACCTGCCGTTCTTCCAGACCATGGAGAAGATCACCCAGGACGCCAAGGCCATCGACAGCGTGGACGAGGCGCGCGTGCGCTCGATCTTCACGCCGAACGTGCGCTTCGTGGAGGTGGTTGAGGACGGTTTTGCCGGCGGCAACGTGATTCCGGCGGATTTCACGCCCAACAGCGAAGGATTTGCCGCCAGCGCCGAGCAGTTCGCCACCATCAAGGCCAACATGGAGAAGGCCAGCATTGTCGGTCGCCTGGTCGCCAAGGATTTTTCCGGCGCCATGATCTGGGTAGACCTGGTGCCGGAAAATCCGGAGCAGGGCGTCAAGGTCGACTACAACCGGATTGCCGAGCAACTCGACCAGATCCGCGCGAAGTACGAAAACGAACACACCACGGTGGCGATCATCGGCTTTGCCAAGATGGTCGGCGACATCACCGCAGGCGCGCGCTCGGTGATCTGGTTCTTCGTCATCACCATCGCCTTCACCTGGTTGCTGCTGTTCATCTACTCCTCTTCGGTGAAGCTGGCTTCATTGACGGTGTTCTGTGCGCTGGTTTCGGTGGTCTGGATGCTGGGCGCGCTGCGCCTGCTCGGCTTCGGCATCGATCCGATGAACATGCTGACGCCGTTCCTGATATTCGCCATTGCGGTCAGTCACGGCGAACAGATGATCAACCGCTATCGCGGCGAGATTTTCTTCGGTGGACTGGAAGAAGGCACGCCCGAGCAACTCGCCCAACGCGAGGGCCACGACCCGGAAACCGCCGCACGCGTTGCCTTCCGCACCTTGCTGGTGCCGGGTTCGGTTGCCCTGGTGGCCGGATGCATCGGCTTTGCCGCGATCCTGGTGATTCCGATCCGCATCATTTTCGAACTGGCCATTACCGCAACCGTGGGTGTTGCGCTCACCATTCTCACCGACCTGGTGTTGTTGCCGGTTTTGCTGTCCTACACGCGGTTGCGCAATCTGCCGCGCAAGCGCGCGTATCGCCTGCGCCAGCTGACGCAGTTCGACAAGATCTGGACGTTCCTGGCCAAGTTCAGCAAGCCGGTACCGGCTGCCATCATCCTGCTCGCTGGCGTCGTCATCTGGTTTGCCGCCGAGCGTTATGGCGAGAAGGTGATGATCGGCGATGCGCAGAAGGGCGTGGCGGAACTGCGTCCGGATGCACGCTACAACCAGGATGCGGTGTTGATCAGCGACAAGTTCGCGCTCGGTGTCGACATCATCAACGTGATTGCAGAAGGCCCGCCGGCTGCCTGTACCGCCAGCTATCCCACCATGGAGCTGGTTGACCGTTTTGCCTGGCACCTGCGCAATGTCGAGGGCGTGGCCCAGGTGATGACCTTGCCGATGGCGGCCAAGATCGTCAATGCCGGATGGAACGAGGGCAACGTGCGCTGGCGCGAGCTGCCGCGCGATACCGATACCCTGCGCCTGGATACGCAGAACTTTGAAACCGACACCGGCATGCTCAATGCCGACTGCAGCGCCATGCCGATCATGGCATTCCTCACCGACCATCGCGCCACCACCATCGATCGCGTCGTCGATGCGGTGAAGACATTCCGCACCGAAAACAAGGCCTGGGCGGGCGGCGAAGTGAACCTGCGCGAGCAGCTTGCCGAGAAGGCGGCCAGCGGCGACGCGCCGGAAGGCTCGCTGAATCAGGTCAACCTGCGCCTGGCCACCGGCAATGTCGGCGTCATGGCCGCCATCAACGACGAGGTGCGCGCGGTCAAGCGCCTGATCCTGTACATGCTGTATGCCGCCGTGTTCCTGATGTGCCTGATCAGCTTCCACAGCCCGCGCGCGGCCCTGTGCATCACCCTGCCGCTGGTGCTGGTCACCGAATTGGGCCATGCCTTGATGGTGCACCTGGACATCGGCATGAAGATCAACACCCTGACCGTGGTCGCGCTCGGCGTCGGCATCGGCGTGGATTACGGCATCTACATTTTTGCGCGCATGCGCGAATCGCTGCTGGCCGGGCATGCGCTGACCGACGCCTACTTTGCATCGCTGAAGACCACCGGCATCGCGATTTTCTACACCGCGTTGACGCTGGCGGTTGGCGTCGGCACCTGGGTGTTCTCGGATCTGAAGTTCCAGGCCGACATGGGCGTGATGCTGACCTTCATGTTCATCGTCAACATGATTGCCGCCATCGTCTTCCTGCCGGCGCTGTGCCGCTGGCTGCTGCGGCCATTCGAGAAGACCGCCTGAGCGCCGTAATGGTGTAAATGGATTGGCTGTCTCGCCTGCAGGAGACCCTTCAGGGTCGATGCCGCAGCCGAAGTCCATCGCCCCGAAAAAGGGGCAAGCGTTTGTAGGAGACCCCCTTCGTCGAGCTCAGGACAGGCTTCAGGGTCGATTCGCCCTGTCGAACTCGCGCGATCCAATCCAATCGCCCCTAAAAGGGGCTCCTACAGGAGAAGAAGCAATTCATGCGCGGGCTTGCATGGCTTTGGTAGGAGACCCCCTTCGTCGAGCTCAGGACAGGCTTCAGGGTCGATCCGCGCGCCGACAAGACCAGGTCAATCCCCGGCAGCGGCGGGTTTGTGCCATTCGCCCGGCAATCGCGAAATGCGCAGCCGGCGCAGCGGCGAGCTGTACCACTCCACCAGCCTGCCATCCTCGAAGCGCAGCCAGGAGGGGCCGTAGTACCAACGATCCTGATCCATGGAAATGGGCGCGCCGAGGATTTCGGTGACCACGGTTTTCGGCATGCCGCGCTGGATACCGTCGTAGGCAGAATGCGCCTTTGCGCCCACCGTCGTAACGGCACGCACCGGCGCCGGCGTGCGGACCAATTCCGCTTCGGGCTGATCACTGAGCAGCCAATATCCACAAAGTGCAGTGGCCACCATCAGCAACAACCACCAGCGGCGATGGCTGGGTCGCGCAGAGGGCGCATTCAATGGCGCAGACACCCGCGCCTCGGCATGCGCCTCGGTGTGCGCTTCGCTGCGCTCAGCCGCAGCACCCGGCAAACGCCCATGCTGGCGATGAAACTGCATGCCCGCTTCGTACAGGGTGGTCAGCAATTGCAGTCGCTCATTGGCCAGATGCTGGGAAATCGGATCCTTGGCCACAAGCCGGTCCGGATGAACCAGCGAAACATGGCGCCGGTACGCCCGCTTCAGGTCATCGACACTGGCTCCCGGCTCCAGCTGGAACTCCCGGTACAGGCGCAGCAGGTCGACGTGCCGGCTCATGCGCGATGAGGTCCCGCGACGATCTGCCGAGCCAGGCTTGCGACGCCCATGCCGGCTATTCCACGCGTTGGCCAGTCAGGCGATGGACAGCCTCGGCGTACTTGCGTGCGGTGGCTTCGATGACCTGCGCGGGAACGCGCGGCCCCGGCGCCTGCTTGTTCCAGTCCAGGGTTTCCAGGTAATCGCGAACATACTGCTTGTCGTAACTGGGCGGGGAAATCCCCACCCGATACTCGTCGGTCGGCCAGAAGCGCGAGGAATCCGGCGTCAGCATTTCGTCCATCACATGCAAGGTGCCATCCCCGTCGGTGCCGAACTCGAGCTTGGTGTCGGCAATCAGGATTCCACGCGTCGCCGCATACTCGGCGGCAAAGCGGTAGATCGCCAAGGTGGCGTCACGCACCTGGCTTGCAAGTTCGCTGCCCACCTGGTTCACCACGCTGTCGAAATCGATGTTTTCGTCGTGCTGGCCGGGAGCCGCCTTGGTCGAGGGCGTGAAGATCGGTTCGGGCAATTGCTCGGCCTGGCGCAAGCTGGCGGGCAGGGCGATGCCGCACAGTTGTCCCGTAGCTTGGTAATCCTTCCAGCCCGAACCAATCAGGTAACCCCGCGCAATGGCCTCGAACGGAATCGGCTTGAGGCGCTTGCAGATGACACTGCGACGCGCATACAGGGCAAGGTCGACGCCCGCCGGAAGCACGTCGGCAAGCCTGCGTTCCAGCAGATGGTTGCGCAGCAGGTGGCGGGTTTTTGCAAACCAGAAGTTCGACATCTGGGTCAGCATTTCGCCCTTGCCCGGAATCGGGTCGGGCAACACCACGTCAAAGGCGCTGAGCCGGTCGCTGGCAACGATCAGCAATTCATCCGCGGACAGCGCATAGACATCCCGCACCTTGCCGCGATGAACCAGATCAAGGCCAGGCAGGTGGGACGAGGACAGGGTGGTTGGCACGGATGCATTCCGGGGCTCGTGAAGGGCGGCATTTTAGCCCGCATTATTCATGAACGTCGCAGGAAAACGCCCGTGAGCTTGATTACGCAATGCAATCTGGCAGTTCGCGAATTCAACAAGGTGTTCGTTGCATTTTCCTGCTGGCACGGCCCTCGCGGATCTTTTGCCCCAAGCGCTGCGTTGCTTGTCGCCCCAATGGAACCACCATTGCGGCTCCGCGCGCCTTGCGCTTGGGGC
>OBID01000617.1_pt1 | contig 14172 bp, 17 predicted proteins | sample 1519781 | NCBI WGS metagenome assembly OBID01 (sample SAMEA3991478, study PRJEB22521) | metagenome | biome: anthropogenic terrestrial biome; feature: sewage plant; material: sludge | place: Sweden | collected 2012-09-26 | reverse complement strand
GACCCCTAAAGGGAAACCAAATCTTGCATAATGTTATAAGTAAGCTCACCACCTTTGTTCGAACAAATAAAATCTAAACAATCCTCCATCGGCATTATAGGCCTTGGGTATGTCGGACTCCCGCTCGCACTTGAATTTGCCAAAAAATACAAAGTATTGGGCTTCGATATTAATGCGGACCGCATCTCTATGATGCGACGACATATAGATCCATCCAATGAGCTGGATACTACCGCTTTTGAGGGTAGTGATATTGAATTTTCAGATCACCTGGATGATCTAAAAAAATGTACGGTCTATATAGTGGCTGTTCCGACAGATATCGATGAAAATAAAGTGCCTAATCTTAAACCATTATTGTCAGCTTCCGCGACCGTGGGTCAGGTCATCAAGCCTGGTGATTATGTGATCTTTGAATCTACCGTCTATCCCGGATGTACCGAAGACGATTGTATCCCGATCATCGAAAATCTTTCAGGATTGACCTTTGGTAAAGATTTTAAGGCTGGCTATTCTCCGGAGCGCATCAACCCGGGTGACAAGTCCAGAACCTTGACTTCTATCTTAAAAATCGTATCCGGTTCTGATCCGGAAGCGCTTGAAAATATCTCTTCGCTTTATGGGTCCATCATTACTGCCGGCCTATATCGGGCAGAGAGCATCAAAGTAGCCGAAGCGGCCAAGGTCATAGAAAATACGCAACGCGACCTCAACATCTCCCTGATGAATGAGCTTTCCATCATCTTTGATCAGATGGACATTGATACCCATGAAGTGATAGAAGCTGCCGCGACCAAATGGAATTTTATCAAACTTTACCCGGGCCTCGTCGGTGGTCATTGTATAGGGGTAGATCCTTATTATCTTTTACACAAAGCCAAAGAGTTGGGAATAGATCCACAGGTGATCGCCAGCGGCCGACGCATCAATGATGGCATGCCTGCTCATATAGCCAAAAAACTGGTTCAGAAATTAATAGCCCATAGGAAGAATCCTGGCGAAGCCAGGGTGTTGATCATGGGTGTTACTTTTAAAGAAAATGTATCCGATATACGCAATTCGAAAGTAGTGGACCTGATCAGGGAATTAAAAGATTATTCCATCAGGGTAGATATCGCTGATCCCAATGTCAATGCCGAAGAATTCAACCATGAGTATGGCCTGAAGATATTATCGCAAGTCAATGGACCATACGATGCCGTGATCATAGCGGTTGCTCACCAGGACTTCAAATCCCTGGACAAAACTTATTTTGATCAGATCCTGACCGGGGATCACCCGATATTATTTGATCTGAAAGGCATCTATTACAACTTAAAGGATCAGTATGATTATTGGCGATTATAAATTATTCTGAGCTTGATGGATACGCCTTTGTATAAATATATTCTGGTCGGTTGTGGCGCCATCGCTCCGAGGCATATTCGGGAGATCCTGCGCACCGGCACTCTCACAGCCGTATGTGATACAGATCCGGAGAGATTATCTGAATATATGACCATGTATCATATCCCCGGGTATGCCTCTTTCGACACACTGATGTCTGCCGGTTTGACTGCTGACATCGTAGTCCTTTGTACCCCTAATGGATATCATGCCAGTCAAAGTATCCAGGCTATGCAACAAGGATATCATGTCATTTGCGAAAAACCAATGGCCTTGAAGAGTAAGGATGCGGCACTCATGCTAGCCGTGGCCAAACAAACGAATAAATCTTTGTCCATCGTCAAACAAAATAGATTTAATGGCTCCATCCTGCAGTTGCAGCAATGGATAGCTTCCGGCGCCTCAGGACAAGTATACTCCCTATCCATGAATTGTCTGTGGAACCGGGACACTCATTATTATACCTCTTCCACCTGGCGAGGTACCAAAGAACTGGATGGAGGCATCTTGTACACCCAGTTTAGTCATTATATAGATTTTTTGTACTGGATCTTTGGCGAAGTAATAGAGATAAAAAGCTTGGCCTCCAATGTCTGTCACAGAGAGATCATCGATTTTGACGACCAGGGAGTAGCCATCCTGCGCTTTGAATCCGGAGTGTTGGGGACTATCCATTACAGCATCAATGCTTTTGAAAAAAATATGGAATCCTCACTAACTGTCCTGGCCGAACATGGCTCCATCCGAATCGGTGGACTGTCAGCCAATACGATTGAGTATCAGCATAAATCAGGCTCAGCTTTTTCTATCCCCGATACCACCACTCATATCAATCAATACCCCAATTACGCCGGATCCGTTTCCAATCATCATTTTGTATATGATCAGGTATTGAATGGTTTGCAAAGCAATGTCTATAATGTACAAAGTGCCTACGAAGCTATGAAGACGGTGGAGTTGATTGAAAGGATTTATGCGTTGTCCCCCCTGCCTACCGGACAGGCAGGCTTCGGAGGGAGTTAGGGAGTGGAAATAACAGAAAATGTCACCCATACTTAGAATTTATTTCTCAAGCCTAGATTCATAACAAGTTGTCTTCAGTAATCATCATCGGTGGCGGCATCGTAGGCCTCGCAACAGCCTACCAGCTCCAATTACTTGATCCTGGCATTAAAGTAACTGTCCTCGAAAAGGAATCAGAAGTAGCAGCCCATCAAACCAGTCACAATAGTGGAGTCATTCACTCCGGCATTTATTACAAACCCGGCAGCGAGAAAGCGCTCAACTGCACCAGGGGCTACCAAATGATGCTGGATTTTTGTGATCAACAGGACATCCCTTATAAAAAATGCGGTAAGGTCATCGTGGCTACCAACCAGGCGGAACTTCCGGCATTAAAAAAGATATTTGACAGAGGTGTGGCAAATGGTCTACAAGGTCTCACCATCATCAACCCGGAGCAATTAAAAGAGATCGAACCCCAGGCTACCGGAGCACAGGCCATCTGGGTCCCACAGGCTGGAATCATCAGTTATCAAAAGGTGGCATTAAAATTAAAATCTCTTGTACTGGCTCAAGGCGGCGAGATTTTGACCCAACATGCAGTGAGGTCTATCTGTGCATCGAATAGTGAATGGGTCGTCTCTACCACCCAGGGTGATTTACAATCTAACTATCTTGTTTCCTGTGCAGGACTGCAATCTGATAGGCTAGCCCGGATGACCCACCCCGACTTTGATTTAAAAATTCTTCCTTTCCGTGGGGAATATTATTACCTCAAACCGGAAGCTTATCACCTCGTCAACACCATGATTTATCCCGTACCCAATCCCAATTTCCCGTTTTTGGGTGTCCATTTTACCAGTCATATCAGTGGCAGCGTAGAGGCCGGGCCCAATGCGGTCTGGGCACTGGGCCGAGAAGCCTATCGAGGTGCTCCAGTCAATCTCAAAGACGCTGCGGAGACCCTTGCATACCCTGGATTCAGAAAGATAGCAATGAAGTATTGGAAGGATGGTATGTACGAGATGTACCGTTCCTTTTCGAAAGCAGCTTTTGTCCGGGCTTTACAAAAACTAGTGCCTTCTATTACTGCGGAAGATTTGATACCAGGTGGCTCAGGTGTACGCGCGCAGGCGTGCGATCGGCAAGGCAATCTGATAGATGATTTTTTATTTCTAGAAGGTAAAAACCTACTACATGTGGTTAATGCACCTTCCCCGGCAGCTACTTCGAGTTTGAGTATTGGCCGCAGTATAGCGGAGAGAATATTTAATGCTAAAAAATGACAAAAGCCAATAAATTAACTTATTGATCATGAATCATAAATATGAAATAATTATTTATTGGAGCAAGGAAGATTCAAAATACCTGGCTGAAATACCAGAACTTTCCGGAGCAATGGCTGATGGTGATAGTTATCAAGAGGCGCTACTCCATGCCGAAATTATTATTAATGAATGGATTGAAACAGCTCATCAAATCGGCAGAGTTATCCCTGAACCTAAAGGCAAATTAATCTTTGCGTAAACTTTTTATAAACTTGCAATGAGGTTAATTCCGAATCTAATAAAAATGTGCTGAGGATAAAAGCAGGCAAAAACTATAAAATTAATACCTCTGATTACACGACCCTAACAATTCACAATTGATAGACTTCACACCCATCATATCCTACCTCTCACAGCGACCTGATATCACTTTCGCCTACGTATTTGGATCGGTCCTGACTGAGTATTTTATCGAAGGCAAATCTGATATTGATCTGGCAATCATGGGAGCAGATAAAGAATTTACCTTTTATGATCTTCAGGAGATGGCTATGGATATCTCGGACCTATTACCCGGCCACCCTGAGGTAGATATGGTAGACCTGATGACAGACGCACCTGTCCTGATTCATCAAATTATGGAGCACGGTCAGCCTTTGTTTGTCAAAGACGAATTAGTTCACGACCTTTTCTATTGCACTCAATCCAGTAAATTCATCGACCACCAAGCATGGAGCAAACAATTTGATGATGTATTAAGAGAAGGAATATTGACCAAAAGTGATCCCCAATGATTCCTGTTGTAGCCAAACAAAAGATTTCGATTATACATAATTGTATTCAGCAAATAAAACTGACTACCAATATGGATCCTTCCATGCTGGATAGCCAATTGATTCAGGATGCGTTTGTATTAAATGTTCAGAGGAGTGTCCAAGCTACTATAGATCTGGCTTCCTGGGTATGCAAAAATAAAAAATTGGGCATCCCGGATACGTATAGAAAAAGTTTCGAATTACTTTTTGAAAACAAATTAATTGATGAAGCCATGTATGCTTCCCTAAAGTCCATGTGTGGATTCAGGAATATCGCCATTCATGAATATCGAAAACTAAATAAAGAAATACTAAAAGCCATTCTGTCGAAGCACCTGATTGATCTGGAACTATTTTATAAAGTCATCCTGCATCATTATGATCAAGAGAAATAATCTTTTTCATTGAACCCATCCACTACAACCATTCATCCAACTGCCATCATTGACCCCGGCGCCAGCATCGGTGAAGGCACGAAGATCTGGCACTTCTCGCATGTCATGCCCGACAGCATTATTGGCAAAAATTGTTCTCTTGGGCAGAATGTGGTGATGATGTCCGGAGCCAGCCTGGGCGACAATGTCAAAGTACAAAACAATGTCAGTATATATACCGGGGTCCATTGCGAAGACGATGTTTTCCTCGGCCCATCGATGGTATTTACCAATGTGATCAATCCGCGCAGCACTATCGTCCGCAAGCATGAGTACAAAACCACGTATGTCCGCAAGGGAGCGACCATCGGCGCCAATGCCACCATCGTTTGTGGAATAGAAATCGGAGAATATGCCTTTATCGGGGCAGGCGCGGTCGTAACTAAGCATGTTCCAGCTTATGCACTAGTGATGGGTAATCCTGCCAGGCAGACGGGTTGGATGAGTAGGAATGGATATAAGTTGAAATTTGATGAGAATGGGATTGGTGTTTGTCCTGAGAGTGGAGAAACCTACGTATTAAAGGATGGTTATGTCAATTTGGTCAATTTAGGCTGATGAATGAAATTGCCAGAATTATAGTATTGAATTGGAAATCACTTCGTGATTTATTTGAATCACAAAGAGCATAAAGAAGACATAGAACACAGAGATCGATTAAAAAATTCGAAAAACGAATTCAATAATCTAGTACTCTACAAATGAATTCACAAAGGACACATAGTAAAAATAGGACACAAAGTGAACCGCATTCAATACTTTTTGACCCATGTGTTTAAAAAACTCGCAAAGCGAATTCAATTATCTATTTCTCTGCAAATGAATACTCCAAACTCAAACCAACCTCCTTTGTGCCCTTTGTACCTCTGTGTCCTATGTGATTAAAAAATTCGCAAAGCGAATTCAATTATCTATACTCTACCAATGAATCACAAAGGACACATAGGACACATAGGACACAAAGTGAACCGCATTCAATACTTTTTGACCCATATGTTTAAAAAATTCGCAAAGCGAATTCAATTATCTAGAACTCTACTAATGACTACTCCAAACTCAAATCAATTTTCTTTGTGCCCTATGTTCCTCTATGCCCTCTATGCTTAAAAAATTCGCAAAGCGAATTCAATTACCCAGAACCCTACCTAAATGAAGCCGGGCCTTACCAAAAAATACCTGGACGATCTCACTTATGAAATATTGGGAGCTGCCATCGAAGTTCATAAATGCCTCGGGCCCGGGCTCTTGGAGAGTATCTATCACAAATGCATGAAGCATGAATTGACTCTGCGCGGTATTGAGTTTAAATCAGAAATGCCCGTCCCTATAATTTTTAAAGATTTTTTTTCAATTACTGATCTACGGTGTGATTTATTTGTGGACGATTGTATTTTGACTGAATTAAAGGCAATGGATGTAATTCCTCCCGTGCACGCAGTAAAAGCTTTATCCTACATGAAGTTTTTAAATTCTCCAAAAGGGATCATGATCAACTTCAATGTAATTAATATAGCTAAAGAAGGAAAAAAGACTTTTGTAAACGAATTGTATAGATCGCTACCCGATGATTAACCAACATTCAATTCAATTTTCCTTTGTGCCCTATGTTCCTCTGTGTCCTATGTGCTTAAAAAATTCGCAAAGCGAATTCCATGTATAGAACACTCCGCCATGAATAACCACCCTTCAATCCAATTGTCCTCTGTGTCCTATATCCCTATGTGCTTAAAAAATTCGCAAAGCGAATTCCATGTGCAGAATAACCGGCTTCATATCACCCACCTTTAACCAGTCCGACCTCACCCGCATGCGCGACTCCATGCACCGCGGAGGCCCCGACGACGCTGGCATCTATCATGACCCGGCTCAACATGTATTCCTCGGTCATCGCAGACTAGCCCTTATCGATCTATCACCTGCAGGACATCAACCTATGAGCGAAGCTACAGGCAGATTGCAGATCGTATATAATGGAGAAATCTATAATTTCAAAGAAATAAAGTCAGAGCTGATATCCCTTGGAAGATCTTTTCACTCACTATCCGATACAGAAGTCATCTTACAATCCTACCTCCAGTGGGGCACCAATTGTTTTGATCGTTTCAATGGTATGTTTGCTTTGGCTTTGTATGATAAGCTGGAAAATAAATTGATCCTTGCCAGAGACCACGCCGGGATCAAACCACTATATTATTCCATTCAAAAAGATCAAATCTACTTCGCATCAGAGATCAAAGCATTCAAAGCGCTGAAGCCCGACTGGAAAGAAAGATCAGACTGGAAAGTGTATTTTCTTGCATTCGGGCATTTGCCCGAACCGATCACTACTTTGGAAGGTGTGGTCCCATTACCCAAAGGAACATTTCTCGAATACAACCTGGAGGATAAAAAACACACTGTTAAAAGGTATTACCATTACACACATACTGCTTATACTCAGCATAAACCCGAAGAAATCTTTGACGAACTAAGAACGGTATTAAAAGCAGCAGTCCAGCGACATTTAATTTCAGATGCACCGATAGGATTATTTTTAAGTGGTGGCATAGATTCCAGCTTATTGACATTATTGGCACAGCCACATTTGGGCAATCACCTGAAGACGCTTTCCATTTATTTTTCCGAGGAAAAGTATTCTGAGAAAAAATACCAGGACATCATCATCAAAAAGACCGGCGCCCATCACCAATCATTTTTGGTGACCGCTCAAGTGTTTAATCATTCATTGCCCGATGCTTTGAGTGCGATGGATCAGCCTACCACGGATGGGATCAACAGTTATTTCATTTCAAAGTATGCGCATGAGTACGGCCTTACCGCAGTGCTTTCCGGCATCGGTGCTGACGAATTATTTGGAGGCTATCCCTCGATTAAAATGTCTGCATGGAAAACAGCCTTACAAAAACTACCCAGCAGTATTCTTTCCTTATCATCCCATGCCCAAGCAGATCGTTTTAAAAAAATCGCTTATTTAACTCATTCATCCAGCACCTACGATTATTTATTCTACCGTGGACTTCATGATACGCTTACCATCAGCGATATATTGGATATGGACGAGAGCGAAGTCATCCACAAACTCGATGCCATTCACCCCATCCACTGGAATGGGGAGACACCCAAAGAAAAAGCCTCTGACATCGAGTACCATCTGTATATGCAGAATCAACTGCTGCGGGATGCTGACTTTATGAGTATGTGGCATGCCCTGGAGATCAGGGTTCCATTCCTGGATAAAAATGTGATCGCCCTGGCCAGATCCTTACCTCCCGCTTTGCGATTCAGCGATGTCAAACCCAAGTATGCACTCACAGAGGCTTTTAAAGATATACTTCCCATAGAGATATGGAACAGACCTAAACAGGGATTTACCTTTCCATTTGCCATGTGGATGAAGGACAGTGAGCTCGCGAAACCCGCTAATAAAAAAGAAGAAAAATATTTTCAGCAGTTTGAATCAGGTAAAATGAGCTGGAGCAGGTATTGGGGGATCGTTTTAACCACAGAGAACGCTAAATTTAACCACTAAGAACTATTTTAATAAAACCACTGGGAACTACTTTAATAAAACCACCGCCTTGCAGGCTAAGGCCACTAAGGTACACTAAGAGTAATTTTGGATAAATCCTTAGTGTTCCTCAGTGATCTAAGTGGTTCAAAAATCCTTACTTAGTGTTCCTCAGTGCTATTAGCCTGCAAGGCATTGGTTCAAAAAATTAGTGGTAAATAAAAAGTAGTGGTAAATAAAAAGTAGCGATGACATCATTTGATAACATCCTTTCATTAATCGACACCTATAAGTCTCTTGGTTTAACCGAGGTCATTGATTACAATAAGTTTAATCATTATGCCATCACGCATCATTCTACGGTTATTGAGGGAAGTTCATTGTCTGAGACGGAGACCAGGCTGCTCCTGGATGAGGACATTACGCCAAAAGGCAAGCCTTTAACTGATAGCCTGATGACCAAAGATCACTATTCAGCACTCCAATATGTATTAAACGCAGCTGAACAAAAAGTCCCAGTGGCAGAAGCCTTTATTAAAAATATCAATGCTCAAGTACTGAAAAGCACCGGAGCTATTTATAATACTGCTCTAGGCACCGTAGATAGTAGCAGCGGCGAGTATAGACTAAATAATGTGAGAGCCGGCCATCGATATTTCGTAAACTATGTCAAAGTACCACAACTTGTGACAGAATTTTGTCATAAAGTTCAAAGTCAGATGGAACATTCAGCCTCCATCGAAGACCAGTTGTATCTCTCTTTCGATGCACACTTTGATTTAGTCAGTATACATTCTTTTTATGATGGCAACGGGAGGACCGCAAGATTGTTAATGAATTTTATCCAGAGTTATTTCAGCTTGCCGCTGGGCATCGTATTCAAAGAAGATAAATCAGAATATTTTGATGCCTTGGAAGCTTCCAGGAAAGATGAGTCACTTAGTCCATTTAGAACATTCATGTTGAATCAATTTCAAAAATTCATTAGCAACGAAATAGAAGGATTTCAATCGATTAAGAAAGAACCAAATAAAGGCAAAGGTTATTCATTTGTTTTTTGAATTTACTAACCATCGAGATCACTTCTTATCTTTAACCAATAAAACCACTAAGAAGCTGCCTATCCTCAGGAAGGCACCTATAAAACTTTCTAAGTGCCTGCCTGACGGTAGGCAGGCACTTAGCCTGCAAGGCGGTGGTTACAGCGTCCGAATACAAAGAATTTAGTCGGTAAGTTGGAGTGGAGTGGAAATGCTTTGAAAGACCAAAAAAGACTTCGTAAGCAATGGGGCGGTACTAAATATTGGCGAAAACCCGCAACCAAATAAGAATATTAATAGTATCATGCCATCAGATACAAAATTATCAAAACATGCCTTAGAGCAAATGGAGGCGAGAGGCATTTCATATTCAAATGTAATGCAGACTATTAAAGAGCCGGATTCAATAGTCGAAGAATCTGTTAATGAGAGAGTTTATCAAAAATTGATTACGTTTGAAAATCAGAAAACCTATTTGATAAGAGTAATCATAAATCCAGCAGTAATGCCTAATTTAGTACTTACAGTATATCGAACTTCAAAAATCAATAAATATTTATGAAAGTAAAATATGACAAGGAAACCGATATCCTTTATATCAAATTATCAGAGGATAAGGTAGCAGAATCGGATGAAAGCAGGAAAGGCATCATACTGGATTACTCCGAGGAAAATTTATTAGTTGGAATTGAAATTTTAAATGCGTCTAAATCTAGTATTCAACCTTCCAAAGTTGAATATGAAGTGGCTTGACCTTGAGTAACCACAGAAACCATTGAAACCACTAAGATCACTAAGAAGCACTAAGAATTTAGAAAATAGTAATTCCCTTAGTGCCTGCCTGACTGTAGGCATGTTCCTCAGTGCTCAAAAAAACTTAGTGCCCTTAGTGCCCTTATATGTTTGTTATTTGAAAATAGTGGTAAAAAAGTGGTAACCGAACAAATAATCATCACCCCCGACTTCATGTTGAATCAATTTCAAAAATTCATTAGCAACGAAATAGAAGGATTTCAATCGATTAAGAAAGAACCAAATAAAGGCAAAGGTTATTCATTTGTTTTTTGAATTTACTAACCATCGAGATCACTTCTTATCTTTAACCAATAAAACCACTAAGAAGCTGCCTATCCTCAGGAAGGCACCTATAAAACTTTCTAAGTGCCTGCCTGACGGTAGGCAGGCACTTAGCCTGCAAGGCGGTGGTTACAGCGTCCGAATACAAAGAATTTAAATTAATAGTAACTTAGTCACATGCATACCATTACAACGACCCAGAAAACATCCAAAAAAGGTAAGCTTACAGTAGATGCAGATACTCCCTTTTTAAATGAAGAAGTAGAAGTATTGATTGTAATAAGTAAAAAGCCCGATCCAAAACCCTTTGATTTCAAAGACTTAGTCGGTAAGTTGGAGTGGAGTGGAAATGCATTGAAGGAGCAAAAGAGACTTCGTAAGGAATGGGGAGATTAATTATATTAGACACTAATGCAGTAGTTGCTTTATTATAAAGCAATCAAAAAATGCTTGAATATGTTCAAAAGGCTGACTCAATAGGTATTTCGGTAATCACTCAAATCGAATTTTTAGCTTTTAGCAACTTGTCTGAACACGATGCCAAATTGTTTGAAAAATTCATTTCTAGAATAGATGTATATGATATTCTATCTTTTGATTCGAATATGATCCAAAAAATCATTGAAATAAGAAAAACAAATAAAGTAAGACTACCAGACGCGATTATAGCTGCTACAGCATGCTAATTAATGCCACATTAATCACTGCTGATAGATCTTTTAGAAAAATTAATGGATTGGAAATAGTAAGCTTTTGAATATGGTAAATGATTTAACCACAAATATCCTGTCTACCGTCAGGCAGGCACTAAGTTACACTAAGAAAAATTATAGATAAAACCTTAGTGTCCTTAGTGCCCTCAGTGGTTAAAAAACCTTAGTGCCCCTCAGTGTCCTTAGTGGTTAAAAAAAAATTAGTGGTAAAAAACCTTAGTGCCTGCCTTACGGTAGGCAGGCCCCTCAGTGTCCTTAGTGGTTGAGAAAAAAAATTAGTGTTTCAAAAAAATTAGTGGTAAAAAAGTGGTCACCGAACAAATAATCATTACCCCCGATTCAGTTGAAAAAAACTACTGGCGCGACCTATGGCGTTTCCGGGAGCTCTTCTATATCCTCTCCTGGCGCGACCTCAAAGTGCGGTACAAACAGACGGCACTCGGTGTAGCCTGGTCAGTGATCAGGCCGGTACTCACGACTATTATATTTTACGTAGTCTTTAACCGGATAGCCAAATTGCCCACTCCGGGCACAGCCCCATACATGCTGATGATCTTTGCAGGTATGGTGCCCTGGCAGTTTTTTAGTAATGCCCTCAGCGAGGCCAGCAATAGCCTGGTGGGCAATTCCAACCTGATCTCTAAAGTGTATTTTCCCCGCATGATTATCCCGGCGAGTTCGGTGATTACTTCCATGGTCGATCTTTTGATCTCGCTCGGCATCATGGTGATTATGTTTGTCATCTATCAGTTTTTGCCAGGCTGGCATGTGATCTTTTTACCTGTATTTATTTTGATCGCCTTCATCGCTTCTTTCGGCATTGGTTTATACATCACAGCCCTCAATGTCAAGTACCGCGACTTTAGATATATCATTCCTTTTATCATCCAGTTTGGTTTGTATGTCACCCCGGTAGGATTCAGTAGCAGTGTAGTGCCTGCAGAATATAGGTTACTCTATGCACTCAACCCGATGGTAGGAGTTATCGATGGATTCAGATGGTGTTTATTAGGAGAGCAGATGTATTGGCCGGGATTCTGGATATCGATGGCAGTATGTGTATTGTTTTTGTGGGTTGGAGTGAGGCATTTCCGGAAGACGGAGAAGAGTTTTGCGGATGTAATATGATGGAACCACTAAGAGCACTGAGGGTCACTAAGGAATCTAAATTCATTTTTTTCTTATTGAATCTAAGTGGCCCTTGGTGGTGAAAGAATTACTCAGTGTATCTAAGTGCCCTTAGTGGTTCAAAATATAACCAGTTTTTATCATTAGCAGTAACATGTATGAAATAATCAAACAAGGCGAAAACGATGTATATGAGTTCGAAGGTGAAGAAGTATCTAATACATCTTATGCGGAATTATTAAGATTATTCCAACAATCCGGCATGTTTCATTTTGACCTTACAGCCATTACTAAGTCTGGCTTGAAAGATCTGGACTTTAGTAAACTTCAGCGCTATTTTGAACGATATGATATAGATTTTAATGCAGAGGATAATAAAAAGCAACTATTAATCAATACAGATATCATTACAGAAGAAGGCGAAATGACCGTAGCCGGAAATCTTCTGTTTGGGATCAATCCCCAGCGATGGTTGCCAAATGCCTCTATATCATTTGCACATTTTCATGGGAATCATATCACTTCTGAGTTAATCGATAAAAAAAATATTGAAGGCACCCTGGATAATCAAGTGGATAATCTGATAAGAATTATTCAAAATAATCTGATCAAAGGATCCGATATCATTGGATCTAAAACAGTTGATCTTAAACCATCGTATCCCGATAAGGTTTTTAGGGAATTATGCGTAAATGCTTGCATCCATAGAAATTATTCAATTGATGGTAGCAGAATTCGTGTATTTATGTTTTCTGATCGTCTGGAGTTTTATAGCCCGGGCAGGCTACCCAATACCGTCACTATTCCTAAAATGATGAGTGGTGTATCCTATAGTAATAATCCGGTCATTTTAAAATTTATGGAAAATCTCAGATATGTGGATAAACTGGGCAGAGGGATCCCTATGGTGCTGCAAGAATCCATTAAATTAGGGAAAAAACTGATGCTGGAAGAAATCGGGGAGGAGTTTAAGGTGACTTTGGAATTATGAAGTTTATTGATACTTTGAATGAAACCATTGAAACCGCTTAAAACCATTGAAACCACCGACATGTAGTGACTAAGGCCACTAAGGTCACTAAGGTCACTAAGAGTATTTAAGTTTAATTTGAAAATTTCCTTAGTGTTCTTAAGTGCCTGCCTGACCGGTAGGCAGGAACTTAGTGGTTCAAAAAAAGTACTCAGTGGTCCTGTTGGTTAAAAAATGAAAATTTCCTTATTGTTCCTTAGTGCCTGCCTGTCCGGTAGGCAGGCCTGCCTACCGTCAGGCAGAATCTCAGCCTGCAACGCGGTGGTTCAAAAAAAACTTCCTTAGTGTTCCTTAGTGATCTTAGTGGTAAAAAAACTTCCTTAATGTTCCTTAGCGCCTGCCTGGCCGGTAGGCAGGTTCTTAGCCTGCAAGGCGGTGGTTCAAAAAAACACTTATGTGGTTCAAAATTCTTTACCCGCTTACTGGTTTTTACACTTATCATTTTACCAAGTTTCAACATATCAGCTCAACCAATTACAAAAACGATCAACGCTGAGACAGGTTTTCTCGAGATTAAAAATGGCTTATGTGGCATAGTGATTCCATGGAAATCTGCTGCATCAAAAAAAGTATTTGATCTTGCCCCTATCCAATCATTTATTTATGAAGATGGCGTGTATTCGGATACCAGTACAAATTATTTGAAGACGGCGGTAAAACCCTACTTGTTTACGGCCAGCATTATTAAACAATCCACCTCAGTCTTAGCAACCACTAAATGGATCAAAAAAAGACTTGGTGTTTTAAAATCGCCTAAATAATACTAATTTT
>OBID01000612.1_pt1 | contig 14268 bp, 7 predicted proteins | sample 1519781 | NCBI WGS metagenome assembly OBID01 (sample SAMEA3991478, study PRJEB22521) | metagenome | biome: anthropogenic terrestrial biome; feature: sewage plant; material: sludge | place: Sweden | collected 2012-09-26 | reverse complement strand
CCTCAATCCACTGGTATGAGATGCCAGATGTCTCAGGGTGATCTTCTTTCCAAAATCTGGTACTTCAGGTATGTATTTTCTAATATCGTCATCCAGGCTTAGCTTGCCTTGTTTTTCCAAAAGCAGGATAGAAAAAACTGTAAATTGTTTGGAGACGGATGCTATGTGAAATACAGTAGCCGGAGTGATCGGTATATCATATTCGAGATTGGCCATACCATAGCCTTTTTTAAATATTATTTTACCATCTTTTGCTACGGCAACTGCTGCCCCAGGAGATGCATTGTTGTCCCAGGCAACAAATAGTTGGTCCACCTGTGTACCTGGTGTGGTTGCCTTAGGCTTCAATATCAGCATTTCTAATTCATAACTTCCCGTAGGCTCTTTATCGTCTAATGGAGAAACTTCGATCACATACTTCCCTTTTTTCACAGAGATTATTGAAAACAATTCCGGGCCATTTTTGCCATTAGGGCTGTCAAAGTTGCCCATTTTTTTACCTTCATGATCGTATGTCGTAACTTGCAGGTCGATACCTTTCTGCATCAGCTTAAAAAATGCAAACTGGTCTTTTTCCAATGTAACCTGGTATTTGTGTACTTCATTCGGAGCGATTTCCGACATCATTTTTTTGCCTTTTATTAATGCTCCTTTTTGGGTTTGTCCGGATATAAAACCCATTTGAAAAAGAAGGGAAATAATCAGGGATATTTTGATTGTGAAATATTTCATGGCTCTGTTTTTTGAAAGTTTTTAATTATACGGGCCGGGAATTCAGGTGAGTGGAGTCCTTTTTAATTTATTTTGATTTAAGATGCTGGCATCACGGGGATAATTGAATTGGTGAGATCAAAATTATCTATTTGTTATTGCATTTACAAATCGTGGCCCATTTATATTTATAATACTATTGAATATATGGGTGATGATTAAGAGGGCTTCGGAACGATCAAATACCCATCTCAATACAAATTATAACAATTTGTGATGCTTTGGTTTTTCCCTTGTTTGTCCGTTTTTTATCCTTTTACCGCATCCAGATTGTCATCCCAGTCTTTAGGAGCAGGAGTATTTATTTTACCTAATGACTTACCAATCACGAGAGTGACCATAGAGTCACCCGTCACATTGATCACCGTCCTGCACATATCCAGTGGTCTGTCCACCGCAAATATCAATGCTATACCTATAGCCATACTTTCTGCCGGAAGACCCAGGGATTCCAGTACGACGATCAGCATGATAAGGCCAGCCCCTGGCACAGCCGCAGAACCGATGGAAGCCAGCGTCGCAGTCAGTATGATTGACAATTGTGCAGAAAAGGTAAGGTCAAAATGCATGGCCTCGCATATAAAAACAGCTGCAACAGCCTGATAAAGGCTAGTTCCATCCATGTTGATGGTGGCACCCAAAGGACAGACAAAACTGGTTACTTCCTTATCTACTCCCATGTGTTCTTCCAGTCTCTCCATGGTCACCGGTAGGGTTGCGGCACTCGAACTGGTAGAAAACGCCAGCAGCTGGGCCGGAGAGATACCCCTGAAAAAGGCGCCCGGAGTGATGCCATTATAAAAATAAACGACTGTAGTGTAGATCAATATCATCATGGCCAGTCCGAGCAAAACTGTGATCATATACCACCCCAGACCAATGAATAAATCAGGATTTGAGATCTCTACGATCAGACTACTCAGGAGAGCAAAGACAGCCAATGGGGCCATCAGCATGATCAGGTCCACCATTTTCATTATGACCTCATTGAGTCCAGTAAAAAAGCTTACTACAGGTTTGGCTATTTTTGAATCAATCAGTAACAAGGCCATCCCAAAGAAGATAGAAAAAAATATAACCTGAAGCATATTGGAATTTACACTGGCAGCTTTAAAGAAATTGTCGGGTACCATATTGACCATAAACTGAAGAGGACCACCTTTTTTTGCATTCACGGCGTTGCTGATATTGGCTTTCATATCGTCCCCAAAGGTACCCGTCATCTGGGAAATGGTCTCTTTACTTATAAGATCCCCGGGAGAAATGACATTGACAATCATCAGACCGATGCTTACTGCCAATATGGTGGTGGTCAGATAAAGCAAAAAGGTACGGACACCCATGGTTTTGAACTTGCTGATGTCCTTGAGATCCACGATGCCTTTTATCAGAGAAATGATAATCAGCGGAATGGCTATCAACTTAAGGAGTTTTATAAATATCGTTCCGAATGGTTTTATCCAGTCAGTGACAAACCATGAAATATCCAGCATGGATGCCAGTAGTCCAAAAATAATTCCAGCAACAATACCCAATAATATCTGCCAGTGTAAAGCCATTCTTGTCATAATACTTTTTGCTTCAATTATTTATATAAATGTAAAAAAACCAAAAATAACCGGCAAGTCCAAAAATATGAGGATAAAATACGAAATACGAATAACAATTTGTGCGTGCCTAAAATAGCCTGACAGATTATTGAAATATTATACATATCTAGCCAACTTGCTAATATGCTAACAAGCTAATATGTCAAATGAGCTCAGCACTCTGTAAGCTTGCCCGCTTCGAAGCAAGCAGGGATCGAGGGCAAGGGTGGGAAAGCGATTTTTGAATTTACGATTTACGATTGCCATAAGCCATCCACCCAATACGCCAACAGAGTTATTCGCTAATACACCCAAAACGTTTATCCAATCATAGTTTCAATGATTCTTTAAGACACTTTCCAGTACCTCTGATTTTCCGTCAACATCAGCAGGAATCTTCAATCCCAGGATTTCGCACATCAACGGATAAATATGAATATTCTTGAAAGATGGTACCAAATAGTCCATTTTAAAGGCAGGACCCTGGGCATAAAAAATACCGTGCATTTGTTTAAGACCGGGATCAAAACCATGCTGACCAGAAACTTTTGCCGTCGATGCTTTGAGCAATGCTATCGCCTTTGATTCCACAAAATAATATCCATCATCCGGAATAATCTGGATTTTCCCCCAGTTTTTGTTTTTTGGGACATATTCAAAATAGGGCGTATTCTCGGTTTTAAATACTTTATATTTATTCTCTTTCAATTTTAGACTTGCAAAAATGGAATCAGTGTTTTCTGTTCTAAGCGGGAGAATACTTACCATAGCGCCATTATTTACCGTCATATATTGGTCATCGTCTTCTACCATCTCCACGGGCAAATATTTGTCACTACTTATTTCCTTCATACCATGATCTGAAACAATGATGATATTCACGTCAAGATCTCTCTTTTTTACTCCATCAAATAGGGTACCCAGATCCCGGTCTAATCCAGACAAGGCCGTATTTAGTTTATCGTCATTATTCGGGCCAAATGCATGGCCTGTATCGTCCATATCAGAAAAATATAAGGTGATGAGGTGTGGCCGTACTTTTTCAGGTAAGTCCAACCATTTCAGTGTCTGATCCACCCGGATTTCATTTTTGACCGAGCCGTCATACTTGTAATAATAAGTCGGTCTGATTCCCTGTATATCTGCTTCCGAGCCCACAAAAAAGTAACTCGCTGTCACCATGCCTGCTTTTGTTGCCTGCACCCAAATCGGCGTGCCCCCGTACCAGGTTCCATCCATGACCGCTGCCTTGTCTTTCATAGCGTATTTTTGACCTTTCTCATAGCTATAATACATATTTCCCAATAATCCGTGGTTGTCCGGATACATACCGGTAGCGATCGTGTAGTGGTTTGGGAAAGTCTTAGAAGGGAACGAAGGAATCAGAGAGACGGCTTTGACGCCATTTTTAATAAAACGTGACAAATTAGGAGGGTTAAACCACTCCACATAATCCCACCGAAACCCATCCAGCGATATCAGAATCAGGTAGGGTTTTTTTAATGTAGCTTTTGAATTAACAGTCAGCTGCGAATGGTTTAAAATTACTTTCTTACTACAAGAGAAAAAAACTGGTATGCTGATACTTATAGTAAGTGCAATTATGATACTTCTTATACCCATTATTTAATGTTTTAAACGTTTCGATGATCAAATCTGGCATCATTCTCTCAGAGTAAGCTGGATTTATTTCCTTTAACTCAAGTTTTATTTAGCGTTGAATTATCCCATCCCACATAAGCTGCGCTACGGCCTTATTTCCTGTATCATTGAGATGTACTCCGTCATAGGTAAGTATGCCCTGATAGGCATTATCCTTATTGTTTTGCATGTTATAGTCAAGAAATGTTTTTCTGATATCAATTAACCCAGCATTGGCGGCAGCAGTTATTCTGCGTATTATTTTGGAGTATTCATTGAGATCGCCATCCTGTGGATTTGAAAAATCGTTTTTCTCTCCTATGCCAGCCGGCGTGCAACAATACACTTTTATGCCTGCCTTCTGCAATCGAAGTATAATATCTGAATACATCAATTCAAATTTCTTTACATCTGTTCCCGTCCCGGAGAGGCTTTTATGCCAAACATCGTTTACCCCGATCCAGATGACGACGATATCCGGATTTTTAGCCAGGACATCTTTTTCCATTCTGAAAAACAAATCATATATTTTATTGCCCCCGATACCAGAACCCGTCAGCGTAAATTTTTGCTCTAAATTCTTCTCCTTCAATTTCTCATTCAGTAAGGTGATATAACCCTTGTCTTTCACTCCCAATTCAGTAATTGAATCCCCGAAAAAAAGAATGCTCACAGGCTTCTCGCCTTGTTTTGTAAGACAAATCAATATACTTAAGATTAAAAAATAAAACTTGACCATGTCTAAAATATATATTTATTTTGTTCACTAATGGATGATTGTCACATCACCTGCGAAATTAATGATTTGATTGGTATTATCGCATCTTGCGGTGATGATATATGTATATACGCCACTGACCAACTCTCTTCCTAAATAATATCCGTCCCAACTATCTTCCAGATTGGTGGTACTCCAGACCTTCTCACCCCATCTGTCGTACACCGATATGCTGATGAATTCTGTCGCATCTTCAGCATATACATTAAAGATGTCATTAATGCCGTCCCTGTTGTACGGAGTAAAGATATTGGGGATATAGAACCCATCTTTTATACACTCATTATCCAGCAATACAAATATTTTATCATCGATACTACATCCATATTTGTCCCTGATGATCACAGAATAATCTGTAGCCTGGGTTATATTTTTTATCACGGGATCCGGGCAATCAGAGCACGACAAGCCATTTGATGGCTCCCATGAATATTTATAATTCCCGGTAGAATTGAAAGTGGCTTCGACCTGATCCCGGGTGTTCAGATACACATAATATTCCTTTCGATCGATTTTGTATTCAATTTCAGGATAAACAAGGATATTCACATCAGCAGTATCGGGAATACAAGTGCTCCTAAGCCCGATGACTTGTAAGTTCATCGTTTTGTCAGGAAACAAAGTCAACGTATCTCCTGCACCCATACTTTTTCCGTTTTTTATCCACTGATATCTTTCTGCATTTCCTGATGCAGATAATAAAGCGATCTCTCCCGGGCATACCGTGTCTCCCACTGCTCGTATCTCACTCTTAATTAATACAATTACATTTAAACTGTCGCTTAAAATACACTCATCATTCTGTGTTCTCAAAATATATTTTGCCGTTTTTTCTGGTTTTGATGTCGCATTAAGAGATGATGCATTCTCTATCTGGACATCAGATATCCATTCAATTTTACCTTCACCAACACCGGCTAAACTGACGATTTCACCTTTGCACACCGTGCGGTCTTCACCTGCATTTATACTGGATGTTTTCTGTAATTTTACCAGGATAGAGTCAGAATATTTACATCCATTGTCAGAGGTGACCGTGACAAAATAATATTTTTCCTTATCAGGTTTTGCAGAAGGAGACCGACAGCTGGAGCAACTTAACGTAGGGTCAGGGCTCCAAAAAGGATTATTTCCTGATTTGATATTAAGAAGAGTGGATTTGTTTTCACAAATAGTCTTGCCTTCCACAAGGAAATCGGGAATTGATGTTTCGACACTGACAAGCACAGAATCTTCTTTATAACAACCATATTCGTTTTTTACCAATACGCTGTAAAAAGTATTTTTTTCGGGGCTTGCTTTTACAGATTTACAGCCAGCATAGCAATCCAGACCCTTATCGCCTTCATCCCATTGATATGAATACCTTGAATTATAAGTTATAATCTGAATACCTGCCGTTCCGCTTTTACACACCGTGGTATCTGAGGTCATCTGCAATTTGGGACCAGGTGTATCAATCACCGTAACAAGTAAGGAATCGGAATTTTTACACCCATTGAATGACTGCGTTGAGAAATAATAATATGTGTTGGCGTTTGGTTTTACATTGATGCTGGTGCAAGAGTCGCAACTGATGGTAGGGTGTGGTATCCATGATTGATTATACTGCCCCGATGAGGTAACCTGAACCTGTATATCCGTGCTATCCCCTATACAAATCGTTTTATCCGCGGGTAATGTGATTAGTGTATTCGGCAGTATGGCCAGTGTTTTGACGGTGGAATCTCTACATCCTTTATCTGTTACGGCACTCAATTTGACAATGTGAGCCCCGTTTTTGTCAAAGACGGCACCAGGAGTTTTGTCTGTAAAGCTCAATCCGTTGCTAAAGGTCCATAGCCATTGGTTGACGATGCCATACTCGACTTTGGTGGTGTTGCTGATACCTACTTTAACATTCTGGCAGGATAGTGAATCGGTAAACACAAAATCCGGAACCGGCAAAGACGCAACTTCAACTATAGAATCCCTGCGCAGTGAGTCGATGCAGTTTGGTGCCTTTGCTATTAAAGACAAGCTATACTTACCATATTCTTCCAATTTAAAAACCGGATTTTCGTTCAAATTATCATACTTTCTTATTCCTTCCGCTACCCATTTGTACTCCACATCTGGTGAAGTGGATTTGGTTTTATTTTCTATTTTCAGGTCAACAGGTAGCCCGCATAATGGAATGAGTGAAGTCGTAAAGTCCGGAATAATGGTATTGACTTCTACTGGTTTGGAGGTAAATGTACGGGAGCAACCATTATCATCAGCTACTAATAGTTTGGGGATATAGGTGCCCGGAGTGGTATAGGTATAATCTGTCGTATCCTTGCTGCTTAATCCTGGGATAATGTCTATTTTTCCATCTCCATAGTCCCAGATATATTCATAGGGTTTGTCAGAGTCGGCTGTTAATTTGATGTCTAATGGTAAGCAATTTCCAGAAACGGTAAGCTCCATATTTGCTTTTGGACCTAAAAGTGTAATGAAATCAGGCTTAACAATAGTGTCAACACAACCGGGTATCATCTCTGCATATAAAGATACATCAAACTGGCCCGGAACAGTGTACACATGAGAAGGACTCAGATTGTAAGAGACACCGCTCAGATCTCCAAAATCCCAGGTAAAGGATGAAGCATTTACACTTTTATTTTTAAAATCTGAAAGCACTGGAGGACAAGGCGCAGATACAGGATCCCCAGTAAAATCAGCTTTTGGGTTTTTTATTTCTACATAGCCGGGCTTACATATTTTTTTGGAACATCCTCTTGAGTCAAATAACTCAGCACAAATGTTATATGATCCTTCTGATGCAAAAGTATAAAGAGGATTTTTATCAGTGCTGGTATTCCCATCCCCAAATTGCCACAGATATCCGTTGAGAAACATCGGATCAGAGTCTATCTTAAATCTGACTGTCTTTTGTGTACATGATAAGGTGTCAGCACTGAAGGCAGGTATTAGGGGAACGGCAATAATTTCTTTTTTGACTGAATCAGCACATCCCCATTGATCCCGAAGTTTTAATGATACAATAAATCTTCCCGGGTCAGTGATATTAAAAACGGCAGTATCTGATATACTGGTTTGATTCCCGGATGTGAAAGCCCATTTTTTTTCAACCAACGGAGCCTTACCAATGGTACTGATATTTTTAAATATGCCGATATCTGGCGAGCAGAACACGTCGGGCGACTCAAGTTTGGCAGTAATCCGGCTGACTTCCACAGGTGTAGTTGCCTGAAATGAATCTACACATCCATGTCTGTCAGTCACTATCAGTTTGGGGCCAAAAATGACTCCCGGCTCACTAAATATTATGTTTACAATCGAATCATTAGGATTAATGATATTGTAGTTTCCATCCTCAAACTTGGTGATAACCGCATCTTGAATCAGGGTGGAGATTTTGACTTCCAGTGGAGCACAGCCTCTGACCGTATCCAAAGTATATGCCGCTATTAGGTCAACAATGAAGATCGAATCCGATGCTATATGTTCGCAACCAGAACTAAAATTTTTAGCATAATGCGACAGAAAATATAATCCCCTTCCCGGAAAGGTATATGTGGATAGCAATGAATCCCTGATGGTGTCTCTTTTTGTCGGAGAGAGCGTAACGACCCAGTACAGGCTATCCGCCCCGAGGGATTGATTGGTGATTTTGACAGTCTCGGGCTGTTGACAATCATATTCTACCTTAAATGAAGATTTGGGGTTATAGACGCTAATGAACTTATCCTTTCTTATATTTTTTTTACACCCATTGTATGATGCTGTAAGTGAAATATCAAAACCACCAATATCAGGAAAAGCATATTCCGGATTTTTTTCGTTTGAGAAAAAAATATTATCATTGTACGTCCACGACCAGAAATCAACATTAGTACCCCCTGTAGCGGTAAATTTCCTTTTTTCGCTTATACACGCAGCAATTGGGCTGGCTGTAAAGTCAAATACAGGAGGCGTTCCTGCCCATAAATAATTTGGTCTTTCCACTGTATCCTTGCAACCGTAGCTGTTTTCTGCTATGAGTTTTACATCCCAGCGTCCGGTCTGATTCACTTCAAATATTGGTTCGGCTTCTGTCGATGTAAATATAGCCGGACTTCCTACCTGCCATTGCCAGCTTACTATCGGTGCCGTCGATGTGAGATAGTTACTTAAGTTTGTCTGAAAAGGTAAACAACCATCAGGCCCTTTGTCAGGGAGAGATACTTCAAAAGGACTGATATCAATTTTTTTCTGTTCGAAGGTAACGATACATCCGGAATTGCTCAAATAAGTAAGATCCGCTCTGTAGGTACCGAAAGTATTAATAATAAAATTGTGATTTGAGCCCTGCAATGTGGTATCTATATTATTTCCCTGAATTTTCCAGGCAAAAGCTCCCGGCAAATCGGCTGTAGCCAATAATTCTACCTTAGCCGGAATGAGGCAGGAAAAACCATTTACGATATTGAAATCTACTTTTGGTTTAGGACTTATTGATACATGGTTTTTTGGTTTCCTGGACACATGTGCCTATAAATTTAGTGAGTTTTATCTCATAGCAGCCTGGTTGGGTGTATGTTTTTTCAGGGTTATTTTCTTTTGAAAAGGTTCCGTCCCCAAAATCCCAAATGAGGCTGTCAGCATAGAAGTTTGAAATATCCTTTAGTTTTATATTTTGCTCTGCACACAAACCCTGAGCATCTGTCTCAAAGTCGATAATGCGATTTGTACTTACAATTTTATCAAACAGGACGGTATCAATACATGGTCCCTTTTCCATAGCCAATTTTACCGTAAACGACCCTGAAGTATTATATTTAACCACAGGTGGCTGTATCCCGGTGTATGTCTCTCCATTACCAAAATCCCAGTGATATGTAGTCCCTGGATCAATGTTAAGGTTTTCATATTTTACTTCCCAGGGGAGTGCGCACGAACTTATCAGGGTATAATCCAGTTTTGGAGTCTTCAGAGCCACTACTTCAATCAGATTAGGTTTTGTGGTCGTGTTCTTGCATCCTTTTATATCAATGACTGACAGTGAAGCTGAATAGTTGCCAGGTGAGGTATAAGTTGTCTTGATGGATGCCGCAGGGTCAGCAGTAGATATCAGATTGGACGATCCCCCCACATCCCAGATAAGAGAAGTTAAAGGGCCATTTTTACTGCTGGACTTATTTATAAAAGCAGCATTTACCGGTATGCACCCTGATTTGATATCTGCACTAAAATCTGATACCGGATTTTCATATACTTTTATGACTTTGTCTTTACACTTTTTTTCTGTCGCACCTGTGGTTGTTTTCACAGTCAGGCATATGGTATATTCTCCGGGTTTAGTAAAAATTATACCCGGGTTTTGTCTTACAGAGATGACTCCTCCCAGATCCCAGTACCAGTCATTAATATTTCCTGAAGTGCTGGTTGACTGATCACTAAAAGAAACTGCAAGAGATCCGCAGCCTTCGCTCTTATCAAATATAAAATCAGCCTTTACCTGTGAGAAAACAGATATTGGTCGGAATATGATAATGAAAAAAAACACAACAATATTCCTTGCCAGAGCCGTAGAGAATATTTGCAATTAAATAGGTGCTAACGTTATTATTAAAATATTTTATGTCAAATATAGATCAATTTCCTGTCAAATTATGTGTCTGAAATTTATTTTTAGACTTTTGTCTGATGCTTTACTTTTCTGATTACCAAATTATTACTTAAAATAAATGCGTATTTTGGTACATTGTAAGCCCTGACTTTTAAGTATTAAAAATTATGCCAATTTTAACTTTAAATTATTCTCATATGTAATTGAATGACTTATAGCTCTTATTAAGAAGATTGACCTGTTTTATATATTTATACTTTTATTTATACATCTATCATCAACCTGAAAATAAATATTCAATTAGTCATCAAATACAATTTGATCACCGAAATCGACACCTTTTGAGGAATGTGTCCACACTAAATAATAGCATATAAAATATTAAATATTCATGTGCTTCCAGTTTCAATCCTTAAGGATGAAGACTTGAATACATTATTTTATGTCATTTGACATCAAAAGCAGTGCATTGCTAACCGGCCTCTCGCCTTCATGATCCCATAATTTATTATCACTTGGCATGTTTACTATCCCTGAATCGGAAATATAAAATGTGGTAGATCCTCCACCGTCCAGATTCAGTCCATTCTTGCATCCCAGCCAAAGCAGTACAACTGTTAGTTCGTGCAAAGAAAGTCCTTGTGCTGATGCATTTCGTCCGTCTGCTGTTAGCACAATGACTTCTTCTTCAGTAGTACAAACGCAGGTGCGGGGATGTCTGTTGTTGTTGAATGGAGAGTCTAAAAGTTTTGCCTTGTTTCTGTCTTTTAAAAGTAAAGGACCACATTCCATGACATTTGGATAAGGTATCTGTTCTTCCCATTTACCGGACCAGGGGCTTTGCCTTTCCAAAATGACAAATGATGTGTCATTGAAGGCCAAGGCTCCGGACTGATTCTGGCCGTATATGCCCGGACCCTTATCCTGAGTGGATGTATCCGTTATGACGTTATTTATTCTGATAAAATTGACCGAGCCTCCGTTTTTAGTATTAAAAAATGATCCGTTTACGCCGGCTACAGCGTTATTGACTGCAGCCATTTTGCTGGTTTTGATGAGTTCTTTACTGCCGGTTGAGATCATCCAATTGGTTTTTGAATTGCCATTTTTCACGCGCAACAGGTGGATATTCTGCATTGAATTAAAAATTTGAACACTGTCAAAGTGGTAATACTCATGGACAACACCATCCATAATGGTATCTTTTTGCCAAGGTGCAAGTGCAAAAACTAAAGAGTCCCCGGAGACTTTCTGAGCAGAGCCAAAAAAACAGAAGCTACAAATAACAGTTATGAGCAAATATTTTATGGATGACATTTGATGATAATTTATAAATACCAGGTTTCTTAATTCAATCAGGCAAAATATGTGGGCAAATATATTAATATCCGATCAATTAATAATAACCATTTGATTAAAACAAAAGTTGTAAGGTAAAAAGCTATATGAAAACCAAACCAGTTATTTTGAACAAATATATCAGATCAATTATTTTTTCAGATTTAATCTGTTTTAATAATGTATTTAGCTTTCTTTGATGCTATAATATGTATCAAGCAATGAGAACATTATTTATAATCTTTGTCACCTGTTTTCTGACAAATAATTTAGACGCACAGATTTCTTTTTGTGTTGATAAAAATTATCCTCTCATATCTTTTTCTGCCGAAACCAAACAAAAACTTGAAGTAGAATTGAAAAAGGCAGAATCGGATTATACAGCTAGTAAAGGAAGCTTAGAATCTACCATTTGGTATGGAAGACGCCTTGCTTATCTGGGAAGATACAATGAATCCATTGAGATATATTCCATAGGCATATTGCGATTTCCAAATGATGCCCGTCTGCACCGGCATCGGGGTCACCGATATCTCACCCTCCGGTGTGTGGACAAGGCTATTGAAGATTTTAAAGTAGCTGTTACCCTTATCAAAGATAGAAAAGATGAAATCGAACCAGATGGTATGCCAAATGCAGCCAACATACCCACCAGTACACTTCAATCCAATATATGGTATCATCTCGGATTGGCTTACTACCTAAAAAAGGATTTCAGAAATGCTGAATATGCCTATAAACAATGTCTGAAAGTGTCCACCAATCCGGATATGTATGTGGCTACTGCCAATTGGTACTACATCACTTTGAAGGAATTGAAGGAGGAATCTCAAGCTGAACTTTTGCTTAATACCGTTAGTCAGGATTTGTTACTGATAGAAAATGAAGCATATCTGGATATATTGATGTTGTACAAAAATCATGATAACGCGGATCGCTTGTGGAACGATCTTAAAAAGGATTCCAATGTTCTGATGAATGCCACAACTGGCTTTGGATTAGGAAATTATTATCGCCTGATTGGTGATCATAGTAAAGCCAAGGAAATATTTCGGGATGTGACATCAGGAAGTCAATGGGGAAGCTTTGCCTTCATGGCCGCTGAATTATGGCAAGTCAGTGATTAAAATATCTACTCAATTGCAAAAAGTAAAAAATATTCCTGCAATATAAAAAACCAGTAAATTATGACAGCAAAAAATAATCTTTTTCTCTGGTCGATCACCGCCGCAATGGCTGGTTTCCTTTTCGGATTTGATACAGTAGTTATTTCAGGGGCTGATAAGACATTGCAGGAGCTGTGGCCTAGAGGCGAAGTCTTCCATGGCTGGGTCATCATGTCATCAGCACTTTGGGGCACGGTCGCAGGTGCTATGTTCGGCGGCTTTCCTACTGATAAGTATGGCAGAAAAATTACATTGATAGTTATTGGCCTCTTGTACTTTATATCTGCTGTTGGTTCAGGTATGGCCACTGACCCATGGATGTTTGCTGTTTTCAGATTCATTGGTGGCCTTGGAGTAGGTGCATCTACGGTGGCCGCACCTACTTTTATCTCTGAAATAGCACCCGCCAGAGACAGAGGCAAATTGGTTGCTTTATATCAATTCAATATAGTCCTTGGCATTCTTATTGCATTTTTATCCAATTTTTTTCTCAGAGATTTTGGTGCCGAACCCTGGCGTTGGATGATAGGTATTGAGGCATTGCCTGCCCTGATTTATTTTATCCTGGTATTTATGATTCCGGAGAGCCCCAGATGGTTGGTGACCATAAAAGGAGATATCAAGTCTGCCTTGCCTACATTAAGGATTATAGATCCTGACACGCCTGTGGACGAACAGGTGAGACGAATACAGGCAGATCATATCAATGTAGTGGCAACCGATACGATCTGGGATCCCAAATATCGCTTTCCGGTCATCCTTGCCTTTTGTATTTCGTTTTTCAATCAGTTTTCAGGGATCAATGCCTTCTTATATTATGCGCCCAGGATATTTGAGATAGCCGGACTGGAAACCAGCAGTGCTTTGTTGAGCAGTGTCGGAGTAGGCATTACCAACCTGATATTTACCTATGTTGGACTGATGCTTATTGACAAATTGGGAAGACGGCAGTTGATGTATATCGGATCTGTGGGCTACATCATTTCCCTTTCACTGGTGTCAATGGCCTTTTTTATGGGTATCAAAGGTATGGCTGTACCCATCTTCCTTTTTATGTTTATAGCTTCACATGCTATCGGGCAAGGGGCTATAATATGGGTATTCATTTCAGAAATATTTCCGAATCATCTCCGTGGCCACGGTACTTCATTCGGTACTTCGGTCCATTGGATATTTGCTGCTATGATACCGGCTATGGTTCCCTGGCTTTTTAAAGTAATTGGCCCCGGTACTGTATTTGCCGTTTTTGCAACGATGATGGTGGGACAGTTGATTTTCACGTGGAAGGTCATGCCGGAAACAAAAGGCGTAAGCCTCGAGGATCTGGAGAAGAAGCTTATCAGAAAGTAAACTTTCATTACTGTAATTCTTCATCAATCCAATGTGCAA
>OBID01000609.1_pt1 | contig 14282 bp, 12 predicted proteins | sample 1519781 | NCBI WGS metagenome assembly OBID01 (sample SAMEA3991478, study PRJEB22521) | metagenome | biome: anthropogenic terrestrial biome; feature: sewage plant; material: sludge | place: Sweden | collected 2012-09-26 | reverse complement strand
TGTTTCTAGTGATAGTACATTTAATACTTATTCAAATTTTCCTGCCCCGATAACGGCATCAAACATTAATATTAAGTTAAATGAATGTACTACCTTTTATAATAAATATGTATATATTAGAGCAACAACCCAGAATAGTATAGTATATAATACGAGCATATATTCTCCACAAAAAATTAATTTTACAGGTACTTTAGCAGATTCAATGAGTCTAACAATAAGCAAATCAAACAATTTTAATATAACTTGGAACACAGATCCAAATACTGGAGTTCAGACGTGTGCTCTTCCGATCTCAAAACATTCTAGTTCAAGATAATGGAAGTTATACTTTAACTTCACAGACGTTATCTCAATTTCCAGCTTCCAATTCTGGTAAACATTTAATTATTACCATTAATCGTGGGAATTATACTTCTTCTTCAGTTATTAGCAATTCAATTTTTCCAATTATTATTTATAGTAGGGATAAGAGAATTTTAAAGTTGGTTCCTTAATATTGAGTAAATTTTGTTTTGCTTTTGAAGTAAACAACATGCTCATGATTTAGTTTTAATAAATTTAATTAATGCGAATTTACGATCTCGCATATATTTTCCTTTTTCTATTGTTGTTTTTATTTGTAATAACTACTTCAATTTGGATCTTTGAGTATAGTATTGAATTAGCAATAGTAGGAATTTTATTTAGCAGCTTTGTTATAAATTTACCGCTATTAATTTATTTAATTATTAAGTACTTTCTTCCTAATATAACTTTATTTATTTTTCCTTTTCTAGTAGTTGGTTGTCAAGAATTATTCAATGGTATGAATATACCGGAGTATTAGGAGGTACTTTTTGGATTTCATTGATATTTGCTACTTTAATTTCATATCTCAAGGCAAAGCATAACTATATGCTTATATTTCTTATATTAGTGACAATTATTCCAATTTTTATATCAGATAGAATTTATAGAAATATAATAAGTAATGATCAGAGTCAGGTAAAATTCATTTGCATTCAACCAAATATTTTAAATAATCGAGATGTTCCTGAGTCTGATGTAATTAAATTATTAATTTCAAAAATCGAAGAATTAGACATTAATAAGTATAGTATATTAATACTTCCTGAAACTATATTTGATAATGTCGATGTTACAAACTTGGTTGATAATCAATTTATTAATAAATTTATTGAATTGCAAAGTAAGTGCAAATTATTAATGGGTATTGGTATACTTGATAAGAACTATTTAAAATATCCGGATAGAGTTATTATTAAAAAAAGCTATTTTAACGGAATGTTGTTTCTAAGTATTTCTGATAGCGCAAGAATCTATTATAAAAATAAATTAATTCCTTTTGTTGAGTATACACCTAAAATCAGTAAAGGAATTGATAAATACTTAGCAAGATTATTTGCAATTGATAATAGTTTAGAGTTTAGGGAGAACAAGAACACGGTTTTTACTTATAATGATTCTCTTGAAATTATTCCAAAAATTTGTTATGAATCATTGTTTGGAGAGGAGATTTCAAGTCAAAATATTCATAAAAAAAGTTTTATTGTAGTCACAACAAATGAAAATCTATATTATTCCAATTTTCCTTCGGTTTATTTAAATACAATATTATCAATAAGAGCAATAGAATATCGAAATTTCATAATTAAATGTGGAAACAATAGTTCCAGTTTAATAGATTCAAAAGGAGAGTTAATTTGTTCAACAATTCCATTTACTTCAACTATTTTAACTGGAGCCGTTTCAGGTTATAAAAGCAATACAATTTACAAGCGATATGGTGATTATTTAGGAGCATTTGCACTTAGTGTAATTATTTTTTACTTTACATTTTGTCTTATAAAAATGAATTTTTAATTGCACCATTGTAGCATTATAGCATGCAGGATTGAACCATTGCAGGATTGAGTTAGTCAAGATGAAGGATTATTTAACATCACAGTCTTCAGCCTTTAGCCTTACACCACTCAGCCCTCCAAATCTATGAGCTGCTGAACGCTTTCCTGATCCAAAACGCCGACAACGGCATCAGCTTCTGTGACTAAAATTAAATTGGTCTGACCGCGCAATGCATACAAGGCATGCGCAACGGAAGTACTTGAATTTAAACTTAAAATTTTGGGTTGATATATTTCTGAGATCCGTGTTTCCGGATTGAGTTTATATGCTGCTTTGATGGCTTTTGCAGTTACCGTGCCACAGTATTGACCATACAAATTGATCACCATAAAATGTTTGTTGGTTTGATGCATCATAAAATCATGTGCATCTTTAACCGTTGTATAATCTGTGAAACTGTGAAAGTCTTTTCGATAGCAATCCTGAATGGTTTTATTTTTTAAAACACTGTCGAGTGCTACACTTTTGTATTCCTGAGTAGCATTCAGAAAGATAAACACACCAATAATGGCAAGGGTATATGCTTCATAATACAAACCAACTATAATTAAGAAAACACAAATAATTTGTCCGACAATCGAAGCGATGCGAGTTGCTTTCAATCGACCGAATCCCATGGCCAGTAGGGCGCGCAAGACCCGCCCGCCATCCATTGGAAATGCAGGAATCATATTAAATACCACCAGCATGATATTGGAAATCATCAACAGGGGAAGAAAGCCTTTCCAGTTTGAAAAATCGAGGTTTTGAAAATTATCCAAACTAAAATAAGGAATTCCATAAAGGCTCAGTAAGCTGATAAAAACTGCAATTGCTATAATGATATTTACCATTGGGCCCATAACGGCGATGATCAATTCCTGGATAGGTTTCTCCGGCATGTTGCGCAAACGGGCAACCCCTCCAATGGGCAATAAGATGATATCTTCTGTGCGGATGCCGTAGCGTTGGGCAGTCAGGGCATGTCCAAATTCATGCAGGACGACGCAAAAAAACATGGCCAGCACAAAACAGATTTCAATAAAAATGGCTTCGTAGCCTGCTCCCTGTGAAAAAGAAGTTGATGCTACATAGACTAATATAAGAATAAAGGTCCAATGGATTTTTACCGGTATTTTGGCAAAAGTCCCGACATGCCAAGCTTGTTCGAACATAGTTTTATTTATTCAATCCACATGGGTTGGTACAATTGCCCGGAGAGGATTGCTCTGGATATAACAATGCGTTGTACCTCAGAAGTTCCTTCATAGATCTGTGTAATTTTTGCATCGCGCATCAGGCGTTCAACGTGGTATTCTTTTACAAAACCATAGCCACCGTGAATTTGAACGGCTTCTACCGTATGGCGCATGGCTACATCGGAAGCAAATAATTTGGCCATGGCTGCGGCTGTACCAAAATCAAGACCCATGTCTTTCATCCAGGCTGCGCGCAATACCATGAGTCGGGCTGCTTCCACGTCGGTTGCCATATCCGCCAGTTTAAATGCTATGGCCTGGTGGCTGGATATTGGTTTGCCAAAGGTTTTGCGCTCTTTACTATAATTTAAAGCCAGTTCGTAAGCCCCGGAAGCAATCCCTAAAGCTTGAGAAGCAATCCCAATCCGGCCACCGGTAAGTGTTTTCATGGCAAATTTGAAACCATCCCCCGGAGGGCCCAGTAAATTTTCTTTTGGTACGATCACATCATTATACATGATGCTGGTTGTATCGGACGAGCGAATGCCTAATTTATCTTCTTTACTTCCGATTGTTACGCCATTCCAACCTGCTTCAACGATAAACGTGCATATGCCCCGGCTACCGGCTTCCGGATTGGCCTGGGCCATTACCAGGTGTAAGCTGGAACTTCCCCCATTGGTGATCCAGTTTTTAGTACCATTGAGCAGGTAATGATCTCCTTTATCTTCGGCAGTTGTTTTCTGACTGGTGGCATCGCTGCCGGCTTCCGGTTCTGACAAACAGAACGAACCAATCCATTCGCCACTGGTCAGGCGGGGGAGGTATTTTTGTTTTTGTTCTTCGGTTCCCATTTTTTCGAGTCCCCAACAAACCAGGCTGTTGTTTACAGACATGATCACCGAACAGGAATTATCGATTTTACTGATTTCTTCCATGGCAAGGACATAGGAGATGGTATCCATGCCGCCACCGCCATATTCCGGGGAGACCATCATGCCCAAAAAGCCCATTTCGGCCATTTTCTGGACCTGCTCTTTGGGAAATTGCATTTTGGCGTCCCGCTCAATAACGCCCGGTAACAGCTCCCTGCGGGCAAAATCCCTGGCTGCATCCCGTACAGCTATCTGTTCTTCGGTCAATGTAAAATACATGGATTAAAATTTTTGCGAAGATACTAAAAGGCGGGGAGGCGGGTGAAAAATTGGATTAATTAGAAAGTCCTACGTACTGCTTAATGAAGATAAATGCAATTAAGTATAATTCTAGATGAATACTCCTTTTAATTTACAATCTGGATAAATGCAAATTTGCGATTGTTATAAATGAAATTTTCAAACCAATAAAAAGTCTAATCTTATATAGTTAATTAAAAAGGATTTATTCTCCTGATTTTCAAATTTAGTTCCCTCTTGTTAAATATATAATTCAAAAAAAATTATTCCATTTCTACGGATTTAATTTTAGGTAACTTAATATCGAGGATTAAAGAATTATCCTAGAATTCTAATGAAACAATATTATCTAAATGATTAGCTATCAAACAATTGAGCACAAATAAAAAAGCCCAACAATTGTTGGGCTTTTATCTTTTACTTGGTTACGTTGCTTACGCAAGAGGCTTTACCAAGCATCACGGAACAAATATCGTATAAAATCTCTAATTTTCCAAATAAAATGCTTTACTCTGAATTTACCTATAATTTCTCTCCGGCGCGGATTACAAGGTATTATAACGCCACTGGTAATCTGTTTGATAAAACTAAGCGATTATATATAGCAAATTTAAGAATTTCACAGTCCTTTCATCCATTATTAGGGGTCATAGAAGTTGTCTTAAGAAATAGACTCAATGAAATTCTAATTGCCCATTTTAGTGATTCAAATTGGATCATTAATCAGAAAAAAGGTTTTATGAGTAACAGCGTTCTGTCTGGAAATAATTATTATTTAAAAAATCAAATCTTAAATGCAGAAAATAAATTAAACAAATATTTTATTCCAATTACTCCAGGTAAAATTATAGGAGAATTAACATTCAGCTTTTGGACAGAGTTATTTGAAATATATCATTATAGATTATTGTCCGGAAAACCAATACAGATTTTTAGTTCCTTACCCACAAACATAAAAAGAAAACAAATATCGATGGAACTTAAAACTATTAGAAAATTTAGGAATAGGATTAACCATAATGAACCTGTTTGTTTTAATGGCAGTTCAATAGATTTTACGAGTGCAAATGAAGTTTACACATCAATTATTAATATATTAAATTGGATGGAACCAAAATTGATTCCATTTACCAACCCAATTGACTTTGTCAACTTAGCCATTTCAGATGCTCAATTAATATAAATTGATCAAATTTTTATTGAATTTAATTCCTACCTGCATAAAAAAATTCAAAATAATTTAATTCAATTATTACGAATTTAATTTTAAATTAGATCCAGGATTAAAATTTGTAATCTCAGACGTGTGCTCTTCCGATCTTTTAATGATTAACTAAATAAATACACTTTCAATACTTCTTATTCCTCTCCCAATAATTCTGTGCTTCAATTTCTTCTAATACATTTAGATAATTTTTATAACGAACTTCACTGATGGTTCCGGCAAGCATTTTTTCTTTTACAGCGCAATCGGGTTCGTTGCGATGCGTACATTGAGAGCCAAATTTGCAGGATGAAGATGCTTGAAAAAATTCGCGGTAATTGTGTGCCACATCCATAATTTCCAGATTATTAAATGACAGCGATTTAATTCCGGGCGTATCAATGATAAATGTTTGTTTATTTACCGGAAACATTTCTGCGAAGGTGGTGGTATGAATTCCTTTGCCGCTATAACCGGACAACTGACTGGTTTTTAATTTTAAATCTGGTTGCAAACTGTTAATTATAGATGATTTACCTACGCCCGATTGTCCGGAAAGTAAGTTTACGTTTCCTTGGATGCATTGTTTTAATGAAGCAATGCCGGTTTGATCTTTGGATGAAACCGCTAAAACTTTGTAGCCAATGCTTTCATATAAATTTTTAATATCCGTGTAGATCATGCGATCTACTTCTGTATAAATATCCCATTTATTAAAAACAATAATGACCGGAATATTTTGGGGTTCTGTTGTTAATAAAAAACGATCTATAAATCCTGCTTTGAGATCGGGTTCGCGAATACTGGTTATTAAGATAGCCTGATCTATGTTGCAAGCAATTAAATGCAATTGCATGCGGGATTTTGGTGATTGCCGGGCTATGTAATTTTTACGGGGGAGAACGGATTTGATTAAGCCGTTGATTTCATCTTCCAATTCGACTTCAACTTCATCACCTACTGCAACCGGATTGGTTAGATTTTCTTTATCCAATTTTAATTTTCCAACAATTCGGCTGGGTATGGTTTTTTGTATTTCTTTCACATAAACTTCATACCAACTTCCAGTCGATCGAAAAATCAATCCATGCATTTCAGGATCTTTTAACTTGAAGCGGTGATTGGTTTTTTACAAGCGCAGCTATGGATTTAATTTGTTTAGGATCTTCTTCAAATAAATTTCCGACGACAATGACATCCGCTCCGGCTTGTAATATTGAATAAGCTGTTTCGGTATCCCGAATTCCACCTCCTACAATTAGAGGTAAACGGATGTGATCAATTATTTTTTTGATCATTGTTTCCGGAACGGGTTTTCTAGCCCCACTGCCTGCATCCAGATAAAGCAGTTGCATATTGAGCAATTCGCCGGCCATGGCTGTAGCCAATGCAATGTCCGGCTTGTTTGCAGGTATCGGCTGAGTTTGACTGATATAAGCTGCAGTATTGGCCTGTGCACCGTCAATCAACAGATAAGCAGTAGATAAAACTTCGAGTTGACTGGCTTTGAGGCGCATGGCAGATTCTACATGTTTACCAATCAGATAATCTGGATTTCTTCCTGAAAGTAATGACAACAACAAGATGGCATCTGCTCCGGAATGAATTTGTTGCCCATTTCCTGGAAAAAGGATGATCGGTATATTGGTCATTTCACGGATCAGTTTGATGGTTTCTTCCATCCGATCCTGTAGGATTAAACTGCCGCCGAGAAAAAAGTAATCCACACCCTGTTGATTGGATAATAATAGGGTCTGCTCTAAATTTTTTAATTTTAAATAATCCGGATCGATTAATACAGCCAGACTTTTAATTCCAAGTGATTTCTTTTTTAAAATTCCTTTTAATAACTGTCTGGACATGTATATAAATTATATGGCGTTCTGCGTTTCTGTTTTTTTTTAAAAAAACATCATTCACTTAAATTGAGTGCTTCATCTTTACCCAAAGCTTTATAGCGACCTTTGGAAAATTTGCTCCCGTTAAATTCCAAAGTTGGTTTGATTTGTTCCTGTCGATCTTTTAGCATCCAACTTGATAAAATCTGCACAGCGCTTCGAACAACATGATTCGTATTTAATAGCGCATTCAGGACATTGGATAAATAAAATATGACACTGATCGTTTTTACAATTGATGTGATGATCGCATACCGTTCCACATTGATGACAATGGCTGATTACGGTGTCTGTAATTCGTTCGCCCAGTCGTTCATCAAATACAAAATTTTTTCCTAAAAATTTGTTTTCAAGATTTTGTGATTGCACTTGTCGGGCATATTCAATAATGCCACCATTTAATTGAAATACATTTTTATATCCTTTGTATTTCATATAAGCACTGGCTTTTTCACAGCGTATGCCACCCGTACAATACATGAGGATGTTTTTATGTGCATGCTCTTTTAATTGTTCGGCAATGATTGGCAAGGATTCCCGGAAGGTAACCACATCCGGTGTAATCGCATGTTCGAAATGACCGATTTCTGATTCATAATGATTGCGCATGTCCACCACAATGGTATCCGGCTGATTACACAATTCATTAAATGCAGCAGCATCCAGATGCACACCACATTGTGTTGCATCAAAATCCGGATCTTCTATGCCATCCGCTACAATTTTCTTACGATGTTTAATAATTAACTTAAAAAAAGATTTACCATCATCTTCAATCGCATAATTTAGGCGGATCCCTTTTAGAAAATCTATATCATTAAGGACTTGTTTAAATGCGTCTAGATTTGTTTGTGGTATTGAAATCTGAGCATTAATTCCTTCTTGAGCTACATAGATTCTTCCCAATGTAGTTAGATCATCCAGTTTTTCAAATAAATAATTTCTAAAAAAATCTGGATTTAATATTTTACAATATTTATAAAATGAAATGGTGATGCGCGCTTCCTGACTGTTGCGCATTTTATTCAATAAGACCTCTCGGTCAATGGTATTGTAAAGTTTTCTCATAAAAAACCAATCCTTACATTTTTACAAAAGACCTTTTTTCTGTTCCAGAAACAGATTGGATAAAATAAACTCCCGGTTTCAGCTCCGATAAATTTTCAGTGTGTTGTTTGGCATTAAATGAAATGCGTTTTAACTCTTTTCCCAATGCGTCCATAAGTACAAATTCAGTTTGCATTCCTTTGAGAATTTCAATTTGCAATACATCGTACACCGGATTTGGATAAATTTGAAATGCAGTGGCTTCGTTTTCTATGGTACCCACATACAATTGTGCTTTTTTTACTGCTTTCAGCGCATCAATCAAACCGTAACCGTAAGTATTGTTTGGAATGCGGGTTCCAGAGTATGGAAAGCAGTCAAAATCAGCTACAAAAGGTTCGGCGGTTTCTTCAATAATGCTTTCAATGGTTTCAACCCGTCCAGCTAAAAGTGGATTGGCTGAAATCATCAAAGCAACTAAGCCATTGACAATACATCTGAACCCGGTGCCACTACATTGGGTTTGATTCGTGTTGCTTTGTAATTATTTACCGGACCGTTGCTGCTGAAATTGCTGATGTGATTGTCAGGATGAAAAGCACCAACCGAAAAACTTCCATCGTAAATGGCTGGAACATGTCGCAAAGTATTGCAAGCTGCACCGTCATTGCCCGCTGAAACAACGACCACGACTCCGGCTTTACGTAAATTTTCTACGACCAATTCCATAATTGGAAATACAGTGGTGTCACAACCTTCTTCTAAACTGCAATACCAACTGTTGTTAATGACATGCGGTGCCAATTCAGGTTTAGGATTTTTTCCATCTAAGTCATAAGGCGCCAGAAAAAACTCAAAACATTCAATATACGTTGAAGGAGCGCCATTTCCTTGTTCCATATTCCGGCATCCAATCCATTGAGCTTCCGGAGCCATACCAATGGCATGTTCTGCGGTTTCACCGACCATGGTCCCTACGGTGTGGGTACCGTGTGAATTGTCATCGCAAGGTTCTTTAAGATCCAGTCCGCAAGGATTGTTTGGATTGCCACTCAAGGGACTGATTTGATGAATGGCATCGTGCCAATTGTAATTGTGATCTATCAGTCCATTGGTATTTCCACGATAACGCGCTTTGATAGCAGCGACATCCCAGCGTACCCCAGTATCTTCACCGGCTACAACAATGCCATCACCTTTAATTCCCAAATCCCATACCTGGTCAGCACCGACTCGTTTAATGCCCCAGGTAATCTCTGGAGCCCTTTGAGTTAAATGAATGCTTGGATCCTGTTGAGGAACTCCTCGTTGTGGAGAATCGTAACTGATCCGGTCGACCTCTTCGAGAGCAGCAATTTGAAGGATAGTTTCTTTTGTTAGTTCAGTCCAAAGCGCATTCACCAGATAAAAGGATCGGAAGGAGATGTTTTTTGATTGGAGTAATTCCTGACATTTTTTTTGACTCAATCCCGAGGTATGATTTAAGACCTGATAAGCATAAGCTGCTTTTTGTTCTTTACTCCAATTGTAATTGATACCAGAAAGATCTGCTTGTTGTTTAAATTGGATTAAAACCGGTATTTTTTGGTTTGTTTCCATTTTTTTTAACAAAGCAGACGAAATCTGTGACTGGCTGGAAGAAGATATTAAAATAAATAATAATATATAAGGCTTCATCGCTGAATTTTTTGCAAATTTATTGAATATTTTGTTGGCGTTCAAATTCTTGTTATAAACATATAACGTAAAATCCAGGCTCTGGGTTAATTAATCTAATTTTACACGGTTTTGTTATTCATGTACAAATCACTAAATGGCAAGTTTTCCAGAAAACCGATCCGACCGTAAAAAAGATCATATCGAGCTGGCTTTTAAGTCACAAACCGGAATTCCGGATTTGGATGCCCGTTTTTACTATGAGCCCGTTTTAAGCAAGCATCCATCTGAAAATCAAATTCAAGCCATTGCTTTTGGCAATAAGACCCTATCCTATCCGATCTGGGTATCCAGCATGACCGGTGGCACAGCGCAAGCAAAAAAAATAAATGAAAATCTGGCTTTGGCATGCCGGGAATTTGGTTTAGGCATGGGGCTCGGTTCTTGTCGAAAATTAATAGAACACCCTGAATTGTTACCGGATTTTGATATGCGGGAACTTATTGGAAATGATTTGCCTTTGTATATCAATTTAGGAATTGCTCAAATTGAGCAATGGTTTATGCAATCCAAACAGGAATTAATTAAAAAATTGGTGGATATGCTGCGAGCTGATGGATTGATTATTCATGTCAATCCATTGCAGGAGTTTATGCAGGCTGAAGGAGACCGCTTTAAAAATCTTCCCATCGACACCATAAAAAAAGTATTAGATCAATTTAGTTTTCCGGTGATTGTTAAAGAAGTTGGACAAGGCATGGGACCTGAAAGTTTAAAAGCATTGTTGCAACTGCCCTTACAGGCAATTGAATTTGGAGCTTTTGGAGGAACCAATTTTGCATTGCTTGAACTGAATCGCAAGGAAGGTTCACCAAGTCTTCTGGCCGGATTGGCTCAAATTGGACATTCCGCTGAGGAAATGATGCACTATTGCAATGTCCTTGCTTCAAATGAAGTCATTTCCTGCAAACAATTGATTGTATCAGGAGGGGTCCGCGATTATCTCGATGGGTATTACTACATCAGTAAAAGCAAGATACCGGCACTTTACGGCCAAGCTTCTGGTTTTTTAAAATACGCACAAGGATCTTATGAAGAGTTGCGATATTTTGTTCAACAACAAATTCGTGGTCAGTGGATACTAAAAAAACGGCTCCGGAATCTGGAAAAAAAATATCCGGATTTTCAAAACTATCCAAGCGAGGTAAAATCAAATGGATGGTAGAGCATTTTTTTAAAGATCCTGAAAATGTGATGCATGAACTCATGAGTTATTGGCATCACAATGAAGACCAACAAAAAATATTGGATGGATTTAGTGAAAATACCATTACTAATTTTCCATTGCCATACAGTGTAGCGCCCAATTTTTTAATCAATGGAAAGACCTATTGTGTACCCCTGGTAACTGAAGAAAGCAGTGTAGTAGCTGCAGCAGCATCAGCAGCAAAATTTTGGATGGATCGTGGTGGATTTTATGCTGAAGTATTAAATACAAAGAAATTAGGACAGATTCATTTTAAGTGGAAGGGAACGGCAGAACAATTAAAACAATTTCTTCCGGATATTCAGGAACTGATGTTGGCAAATGCAAAAGATGTCACACAAAATATGTTTCAGCGCGGTGGTGGTGTAGAATCGTTTGAATTAAAACAATTGGATGGGATCCCAAACTATTTTCAATTGCTGATTGGTTTTCAAACCTGTGACTCAATGGGAGCTAATTTTATTAATTCCTGTTTAGAATCTTTCAGTAGTAGTTTGGAAAATTATTTTTTAAATAAGGTTTCACTGCCTGATGATTTGCGTGATGCGGAAATTATCATGAGTATTTTATCCAATTATACACCGGAATGTTTGGTACGTGCCTGGGTGCAATGTCCTATATCTGAATTGGGTGAATTTGCTGGAAATCTCAAGGCGGCTGAATTTGCGGAGCGATTTTATACAGCAGTGCAAATTGCAAAAGAAGATCCTTATCGTGCAGTCACACACAACAAAGGAATTTTTAATGGCATAGATGCGGTCGTATTGGCTACTGCAAATGATTTTCGGGCAGTAGAAGCATGCGGTCATGCCTACGCAGCGCGAAAAGGAAGCTACAGCAGTTTAAGCGATTGCAGGCTTGAAGATGGTATGTTTTATTTTTCATTAGAACTCCCAATCGCGTTGGGAACTGTCGGTGGATTGACAGCATTACATCCAATGGCTAAACGATCTTTAGAATTATTAGAAAACCCTTCAGCTGAATCTTTAATGATGATTACAGCAGCCACGGGTCTCGCACAAAATTTTGCAGCAGTCCGATCCTTGATAACAACAGGGATACAATATGGCCATATGAAAATGCATCTGGTCAATATTTTACATCACTTCAAAGCAAATGAACAGCAAATCGAAGCAGCCAAAATTTATTTTTCAAAAAACAAAGTGAGCTTTCATGATGTGCGCAGTTTCCTGGAAACGTGGAAGGGGGATAGTCTATAGAAAGGAAGAGTCTGTAGGAATTTTGCAATTCTGTAATGCTGCAATGCTGCAATGGAGGAGTGCGTCTGTAGTCTTTAGCGAGGAAGTCTGAAGAGAAATGCTGCAATGATACAATGCTGCAATACTACAATGGTGCAATGCTATAATGCTGCAATACGGAAATGCTAAAATGCTACAATTAAAAATGAAAATTGAGCATTTCTTTGCGTCTTTGCGACTCTGCGAGAATCCTTGATAGCTTATCAGCTTAATAGCTTATTAGCTTTTTGTTCCATTCAGACTACAGACTCTAGACTCCTCTTTTCCTTAAGCCAATCAGCCTTCCAGCCTTTCAGCCAACCTTAATAACTTGTCAGCTTAATAGCTTATCAGCTTTTTTCGTACAGACTGCAGACTGCAAGTTTTCAATTCTAGTTAGCGTGTGATATTTTTATAACTTTGCATTCTTAAATTCAATTAAGGGCACTTCTATTTATTCGAAAAAAAGTATTCATTTATTTGATTCCACTTTATTTAGAGTTCAAAAGCAAAAAAAGTCTACTTTGGAAGATGCCTTTTTTAACATTTGAGACTCAGTTTTCAACATTTTTGCATTTTTAATTATGATTTTTCGTTTCCGGGTACACTACGCCCATAACACCTTCCTTTTTAATTGCAAAATCCTAAATAAATTATAAGCGATGTTTGTCAATCCAATTTGAAAGGCTGATCTTATTTTACCGATGCAACGCAATTTCATTTTTCCAAACATTGTCGTAATACAGCCAAACACATGTTCAACTCTTGCCCTTGTTCTTGATAGGTTTGTATTGCGTTCCATTTCTTTTATGGTTAATGGTTTGTTTCTTCTGCCTTTCTGATTTATACAAGGAATCATTCCCTTCTTTCGAATTTGATCACGATAGTCCCAACTGGCTGAATCTCCGTAGAGTCGTTTTCCTTTATCTCTTGTCTGGATAAGATCTGCTGTCATTTCACCATCATATACGTTGGCCGCTGTAACCTCATAATTTGTAATCAGTTTTGTATTCTTATCGATCTTTACATGATCCTTGTATCCATAGGCTTTCCGGTTATGATGCTTTACCCAACGGGCATCTTTATCTTTTTGGCTACCTATATTTGGATTATCCTGCCAATGCTGTGGAACTCCTCCTTGTTTAATAATTTCATTATCTTCCTTGCTGTTTCGATTAATTTCGCATTCAACTATATGCGCGTCTACAATACTGCCTTTATTTATAATTACATGGTTTTGATGAAGTAGCCGATCCAGTTTTTTAAATAATCTGGAATCTGCTTTTTTAATGCTCAATTCATTACGGTATGCCCATATGGTTCTGCTATCCGGTATTTGATCCACTCCTCGAATTCCCAAAAATAATTTGAAACTCGTTCGGTCTGCTATTTGATACTCCATTGATTCATCACTTAAGTCATAAACTCTTTGGAGTATTAAAACTTTGAACATCATTACAACATCAAATGAAGGTCTTCCTGGGCCTTCAGACGTCCTTTTTACAATTTTTTCAAGCTCCTTCCTAAAATACTCGAAATTAATATGATCATTAAGTTTTAAAAGTGGATCTTTTCCTAATGACCGTAATTTTGTAACATGTGTCTCCCATTCAAATAACTCAAGTTGTTGCTTTGGTGTAATGATTTTTGACATCTTGAAAATTTTCCAAAAGATATGTATTTTTATGAATATTTAGAAGTTCCCTTAATT
>OBID01000606.1_pt1 | contig 14329 bp, 11 predicted proteins | sample 1519781 | NCBI WGS metagenome assembly OBID01 (sample SAMEA3991478, study PRJEB22521) | metagenome | biome: anthropogenic terrestrial biome; feature: sewage plant; material: sludge | place: Sweden | collected 2012-09-26 | reverse complement strand
AGGTGATTTCGGCCTGACTAAGTTTTGCAGGGCGTATTAATTTTAACAATTTTCTTATCCCGGGCGAAAAGTAGAATTCTTTCTTAGTGATAATTTGGTTATTTTTTAAAAGCGTATTCAACTTTTAATTTAATCCTCACCTAATTGGTTGTCCATTTTTCCATCCTTACTCCAAAAGGTCGTCCCTCTGGGACTTTTGCAAGTGGCATTTAGTCTAGTTACCAAAAGTTCGCTCCGCTAGGGCTTTTGTTCAGTCTGGGTATGACCACCCTGATCACCTTTAAGTTAACTTAATACATATGGATAGATGAAGAGTCTCGCTCTATCTTAAAAACAAGCCTCTGAAATATCAGGATTTACTCCTCACTCTTATACCTGAATTCAATCTTGGGATGACTTTCCTGCACCATCCTTAAGGTCCAGGGCGATTCAGCAAGCAATACATACTTGCCATCTTTGTCCTGGGCTATGTCTTTTTTTCGTCTCTGGATAAATTCATTTAAGGCAGCTGTATCGTCACATTTAAACCACAATGCCTTGTGTAGTGGCAAGGGTTCATAAGAGCAGCTCGCTCCGTACTCATGCTCAAGACGGTATTGGATTACTTCAAATTGAAGTGCGCCTACTGTCCCGATGATTTTGCGACCACTATCTTCTTTTATAAATAATTGAGCGACCCCTTCGTCCATAAGCTGCTCTATCCCTTTATTGAGTTGTTTGGTTTTAAGTGGGTTGGTATTGAGAATGTACCTGAATTGTTCCGGAGAAAAAGAGGGAATACCTTTGAAATGTAAATCTTCACCTTCGGTGATCGTATCACCAATTTTAAAATTGCCACTGTCGTAAAGGCCTACGATGTCTCCAGGGTATGCTTCGTCGACCACTTCTTTTTTGGCAGCCATAAAAGAATATGGATTGGAGAACTTAAGATTTTTATCCTGGCGCACCAGGTGGTAAGATTTATTACGCTCAAATACCCCACTCACTACCCGTACGAAGGCGATTCGATCCCGATGTCTCGGATCGATATTGGCATGAATCTTAAATACAAATCCAGTGAATTTTTTTTCTTCCGGCACGACTACTCTTTCTTCGGTCATGCGAGGCATGGGCTGTGGCGAAATCTCTACAAAACAATCCAGCAATTCTTTGACCCCAAAATTATTGACTGCACTACCAAAAAATACCGGCGAGATGGATCCATCGAGATATTTTTTTACATCAAACTTTGGGTAAACTGTAGTGACTGTCTCCAATTCGTCACGCAGTTCTTTGGCTGCAGATTCGCCGATGTGTTTTTCTAACTCCTTACTCTTAATGTCATCGATGATGATGGTTTCGTCTTCCCCTTGTTTGTGGTGAGGCTTAAAGAGATTAAGTTTTTGTTCATACAAATTGTATACCCCCTGGAAGCGGGACCCCATACCTATCGGCCAGGAGAGTGGGGTAACTTTGAGTTTGAGTTTGCCTTCGACTTCGTCCAGCAGATCGAACGCATCTTTGCCTTCACGGTCGAGTTTATTGATAAAAACCATCATGGGCGTATCACGCATACGGCATACTTCGACTAGTTTCTCTGTTTGAGTCTCGACCCCTTTGGCTACATCAATGACGACGACAGCACTATCTACCGCAGTCAAGGTGCGGAAAGTATCTTCGGCAAAGTCCTGGTGACCCGGGGTATCAAGGAGGTTGATGAGGATGTCACGATACTCAAAGGCCATTACCGAAGTAGCGACAGAAATACCTCTCTGTCGCTCTATCTCCATAAAGTCAGAAGTAGTCGTTTTTTTGATTTTGTTTGATTTTACAGCACCTGCTATCTGTATAGCTCCCCCAAATAATAAAAGTTTTTCGGTCAGGGTAGTTTTACCGGCATCCGGGTGGGAAATAATGCCAAAAGTGCGTCGTGCTTGTATCTGTTCTGCCATAATAAAAATAACTTGCCTTTCGCAGGCAGGGGCGCAAAGGTAAGAATTAGATGGAGATTAAATGTCGCTTCAGTATTGTCTGAGCTTACTTTTTAGAAGTTGAACATTAATGGCAACAATTATTGTACTCAAACTCATAAAAACAGCGCCTACTGCCGTGCCTAAAACAAAACCTGATTTGTATACTCTTAGGTTTTTTCACTCTTTTAGTCTTACTTATTTTGGATTGTAACCAGGTAAAATCAGACTGCTTAGGCTTGAACAAATCTAATTTCACTGCGATGCGGTCAAGTGTCAGGATTCAATATTTTTATCCACTGCGGAATAAGCTTTAGTGGCTGGGTCATCGCGATGTAAGGGCATAGTGATTCTACAAAATGGAAAAAGGTAGAAAAGTCGATATATACTCAACCATTTCTTGATATCAATGTTTTAAAAAACTGATATCAAGATTTTCTCACAAACTAATGCCTGATGTATATCAATAAAAATTATGGATTTTGGATGACATTTAATTGGTCGAGAAAGCCATTTATATTAGGGGCTATTTATGCCGCCGCCGTCACTTTAATTGATTATTTTATGGACTGGGACCTTATCATCCCATGGCAACCTGTCAGCATAATAGGGATTGCAGTTGCTTTCTACCTGGGATTTAAAAATAATAGCTCTTATGACAGGACTTGGGAGGCACGGAAGATCTGGGGCTCGATAGTCAATAGCAGCCGTACTTTTGGCAGTGCAATAATCTCCTTTGTGAGATCGAGAGATGGGGATAAAGCGAGTACAATACATCGGGAAATTATATACAGACACCTGGCATGGTTGACTGCACTTCGATATCAGTTGAGATTAAGCAGAAAATGGGAACATACTGAAAACCGGATCAAAGGACTTTATTCTCCTACTATTTGTGAGGAATATTATGATCAAATGGACCAGGAGCTGATGAATTTCATTCCTGAAAAAGAGTTTGAAGCATACAAACTCAAATCTAATATCTCCACTCAAATATTATTGACACAAAGCAAACGATTGCAGGAGCTTAAAAATAAAGGGTACATCGAAGATTTCAGGCATATGGAATTATATCGACTGATTCAATCTTTTTATGAAGATCAGGGTAAAAGTGAACGTATAAAAAACTTCCCATTTCCCCGGCAGTATGCTTCCGTCGCATTGTGGATGACCTGGGTATTTGCAGCGCTTATACCCTTTGGAATGTTACAAGCATTTAAAGACATGGGAGATAGTATGCTGTGGCTAAATATTCTATTTTCTGCCTTGATTATATGGGTCTTTTTTTTGATGGAAAAAATCGGGGATTACTCAGAAAATCCCTTTGAAGGCACTTATAATGATGTGCCCATCACCAGTATCTCCAGGACCATAGAGATCGACCTGAGAGAAATGCTGGGGGATACAAATATTCCTGAGCCAGTGGCAGCTCAAAATGATTTTTTGATGTAATGTTATATCTTGGTTCGATAAAGAATAGATCCATATGATTACTTACGAAGAAGTGTTCGAAAATAATAAACGATTTATCGAAGAGAAGAAGCGGAATGATAAAGAGTTTTTTAGTCAATTATCACTTGGCCAAAATCCCGAATTTTTATACATAGGCTGCAGTGATAGCAGGGTGACTGCGGAGGAAATGACAGGTGTCAAGCCTGGCCAGATGTTTGTCCACCGCAATATAGCCAACCTGGTGAGCAATAATGATCTCAGTGCACTCAGTGTGATAGAATATGCCGTAGACTATCTCCAGGTCAAACATATCGTAGTTTGTGGTCATTATTATTGTGGTGGAGTCAAGGCTGCTATGCAGTCTAAAGACCTTGGGCTGCTCAATCCCTGGCTCAGAAATATCAGGGATGTCTTTCGCCTTCACCAGTCAGAACTTGAGGCCATTACTGATGAAGAAACAAGATATAAAAGACTTGTTGAAATCAATGTCGAAGAGCAATGTTTTAATGTTATCAAAACTGCAGTAGTGCAAAAACACTACCTTGCTCAAGGCAGTCCTACTGTGCATGGCTGGGTATTTGATGTGCATTCAGGTCGCCTGATAGATCTCCAGATCGATTTTGTGGAGAAACTAAAGATGATCCGACGAATTTATGATCTCGGCGTGTCCTAGGGAATGGGCTATTTCGGGATCATTGTTTTTTTACCGGGATAGAATCTTTTTTCATCTGCATACTATCATTTACCATCGGTTTTAAATCATTTGGATTGATAAGTTTTACGGATTCTTTAGACTCATTGATGAGTTTGTCTTCAGTGCCGGGTTTGTTATTTGTATCGGATGGCTGTCCTTGTAGTCTTTGACCATTCCTTTGGCCCCCTTGCACTCCAGTAGAATCTGAGCCGGGTTGACCAGGCCTTCTCCATTGACTGCCATCAGGCCTTTGGCCTTGGCGCATGGTGGAGTCCTGACCAGGTCTTCTCATTTGGCCGTCAGGTCTCTGACCTTGAGGCCATTGTCTTCTTGTGGTATCCGCGCCAGGTGTTCCCGGTTTGTTCCACTGACCCTGGGGTCTCTGACCTTGCCATTGACCCTGGTCTGGTGATCTTTGCTCCAGGGGCATATTTGCTCCCTTGGCAGTAGTATCTTTTGGCGAATTCATGTTATTAGCTGGTGGGGTAGTACCCTGTACTCTGGTACCCCCTCGCTGGCCTGCAGGAGTGGGTGCTGCCTGTTGTTGGTCACCTCCATTATCACCACCACCTCCGCCGCCATCGCCACCAGATTTCATATCATCATTATTGATTGATTTCCTTTTTCTTCTGTCCACGAAATTCATTTTTCCAATTTTATAACTCAAACCTATCCGCACACCAGCATTATAAAAACTGTTGGTATTAAGTTGTTGCAGCAGTTGGCTTTTGGATTCCGAAGTTACCTTGAAAGGGAAATTCAAGAAATTTTCAGCGGATAAACTCACATTGCCCTTACCTTCATTAAAATCTTTTTTAACTCCCATCATATAAAATCTAAATCCACCGGAATACCCCTGGAGATTGACCTGACGACCTCTTCCGCCTCCACCGCCTTGGATGCCCCAACCTTTTTTAAGCCTGAGGTTGCTAAACAAACGACCTCCCATGACCAGGCCACTATTGGAAGCTGCATAAGATGGGTTTGGATTATTATTAGTCAGGCTCACATTATATAGATCAATTCCTCCATTGATCTGCCAAATTTTGAAAAAAGTCACGTTACCAAATATGTTCATACCGATGGTGTTTTCGTTACCGATATTGGCGTACGTAGTTCTGATGGCAGCTATACTTCCTTGTTCCGTAGGATTTGGATTTTGTGTAGTGAATGTATCTCTCAAGCTAGTAATAGAATTACCTGTATGCCGATAGAAAACGGAGGTATTTAAGTAAATAGCTTTTAGGTTGATGCTGGCGCTGACCTCATAATTGTCCGTAAATTCTGGATCAAGGTAGGGATTGCCCACAGAAATATTGGTGGGGTTGGCTTCATTGACATTTGGGTTTAAATATTGTATGCCCGGTCGTTGAATCCTACGGTTATACGCTGTTTTTAAGGTTAATTTTTTCGTGATCGTCTTGGAAAGATTGATACTGGGAGCCAGGCTCCAGTAAGAAGGTATATCTAAGAGCACATCAGGCGTTTTAAATAGACTGGCGTTGATATCAGCATATTCTAGTCTGGCACCAGCTTTAACACTGATTTTATTTTTGGTAGTGAAGGTGTAAGACAAATAGCCGGCACCGACTGATTGGTTATAATTGAGTTGGTTAGATACTCTGGATTCGTCTAAAACAAATTGATTGGAGGTGCCTTCACCCAAATAATATTGATAGTCACTATTTACTTTTCTAAATATTCCTTTACCTCCAAATTCAATAAGACCTCTTTCTCCGGTCGGTGCTTGATAGTTTGCTTCTAATGTCGACTCCAGGTTGTAGCTGGTATTATCATTTTTTTGTCTTGCCGAGATGGTGTGAAGGTCTACATTATTGAGTAAGTCAGCTTCAAAACTATTATCCCTGTTATTGCGTGAAACCAAGCCAAGTAAACTCAATTCTTGTTGTGGCTTAAAAGTATAAGTATAGGTCGAATTCAAATCATAACTTATGTCATGGTCTTTGGATGCTACATTTCTACCACTCAATAAGGGTATAGTGGCACCTGGTAGAAATGTCTGAGAAATAAGGTTGTCCTGTACACTGTTGCCATTTCTTGTACCTAACCTTAACCCTGCAGAAAGGTTGGATTTTTTAGTAATATCCCAATCCCAGCCCAGATTATAACTGCCATGAAGTCTATCAGAAAGCGTAGTAGCACTCTGGATACTTTTTTGCAAACCTATTGAGGTCTGCGTAGTCTGTACATTTTCAAAAGCTCCTTTTATTCCATATTCGGCTCTGCCATATCCTCTAAGGCTAAAACCCATATTTCCGGTACGCAAATTGCCATTCAGACCCAGGTTGGCACCGCGATTTCCAGCTCTGACATCTACACCCAAAGTCATACCCTCAAGTGTATTCTTTTTAGTGATGATATTGATGATCCCGGAAGATCCTTCAGAGTCATATCGGGCAGAAGGACTGGTGATCACCTCAATGGACTTGATCATGTCGGCAGGTATTTGTTTTAAAGCATCTGCTACACTTCCGGCCATGATACTGGAAGGCTTATTATTGATCAATACTTTCACATTGGAGTTACCTCTCAGGCTGACATTGCCATCCAGGTCAACAGTGAGCAAGGGTACATTGCGCATTACATCTGCAGCGTCTCCTCCTTTGCTGGTGATATCTTTTTCAGCGTTATATACCAGGCGGTCCACTTTCTCTTCGATGATATCAGTCTGGCCTTCGATTGTCACTTCGCCAAGTACCAGGGTTTCCGGTACCAGGTATAATTTGCCTAGTTTTACTTTTTCTCCGTCTTTAACTTGGATGATTTTACTTTGTTTTGTTTGATATCCCAGAAAATCGATTTCCAGTAAATACTCTCCTGCCCCAACATTTTGGATTTCAAATTCGCCTTTATCATCCGTGATATTGCCATCGACTACCTCTTTGGAAGCAGCTATCAATAAGGCTACAGTGGCAAACTCTACAGGTTTTTTATTGGTGGTATCAAGGATGCTTCCTTGTAAAACGGCTGTTCCTTTTACAGGACGATTCGCATTTTGACCAATAGATAGTCCAAAAATGAAGATGCCAAGCAGGGTAAATATTTTTTTTAACATTGTGATTTCGAGATAATTGTATTAAAATAGACTGTAAAAGTAACCCCGAAAGGGTCGGAGTACAAGACAGATTCGACGATCAGGCAGGTTTTATCGGCTCTTCGTCTAAATTGCCCAGTTTTGTTAAAGAAAATAACATTTTGAACATATTAAATATATGGATAATATGATTTTTTGTCCTAAAACGGGTTAAATCCAAATTTGTATAAAATAATCCATAAGTAGTCGATAAGTCGTATAGTATGGTGCCTAAATGAAAAGCAAACCGCTATATACTTGTAATTTTGATGGTTTATCTACTAAATCACCATATGCAAGGATTTTTGCAAAGACATAGAAACAAAACGCTTCATTTACTTTTTTGGAGTGTTTATTTCTCTTTTTTCTTTTACCAGATCAGTAATTCGGGTAGATCGAGGGCCGAAGATCAACCTTTTCTCCAGCTATTTAACAATGCCTTATCACATACAATCTATCTGATGATCGTGGCTTATTTGAATTATTTTTTGATCATGCCTCGGTTTCTTCGCCATAAAAATGGAATAAGATATACTGTAGAGTTTGTATCCATGGCTGTGGTCATCCTGTTTTTATACGTACACGCTAAACGATGGATAGTAGATGGATACACCTATGACAATCACTTTTATTACAGCAATCGATTTGCCATAGGCTCTTTTGTAACCTCGGTCCTGGTATCTGCTTTTGTGGCTTTGCTTAGATTTTTCTCAGAATGGAGAGACCTGGAAGATCAAAGAGCTCAATTAAAAAATGAGAAGCTGGTCGCTGAGTTGAAGTTTCTCAAGAATCAGATCAACCCGCACTTCTTATTTAATACACTCAACAATCTTTATGCACTTGCTTATTCTAATTCGCCTCAGACTACAGAAGTGATCTCAAGGTTGTCACAGATGATGCGGTATATGGTCTATGATTCTAATTACGATCAAGTACCTTTGGAAAAAGAAATAGAATATATGAGAAATTATATTTCTTTGGAAAAATTGAGATTAAACGATCAGATACCCATTGAATTTGAAGTGACCGGCGATCCTGAAAACAAACAGATAGCACCCTTACTTCTTATACCATTTTTGGAAAACTCCTTTAAGCATGGTATCTCCAACAATAACAAGGATAGTTGGGTGAAAGCAATCCTGGACTGTAATCATCAAAAAGTCACTTTGCATGTGTCTAACAGCAAGACCCGGCATAAAGGTACCGCTGCGTCTGCCAATACGGGTATAGGCCTGGACAATGTCAAGCGTAGGCTCGATCTAAATTATCCAGGCAAGTATACCCTGGATGTAAAAGAGCTTGATGATACTTATACTGCTACCTTAGATCTTCAATTAAATTAAATGATTGATTGTGTTATCATCGAAGACGAACCCCTGGCCAGAAAGTTATTGGAGACTTATGTAAGTAAAATGCCGGTGCTGCGCCTGGTCAAAAGCTTTTCGGACTCACTCGAAGCCTTGACCTACCTGCAAGATCACCGCGTCGATTTATTATTTCTGGATATCCAGATGCCTGATCTTACCGGTATGAGTTTGCTAAAACTTATGTCGTACAAACCTCAGGTGATATTGACGACGGCTTATAGCGAGTATGCTTTGGATGGATATTCATTGGATGTGACAGACTATCTACTTAAGCCGATTATTTTTGAACGTTTTTTTCAAGCAGTAGAAAAGGTAAAACAAAGATTGTCCATTACCTCTACTGCTCAGGTACCCAATCACGTAGTCCCCGAAGAGTCCAATAACAAAGACGACATTATTTTCGTAAAAGATGGCACCAAACTCGTACGTATAGACATAAACAGCATCCTGTATATCGAGGGACTCAAAGATTATGTAAGCATCTACATTCCCAATCATAAAATAGTATCCCTTCAGCGGATGAAAAACCTCGAGGCTCAGCTTCCCAAGGGCAGGTTTATCCGCATCCATCATTCTTATATCATCGCACTACAAAAGATACAAGCGATCCATAAAGATTATGTCGAGATCAATGGTGTATCTATTCCGATTGGAGAAACCTACCGAAAGGCATTTAGGGAATATGTCGACGCTCAGAAATTGTTAGGAGAAGAGTAGGGGCAATAGGCATCCCGAAGTTTCGGTATGGCCATTGCCCCACTTGGCATAGTTTTTGCAATTCACGGACCAGTATGAAGTCTTGGGTCAGCATTGTATTGATTTGCACGTTATTTTATTCTTTTCGCTATAAAATGGACGAACGGGTAGTTGCCCAGGCATATATAGAAAGATATTCGGTCTTGGCTGTCAATGAGATGCGTCGTAGCGGGGTACCTGCCAGTATCAAATTGGCTCAGGCCATGGTAGAATCTAATGCTGGTCGGAGTGTATTGGCTTTGGAGAGCAATAACCATTTTGGAATTAAATGTAAGTCTTACTGGAAAGGCCAAAGCTACTACCATAAAGATGATGACCTGGATGCCAAAGGTAAGTTGATGGAGTCTTGCTTTCGGGCATATGCGGATATAGATGCGTCTTTCAAGGATCATTCAGATTTCCTCAGGTCATCGGCTAAGTATGCCAGCTTGTTTAACCTGGATATTACGGATTACAAATCCTGGGCTTATGGCCTCAAAGAATGTGGCTACGCCACAGATAGATCCTACAGTTTAAAACTTATACGTACAATTGAAGAATATCAGCTTTATCGATACGATACCTATTTGTCCAGTGAGTTTGATCTGCCAGCATATCAAGCGCTGACTTCGCAAATAGTTCCTATTCAGTCTACCATAGACTAACCTTCCACTTTTTCTTCTGATTGTTTTTGATGTTTGTTCAAAGGATTGGCACGATCTTCAGCATATTTTTTGCGCTGCCTGGCGATTTCGATGGCCCCAAAAAGAGCGGACCTGAATGAGGTTGGATCAGCTTCGTTTTTGCCTGCAATATCAAAAGCGGTTCCATGATCCGGTGAGGTGCGCACCACTGGCAGACCGGCTGTAAAGTTGACTCCATTTTCAAATTCAAGGGCTTTAAAAGGGATCAGACCCTGATCGTGATACATCGCCAGGATGGCATCAAATTTTTTAAATTGAGAAGATCCAAAGAAGCCGTCCGCCGAAAAAGGCCCATAGATCATCATCCCTTGTTGCTTTAATTCTTCGATAGCAGGTATGATAAAAAGTTGTTCTTCCTGGCCGATGACCCCACCATCTCCTGCATGCGGGTTGAGGCCTAATACTGCTATCAATGGTCGATCAATACCAAAGTCTTTTTGCATAGAGGCATGTAATATCTGAATCGCAGATTTGATTTTGGGTATAGTGATTTTTGAAGGCACGGCCTGCAAAGGAATATGGGTGGTGACCAGGCCTACTTTGATATTATTACCAGCCATCATCATCATATATTCTGAGCAGTTAAGTTTCTCCGCGAGGTAATCCGTATGGCCTGCATAGTTAAATCCTGCCATCTGCATAGATTGCTTGTGTATCGGAGCCGTGACCAGCCCATCTAACCAGCCACTTTGGATATCCTGGATAGCCTGATCCAATGCAGCCAAAGCGTATTTGCCTCCTGTCTCAGTAATTTTTCCGATGGATACTGTGACATTTTCCTGCCATGCATTTAACACATATATTTTTCCTGGTTGCAGCTTTTCGTTATTCCTGGTTTGATAATAAACAAAATCATCTGCCTTTACGATGTTTTTATAATAAGAGATGATCTTACCTGAACCATATATAACCGGTATGCAGAAATCTAAAATCTTAGGATTTCTAAGTGCTTTGATGATTACCTCCGGCCCGATACCGTTGATATCGCCGATCGTGATGCCGATTTTGACTGTGTTCGATTCGTTACTCCCCATATGAATATCTATTGGAGTACGAAGATAGTTATTTAGAATGGTTTAGAAGTTCGGGTGTTGTACCTGGATTGACTTTAAAGGATTAGTAGAAAGGCGTATCATTGCAGATGACTTATGCTAAAAAGTCCTATGGGCAGCATTTTCTTACCAACGAATCGATCGCAGAACGTATCACCACTGCCCTGGCTCCTTTTGGACCAATAGACCACCTGTTAGAAGTCGGTCCCGGGAAAGGCATGTTGAGCAAATACCTCATCGAGGCTTTCCCAACGCTTATCATGGTAGAAGCAGATCAGGACATGGTCGACTTCCTGAAGGCTGATACGAAGTTTGGCACAGCCCAATTAGTCAAAGAGGATTTTTTGAAACTCGACCTGCTTGCATTAAATGGTTCACGACCATTGTATATCATTGGCAATTTTCCATATAATATTTCTTCCCAGATCGTATTTAAGATGATTGATCATCGGGAGTTGATACCCGGTATGGTAGGCATGTTTCAAAAGGAAATGGCAGAGCGTATCGCTCATGCTCCAGGCAGTAGAGAGTATGGGGTCATCAGCGTATTGACACAGGCATATTATGATGTAGAATATTTGTTTACAGTCAAAGAGGGCAATTTTAGCCCCCCTCCCAAAGTAAAATCTGCTGTATTGAGATTTACCCGCAAGTCAACCCTGCATTTGGACTGTAACGAATCCTTATTCAAATCAATCGTAAAATCCTGTTTCCTTCAAAAAAGAAAGATGATCAGAAATTCGCTCAAATCGCATCTATCTGCTGATATATTGAAGGATCCTTTTTACGACAAAAGGCCAGAACAATTGGCTGTATCAGAGTTTGTCACGATTACTAATCTGGTGACCGATCAGAAGAAGTTACCGGCCCAATGAGTGAGCGTCTCAAAAGTTCGATGGTGATATTGTAAAAGAAATGTACGATGATCGGAAGCAGGATGCTGCCACTCAAATGATACAGATATTGGAACCCCAGGGCGAATAAAAAGGTAATGGGGATAGCCAACCAGCCCTGCGTGTAATGTGAAAATGAAAAACTTACCGCACTCATCATCGCCGCGAGGATAAAAAGCATGCCATGCTTGGCTAACAGGTGGGTGAGCACCCCCCGATATACAAACTCTTCGGATAAGGCGGCTACCAGGCAAAGTAATACCCACAAAAAGTAATCGTTTTGCTTTTCAGGTAATATGATTTCATCTTCTGCTTTGGAGTCATTCTGAAAAAACTTGAAGTGCAGAAAATTGATCAACACGCCAAATGCATATAAGGCGGCCCCAAAGAGTATGAAACGCAGCTCGATCGGTCCTATTATTCTCACAGCCAGGGCTTCGCGCCAATCTACTAACGCAGCCAGACCACCTATGATGGATAACATGATGATCGACTGGAGATAAAGCAATCTTTTGGGTGGGATCACTTCATGATTTTCAATTATGACCCGGGTCTGAAAGCTTAAAAGCGGCAAAACAATAAATTGTAGCCCAATAAAAAAAAACGAAAATAAAGACACAGCTCAAAATTAGCCGAAAAAATACAATCTTTACGCTTGGTGTATGATACTTACTATTACTCTCAACCCATCCATTGATATATCGGTGCATGTCACTAAGTTGATTCCTGAAGAAAAATTGCGCTGCGAGCAATACGAAAAGGAAGTCGGAGGTGGAGGCATAAATGTAGCTAAAGGACTGAACAGACTTGGGCTGGATAGTTGTGCTTTGTTTTTTTCAGCAGGTCAAAACGGCAGATGGATCGAGCAGCGACTGGCTGATGACCATCAACGAATATTGCCCGTCAATGTCGCCGGTGAAACCAGGGAAAACATCACCATTGATGATATCTCAAGTCATTTAGAATATCGACTGGTCAATAAAGGAAAAAAAATATCCTCCCTGGACCTTGAAAAATTTTGGCTAAAATTAAATTCAATCAATACCGCTCCTGAGTTTGTAATTGTGAGCGGGAGTTTTCCACCTGGGATCAATACCCGGTTTTCAAAGGCTGTGGCACAGTGGTGTGCCAGGAAAGGCAGTCGCCTGGTAGTAGATTTGCCTGCTGATCAATTGTTGCCCTGGTTTTCTTCAAACCCCTTTTTGATCAAACCCAATCTTGCGGAATTTTATCAATTGGCAGGTAGAAAAAAAATGACTACGGCACAGGTGATCAAGCAAGCCCGTCAATGGATAAGCCAACATTATGCTCAGCATATCGCTATTTCGATGTCGGCTTCCGGGGGAATCCTTGCCACTGATCAGGAAGTTGTAGAACTCAAGGCGCCAAGTGTCAAGGTGCAAAGCACTGTCGGAGCGGGAGACAGTATGGTGGCCGGCATGATTTATCAATTTAGCAAAAAGGCAAGTTTGAGAGATACACTTCGAATGGGGCTGGCTTGTGGATCGGCGGCCACTATTCAAAAGGGCACCAAACTATTTGATCCTACCAATGCCCGGAGACTTTACCGACTGATTAAATAAAAATATTATCGGCAGATAGCATTCAACCAAAATCCAATTAATACAAATAGTACTTTGTGCTTATGAATTTTCATCGCGGTGACTTAAAACATTTATTTAGCCTTCCGGTCATAGTGGCAGCCCTGGGTTATTTTGTAGATATTTATGACCTGCTATTGTTTGGCATCGTTCGGATCCCAAGCTTAAATTCCCTTGGGCTGTCAGAAAGTGAAGTCTCCAGCATAGGCGCTTCCATACTCAACTGGCAGATGACGGGGATGTTGTTGGGAGGAATATTGTGGGGTGTATTTGGTGATAAAAAGGGCAGGCTTTCGGTATTGTTCGGGTCTATCATCACCTATTCTTTGGCCAATATAGCCTGCGGTTTTGTGCAGGATCCTACTACGTATAAAATCATCCGTTTTATAGCAGGGGTAGGTCTGGCAGGTGAGTTAGGTGCAGGCATCACCCTGGTGTCAGAATCCATTCCTAAACATCTAAGAGCACTCGGTACCAGTATCGTAGCATTTGTAGGCCTGTTAGGAGCAGTAGTTGGATATCTGACAGTCGAAATGTTTGATTGGCGCACGGCTTATTTTGTCGGTGGCGGGATGGGATTTGCTTTATTATTTTTAAGAATGGGGGTCTTCGAAACGCCTTTTTTCAAAAATATCAAAGCAGATCATAAAATATCAAAAGGCAATTTTTTTGCTTTATTTGCCAAAAAGGATCGCTTCATCCGATATCTCAAATGTATCGGTATGGGCATCCCGAGTTGGTTTGTGATTGGGGTGCTCTGCTCATTTAGCAATGAAATCGGCAAGGCG
>OBID01000603.1_pt1 | contig 14371 bp, 10 predicted proteins | sample 1519781 | NCBI WGS metagenome assembly OBID01 (sample SAMEA3991478, study PRJEB22521) | metagenome | biome: anthropogenic terrestrial biome; feature: sewage plant; material: sludge | place: Sweden | collected 2012-09-26 | reverse complement strand
CCGCCGCCAGCGCCGCCACCAAGAACTGAGCCGAGCAAACCGCCGATGTCCACGCCGCTGTGGTCGCGCTCCAGGGCGGCATGCAGCGCTCCGGCTCCTTGCGGCGAGGCCGAGTTGCGCGCCAGTCCGCCCAGCAGCAGCGGCAGGGCCTGTTGTACTGCCTGGCCCGCCTGGTCCGGACTCACGCCCAGTTGCCGTGCAATGGCATTGATGTGGGAAGAATCCAGTTGCGCCAGTACGCTGGAAGTCAGGTCACTCATGAGGGGTCTCTGCAAGGTGGGTGGGGGTTTGCCACGCTACCACCATGCGCGGCTCCGGCTTCATGTTCCGCATGCGGATTCGGTCAAACTTCGTGACGGACAGGCCAATGGACGAGCACAGGAGTAGCCTCGACTTACAGCAGCCTGCCGCGGATGGGTGAACGGGAGATCCCGGGTGGAAGCAATCAATATCCAGTTTTCAGTCCTGCAGGACCGGTATCGCAACACCATGCCCGACAAGCGCGTGGTGCTGGAACGCGCATGGGAGCGGATGCGCACCGCCCCGCAAGATCCCGCGGGACTGAAGGAGTTGTTTCCCCTGGTGCATCGGCTGGCCGGCTCGGCCAGCAGCTATGGTTTCGAAGATCTGGGCGACGCGGCCCTGCGCGTGCATGACACCCTTGATCGGCACCGCGTGCGCAGCGGGCAACTTGAGCCTGCCGATGCATCGGCGCTCGTGCACGAATTGAAACCGCAAATGGAACAGTTGATCCGGGCGCTGGAATCGGCGCGATAGCAATCCCCCATACGGAAATTCCGCATCGGGTGGCCATGCCGCAGGCCCGACGCTATGCTTTGCGCTTTCCCCGCGAAGCCTCATCCCATGCCCACGCACAACCGCATTTCCCTGATCGGCGCGCCCACCGACATTGGCGCTGGCCATCGCGGCGCATCCATGGGTCCCGAGGCCTTGCGTGTTGCCGGCATTGGCGAAGCCTTGCTCGGGCGCGGGTTCGACGTGGTGGATCTCGGCAACCTGAACGGACCGATGAATCCCTGGACTTCGCCGGTGGATGGCTATCGGCACCTGTCCGAGGTGGTGGCCTGGAACCGACTGGTGATGGATGCCGTTGCGGCCGAGCTGGGCAAGGATCGCCTGCCGATCCTGCTCGGTGGCGATCACTGTCTGGCCATTGGATCCATCACGGCGGTGGCGCGGCATTGTCGCGAGCGCAATCGCAAGCTGCTGGTTTTGTGGCTTGATGCGCACGCCGACTTCAATACCAGCTCGGTCACGCCATCCGGCAACATTCACGGCATGCCCATGGCGTGCCTGTGTGGACTGGGTCCCCACGAATTGACCGGCCTGGGTGGAAGCGCACCGGCGATGAGCCCGGATCGAATCCGCCAGGTTGGCATCCGCTCGGTCGACCTTGGCGAAAAGCGTCTGGTCAGGGACGCCGGGCTCGACATTTACGACATGCGCTACATCGACGAGATCGGCATGAAACGGGTCATGGAGGAGGCGCTCGCGGACATCGACGACGACACCCACGTCCATGTCAGTTTCGATGTCGATTTCCTTGATCCGGACATCGCGCCCGGAGTCGGCACCACCATTCCGGGCGGGCCGAACTACCGCGAGGCGCAGCTGTGCATGGAGATGATTGCCGACCGCGGCAATCTCGGCTCGCTGGACATCATGGAACTGAACCCGGCATTCGACGACCACAACCGGACTGCCGTGCTCGCGGTGGATCTCGTTGAAAGCCTGTTCGGCAAGAGCACCCTGATGCGCGATTGACGCAATGCTCGCGGCCTTGCGTGATCAATTTTGACAATTCGCGCTACCTGACAGCGCCATCAAGGCGCGGGATTCCGACCTGAAGCATCGGTCGAGCCACTGCTGTCATCCTCACGCAGTCGAGGATCCAGCGCCTTCAAGCGATTGAATAACAAGGCACTGGGTTCCCGCTTCCGCGGGAACGACGAACGAAGCAGGCTTGACCAGCGTTGCCCTGCATCATGCAGAAACAAGCACCGAACCGCCGCCGCAGCATGGCACGCCGATTGCTTGAGTTTTGCAAGCTTGTCCTGAGTGGACACTTTGCCCGTGAGTCCTGACCCGATTGGTTTTTGCCTGCCGCATTGCCGGATTGAATGCAGCGGCGTGCAGATCGCGGGGCTTTCGCTGGCGAGTGCCATTTGCCTGAAACAAGCAACAGGAGGCTTGCCGCCGGATGTCCGAGGTTCAGCGCAATCGCACCATGCACGCGGGTGACGCCTCATTGGTGACCGGGCTCGTGGCTGAACGCCGGCACGTTCGCACCGGCGTTCGCGTTGTGCTCGCGCTGTCGGTGATGGCCCTGGCCATCGGTGGATTTGCCGCGCAGTGGATCCCCCTGCACTTGCTGGCATCGCTGCTTCTGGTGACTTGCGCAGTCAGCTGGATCCTTTGGCGGCGCAGCCACATCGGTCCACGCATTGCCGTCTCGGGTTTGTCCCAAGCCATCGAACCAGGCACCAGCCGCACGCAGGTGGCCGATGAAACCGTGTTTGCCTTGTTGCCGCTGCCTGCAATGCTGGTCGATGCCGTCAACGGCATCATCCTCGATGCGAATGCTGCGGCGCTCAAACTCTATGGATGCCCAGTCGATGCCGTGCGTGGCAGCCCGTTCGCCATCCTCGGAGCGGATGCAAGGGATGGCGGCAATCCAGGTTCCAATGGAGACCTGGCCACGCACAAGCGCGCGGATGGCAGCACGTTTCCGGTCGAGCTGGCAATCCGGCCCTTCGAGCATGGCAGTCGCGCCATCCAGATGGTTGTGATCCGCGACCTGACTTCCGACCGTGCGCAGGCCAGCGCGCTGGAACTGAGCGAACGACGTTACGCGGAACTGATCCAGCTCAGCCTCGGCATGGTTTTCGAGCATGATCTGGATGGGCGCCTGGGCAAGGTCAATCCCGCGTTCGCCTGTGCGCTCGGTTACCCGGAATCCGAACTGATCGGACGCAACCTGGGTGAATTCGTCGTCGCCCGCCAGCGTGATGCCTTCCATCGTTACCTGCTGGAGGTAAGTCGCAATGGCAGTTGTTCGGGGCTCGTGCATGTCGTTGATTCGGCCGGCGACGAAAGACTGTGGGAATTCCGTCATCGCCTGAGGTCTGGCGCCGACGGCAATGCGCAGGTGATCTGCTCGGCAATCGACGTCAGTGAGCGCAGTCAGGGTGAGCGGCGCCCGCGCGAAACCGCGCGCCGGGATGCGCTGACAGGTTGCTACAACCGGCGCCAGCTGGAGTACGTGCAGGCCGAGGCCGGAAGTTCAGCGCGCTGGGCCTGCGTGGTTGTCGATATCGATTCGCTGAAGCGCACCAACGACACCTACGGACACGCGGCGGGAGACCAGGCCATTCTGCGGCTTGCACGCTTTCTTGAGCGCATCGTGCACCAGCGCGACGTGATCGTGCGCCTGGGTGGCGATGAATTCGCCATTCTCATGCCTGAGCATGATCGGCAGGCGCTGGAGGCCTACGTCTCACGCCTGCAGGCTGCACAAGCCACCCAGGAAACGACGCCGTTCTCGTTCGGCTTTGCCTTGCGCAAGGACAACGAGGATCTGGAACACACCATCCAGCGCGCCGACCACCAGATGATCGAGCGGCGCCTCATCGAGCGCATCAGCATCCGACTTGACTCACCGGGGTCGCCACGTCAGGCCGAGGTCCACCAGCCGGTCCTGCACTTGCACCCTGGGCCGGGCGCGGATGTCATCGACATCAAACGCGCCGCCGATCAGTCCTAGGAGCCTGCGCGGCAGAAGTCATCCGGCTGCAACGACGCTGCCATCGATTGATCGGATCAATCGTCAGGCTTACATAGTGCCCGCTATGCGCGCTTTCCGATTGATCCGCTGAATCGCGTCAGCGCCGTTTCGCTTCGAATTCATTCTGTCGCGCAGGCTCCTGGCCCTGAATCAGCGCGACATTCATTCGAAACCGTTGGCGAAGATGAGGTCATTGCCTTCGCTGAGGCAGCTCGGCGTATTGGCGGCAATCCGGGCAAGCAAACGGGTGATCTGCGTGGGATGGAATTGCAGCACGTTCTGGTTGCATCCATTCTGGTTGCAGTAGCTCATCACGCTGCCACGCGGTGCGCCAGGCCCTGAAACCGGGCAACTGGTCGGGCCCGTGTAGCAGCCGCTGCCGACATTCGAACACAAGTCGATGGTGTTGCTGCCGGTTGGATAGTTGCCCGTGCTGACATTGGTGCAATGGGTATGCGCTGCACCGAAGTTGTGCCCCAACTCGTGTGCCACCAGGGTTGCGCTGAGCAACACGCCGATTCCAGGATTGGTGAATACCTGGTTGATGCTGTAACTGCCGCCGTTGCCGGAGGTGAGGCAATAGACATCCAGCCATGCAATGCCTGCCGCGGAGTTTCCGCTGGTGGAATTGCCGGACAGCAGCATGGCGAAATCGCGGTTGATCGCGGCGTAGTTCGCCTGCCAGTAGTTGCCGAACTCGACCAGGGTGGCTTGATCGGCTGGGAAGGTTGTATTCGCGTATGGATCCGTGGTCGTGCGCAGAAACGTGTCGCCAACCTGCAACTGCACGTTGAGATCGTTTTCGTAACCGATGTTCATCTGGGTGAACAGGTCGGCAATCCAGCTGGTGGCCTGCGCGGTGTTGTTGGAAAAACGCTCACTCATGAAGCTGACATCGGTATCCACCGCGATGCGCGCGTAACGCAGCGATCCCTGTGGTCCCGGGGTGTCGGGGAGCAGGTGATCGAAGGCAGCGGCGGGCGTGCTGGCCAGCGCAATGGCATCGTCGAGACCCGCGGTTTCCGGTTTGACTCCGCGTGGCAAAGCCGCTTCCGGACTGAGGGCTTCGAGCTGCCAGGCATCCCCCTTGCGGGCAGCTTGCACGACAAACCCGCCGGCAGGACCCGAACCTGTTGCCTGTGGCGGCGTGGAAAGATCCGGATCAAACGACAACGCAATCCGTGAAAGGCCATCCCGGCTGTATCCGAGCAGGTGCACGCGTGGGCTGCGTGCAATCTCGTGCTGGCCGCTGCCGTCGATGACAAAGACGCGCGCGCCGGGCGCATAGATCTCGATGCGGCGGAATTCGTAGGCACTGACCAGGCCGGGGCCGGCGGGAAACGCTGCGACGGAAAGCGACTGGCCGGGCGAGAGATTTCCCAGTTGGCGCAGTGTGGCGCGTTCAAGCGAGACAGAACCCGGCGTCGCCAGGGCATGGCTGGCGCACATCAACACAAACAGCGTGATCAGCCCGCGCATGGGCGACGTCCTCGTTCAAGGTTTCGCGCACATGATCCGGGGATTGGCCGAGGGCATCAGCGGCCCAGCGCACGAAACGGCGAATCAAGTGTGCGCCCGCGCGCGGCGCCGGGCAATGGCGAGGAGCTGGGCCGTTTGCCCCACGCTACGGCATCGATGCGGCCCCTGCGTGCAGTCCGCATCGATGATTCGGACGGGCGGACCTCAGGGCGCGGGAGAGTCCGGTATTTCGAAACCGTCGGCGAAGATGAGATCGGGCCCAACGATGGTGAAATTGCCCGGATTGAGCGCAAAGAAGATGTTGTTCGCGCAGCGCACGCGCACGCGCGCGGTCGTCGACTGCATGTTGGGCACGTTGACCACGGCGCTGCCGTTGTTGGGAATGCCCTGGGCGAGCACGGCGGTGCTGAGGCCAAATCCGCCACCGGTGTAGACGTCGATATCAACAGCAGGGCAGGAGACGGGCGCAAGGTCGGTGCCCGCAACATTCCAGCTCACGGTTTCCGTTGCATTGATCGAGGCATCCCAGGTGGCGGCAGCAACCGGGGCCGTTACCGCGAAGGGTCCAGCGGCAGAACTCACTTGAAATGCGATGTCCTGGCTGGAGGAGGTGCCTCCGCCTGCCACGTTGTCGAAAACGGTCAGGCGGAAATTGAGGGCGCGCGTGGTGGTCGGCAGGATTTCACCGATGGTGCTGCCGCCGTTCAGCAGGTTGTTGAGGTTGGGCACCGTGCGGATGCCGGTGGTCGTGGGCGAGAAGGAGCGGATGATGGGACCGTTGCCCGGATCCACATTGATGTTGGCCGTCTGTGCGCCCAGGTTGTACTGCTCCCAACCGTAGCGCAGCTGCGCGCCCACGGCGGTACTCGAAGCAACCCCACTCAGGGCGAATGGCGTCGATGCCGGAATCGTGAAGCCGCCCGTGAACGCAGCAATTTGCGGGGCGTCATTGTTGGTTTCCGTCGCTGCGCAGGCGCCGCCGGAACCATCGGTGAACTGGTCGATCTCATCCAGGCTCTTGGCGTGGAAATAGGGGTCCGAGTGGGGTTGCAGGTTGGGGGAACACACGCCGGCATAGCCCATGATGGTAGAGCCGCTGCCCGGTTCGTAGGCGGCGGATGGCTCACGATTGCCGCTGCAACTGTTGTTGAAGGTGTGGTTGCCGCCGAACTGGTGGCCCACTTCATGGGCGACAAAGTCGATGTAGAAGGTGTCGCTGACCAGTTCGGCAGGGTTGCTCAATCCGGTGGTGCCGCGGCCCTTGCCGCTGCCACAGACCACGCCAAGGCCAGCCACGCCGCCACTGCCGGTGGTGAACACATGGCCGATGTCGTAGTTGGCGCTGCCGATCACTGCATTGAGATTGGCGGTGTTCTGGTTGAGGGCTCCACCACCGTTGGAATAGGGGTCGGTCAGCGCATCCGGATAGATGACCAGGTCATTGTTGGGGACCAGGCTCATGTGGATCGAGAGATCGTTCTCGTAGACCTCGTTGACCCGGTTCACCGCCGCGACCACTGCCGCGAGACCGAGCGCAACGGTGGGAGGATTGGCCCCGGAAATGGCTGCAACGTAGTTGTGGTTGGCGGCAAACGCGGCGCGGTAGTTGCGCTTGATGGTGCCGGTGGTGGTTGCTGGTGCGGTGGGGCGAGGAATGACCGGATCCAGGCTGGTGTGCGTGCCGCAGACAAAACCCGGCGCCTGCGCGGCAACATCCGCTCGACTGAAGCTCACATACTCGCGGCCTTCGCCAAAACTGACCGGGCGCACCAGCCAGACGTTGGCGCCCTCGAACACCATGGCATTAAGGCCAAGTGGCGAGATGTCGATGCGGGCGTGGCGTCCGTTGGCGTCGCTGGCGACGAAGCTGCGGATCTGCGGATAGCGGGCAGCCAATTCCGCTGGCATCACGCCGGAATCCGACAGCACGAACTCGGCAAATCCGCCGTTCGGCATGGGCAGGGACAGACTCTTGCCGATGCCGCCTTGCAGGTCATTGCGCAGGGCTGTGAAATCCAGATCCAGTGGGCGATAGTGGTCGGGAACCTGGTGGACACCGGCCAAGGCCCGGCCCGGCGTGTCTTGCCAGTAGCCGGATTGGGCGGCGATGGCCAGGGCGGGCAGCAGCCCGCAAAGCAGTACTGCGAAAACTGCGCCAAGGCGGGCGCAAAGGCGCGGCTGGAAATCGTTCATGCTCATGTCCTCTGGAGTTCCCCGTGACGATCGCGCTTCGCGTGGACTCGAAACGCAAGCCGCCGATGGTCGCATGCTCGAGGGGTCGGCGCATGGGTCTTGAGGGGGATTGGCTGGCCATTCGGAGCCGGGGTCGGGGCAGGGCTTTTCGCAGACTGCAAAAGGAAAAGGGCCTTGACGAATCAAGGCCCCGGATTGCAAAGAGCAATTTCCTTCAGCGATAGCGCGGCGGCGGATCAGCCACGAAACCGTTCGGGAACGGGTCGGGTTGGTAGCGCGCAATCGGCGTGCGCACGATGATGCCGCGGGCTACCAGGTTGGGATAGCTGTCGTACCAGATCGCCAGCGACTCGGCGGGGCGCGAACTGGCACGCCGGAACTGCGTGGTTTCCACCTGCGACCATTCGCGATCACCATGGCCGGTGCCCAGGCGCTGTGCCATCGACTTGCTGCGGCTTGACTCGCTTTCCATGGCACCTGCAGCGGGTGCGGGCGGAGGCGCGGACGCCAGGGCGGGCGATTCGGCAGAGGCAGCAGGTGCGGCTTCACGTGCCATGCTGTCCGCTGCGCCTTGCTCTTGCTTGGCCCACGGGCGCGGCGCCGGGTTGATGATTTGCGGCGGCTGCGGGCGATGCCAAGTGCGCTCGGTGAATACGGCTACACCAATCACGCCCACATTGTCCGGGCGACCGGTACGCGCGGCATAACTGTTGGGCAGGGAGGTGAAATTGAACTGGGCAATCTCGTCCAGGTTCTTGCGCCAGCCATTGATCTCGGTGGACTCCCACGCATCCAGCACATAGCCACTCTGGCCTGTGCTTGCGGTTTCGCCGCTGACTGCATTGACGCCATCCACGGAAAGCACGGCCAGCACGCGTGCGCCGGTGCGGTTGGTCAGGCGCACGGCATAGCGATGGCCAGGTGCTCCGGCAACATACAGCCTGCCGTCCTGCATGTAGGTGATCAGGGTCTCGCCAGTATCCCGATCGACGACCGCCAGATCCAGCAAATTGCCGGCACGGGCCGGGAAGGAAAGGGTCAGGGCCAGCAGGGCGGAGCAGAGCAGGGCACGCATGGAACACCTCCAGTTTGGTTGCGCGGAGGGTTCAACGCAGCCGATATCGAATCGGGGTTAAGTCCTGCTTGTCCAGAGCGCATCGAAGGATGGGCACTTGGTGTCCTGATTCCGTTCATGGTTCGACGGGCTCACCACGAACGGGCTTGGGAGCTCACCACGAACGGAATCCACTAGATCAGTGTTGCCTTGGGCCAAGCAGGGGCGAGGCGTTGGATTCGCTAAACTAGCGACTGTCCCGCACTTGTCCTGGCATGACCGCAATGATCCGCACCCTTACCGGCATCACCACCAGCGGTACTCCGCACCTGGGCAACTATGTCGGCGCCATCCGGCCTGCCATTGCCGCCAGCCGGCGCGCGGATGTGGAGTCGTTTTATTTCCTTGCCGACTACCATGCCCTGGTCAAATGCGAGGACCCGGCGCGGGTGGCACGTTCGCGCCTGGAAATCGCCGCCACCTGGCTTGCTCTGGGCTTGGACACCGACCGGGCTTTCTTTTACCGGCAGTCCGACATACCCGAGATTCCCGAACTCACCTGGTTGTTGACCTGCGTCACCGCCAAGGGTTTGCTCAACCGCGCGCATGCCTACAAGGCGGCGGTGGATCGCAATGTCGAGGGAAATGAAGATGCCGATGCCGGAGTCAATGCCGGTTTGTTCATGTACCCGGTGCTGATGGCCGCCGACATCCTGGTGTTCAACGCGCATCGGGTTCCGGTCGGCAAGGACCAGATCCAGCACATCGAGATGGCGCGCGACATCGGCCAGCGCTTCAACCATCTGTATGGAGCTGCGTATCGCGCGGTGACCGCAGGCGACGAGGATCCTTTCGTGTTGCCGGAAGTGGTGATCGAGGAGAACGTGGCAACCCTGCCGGGCCTCGACGGGCGCAAGATGTCCAAGAGTTATGACAATACCATTCCGCTGTGGCTGCCTTCGGCGCAACTGAAAAAGGCCTTGCTCGGCATCCTCACCGATTCGCGCGCGCCGGGCGAGCCCAAGGACACCGAAGGCTCCAACATCTTCTCCATCTACCAGGCGTTTGCCACGGCGGAGGAAACCAACGCGATGCGCGTGGCTTTTGCCGAGGGCATTGCTTGGGGTGATGCAAAGCAGCGCCTGTTCGAGCGCATCGACGCGGAGTTGTCCGAACCGCGTGAACGCTACGACGCCTTGATGGCGCGACCGGACGAGATCGAGGATCGCTTGCAGGTCGGCGCGCGCAAGGCGCGCGAACGCAGCGCGCCGTTCCTGGCTGCATTGCGCGAGTCGGTGGGCCTTTCATCACGTGTCCCCGCAGCAAAGGGAAACACGCCGAAATCAAAGACCGCCACTGCCGCCCCGCTGTGGAAGCGTTATCGCGAAAAGGACTCGCGTTTCTACTTCAAGCTGGTGGATGGCGAAGGCGTAGTGCTGTTGCAGAGCGGCGGTTTCGAGCGTCCCGACGAGTGCGGTCGCCTGATCGATACGCTGATGAACATGGCCGCCAACGCCGGGTCAGATCAGGCCGCCGATTGGAGCATGCAGGGCAAGGTCGAGGTGTTGGCATCGACGCAAGATGTGAAATCGGCGCTTTCCGCGCTTGCCGCGATCCAGGCGGAAAAGCAGGCGGCCAAGGCGTCCGCGAACTGACCGCTCCGGATCACGCTCAAGCGCGGTTTGTCCGAAACCGTGATCTGCTGCGCGTTGCCTGCGTGCACCGCGCACATTCCCTGACTGCAGGGGGAGTATCGTGTTTCGACCTTGCTTCGCAGTGCAGCCTTCAACGGTGAATACCCGCAACTCCAGCATGAATCGGCTTTTCGTAGCGCTGATGCTGCTTGTCTTGTGCCATGGCACGGCAAAGGCGACCACGACCGGCCAGCTCCCCGCGTGGGTATGCGAGGTGCCCGATGCCATCTTCATCGACGGATTCCAGCCGGCAGCGGCACGAGTGAGCCTGCCCTCGAACGGATCGGGCGGTGCCGTCGGCAACGTCACGCGAGTCGTGAATGTGCCCGGATACGGATCGCGCACGGTTTATCTGCGAGTGCCGCCTTCCTACTCGCCTTCGCGACCGATGCCACTGGTATTGGCTCTGCATGGACAAGCCGGAAGCCCGGCGGCAGCAGACAGCGAGGCGCTGCGGGCACGCAATACGTGGGCGGGAATCGCCGATGCGGAAGGATTCATCGTCGTCGCTCCGGTGGGTACCGAGAGCACCGGAGGCTGGATCGTTCCTCCGCCCAATCCGAGTGACTACAACCTGTTTGCCTCCGCCATGGCCGATGCCGAAGCGGCCTACAACATCGATCGCTCGCGTCGCATCGGTTGGGGCTATTCCGCCGGTGGACATGTGTTGCACGACATCATGTACAACGATTTCGGTGCGCCGATTTCGATCGACGATTTCGCCGCCTATGCGGTCAGCGCAGGCGTGCTGCAGGGGTTGGCTTGCAACAGTCCATCCGCGTGCAGCGCATTGCTCGGTACGGCCTCACGCCATGTTCCGCTGGATATTCACATCGGCAACAGCGATCCGCTGGTCTCGTATGCCCAGCAGGATCGTGATGCATTCGTCGCCAACGGCTGGGTGCTCGGAGATGATCTGTGGTTCAGTCCGTTTGTCGGCGGGCACAACTACACGGCCAGTCACCTCGACACCATGTGGCAACGCTTGTGCCCGTTCCAGGCGTTGCCTTGATGTGGCCGCAGCAGCTTGTCATCGCATCCCCGCGCGTGTCGTAGAGCGGAGCTTGCTCCGCTTACTTTTTCCTGCAATGTCCCAAGCCGAGCAAGCTCGGCTCTACAAGAGCATATCGGTTCCCGTAGTCCCCAGCCGAGCAAGCTCGGCTCTACAAGAGCATGTCGGTTCCCGTAGAGCGGAGCTTGCTCCGCTCATCGTTCCTTCCCGGTTCCCGCGTCACGCCAACATTTACGCCGCCAGCGGCTGGGCATGTTCAAGCCCGTCGAAATAGTCGCGGGTCAGGCGCAACTGGGTCAGTGCGCATTCGGTGCAGTACGGGCGTGTTCATTGAAATGCTGGCTACAGGACATTTCACTTCTATCGCGTCGGCTTGTGTCAGATGGAACATTCGTCGCACAGAATCAAGGATTTGCGTTGTCATTCTTGTATCCATGAATTCTCGGGTGTAGCTTGCCGGTTCAGATTCAGATAGATGGAACGCCCATGAAACGACGTATCCTGCAGACAACCCTTCTTGCAATTCTTTGCGCTGCCGCTCCGCTGGCGCTCGTTCAAGCCGGCGTTGTGGTTGAGTCGTTCGGCCTAACGACTTTCGACCCGCAAGAGAATCTTTTCACCTCCATTGGCCGCCCTACGAGTCCCGGCCTGCTGGCTGGCGTTGGTGCCGCTGAGGAATGGCCGGTCAGCATCAATCTGGCGCGGCTGCAAACCCTTCCGGAAACCGTGGTGCTCAATCTGCCAGGTCAGGAGTCCGACACACTCATCAGACTTCGCGCCGAACCGCGGGCCGGCAACGGTTATCTGTGGACCGGCGGCGGCGAAGGTTGCAGCGCGCTGCTAAGCGCGAAACCGAACCAGTTCCGCGCGACGATTTCGTGCCTCAGCGGAAACTATGGAGTCGAGACCACATCCAGCGGTCCCCGCCTGACCCGTTACGTCTATGAACCGGCTCCGCTCGGCGCGGAAAACGATGTTGTCCTTCCTGCGAGCACGCCGACCAGCCCAAACATCCCGACAAACACGGAAACCCATTCCCTGGATGGCCCGGCATCGCTCGATACCGAAATCGACGTCCTGGTTCTCTACACCGCCAACGTGCGCCAAGCGCTGCAAGCGGTTGGCATCGATGCGACAACATACATGCAGGACACTCTCGCCGCTACGCAAATGGCCATGGATCGCAGCACCAGTCCGGGCGATGCGGTGATCGCGGAGTTGAATCTGGTGCATGCACAAGAAGTGGCGCATGCCGAGTCCGGGCAATTTCTTGATGACCTGAACTATCTGCGGCTAGATAGTATTGCGGTCGGATTACGAAACACATATGCGGCGGACTTAGTGATGCTGATTCGGGAAAGTTCGCCGCAACCGAATCAATGTGGACTTGCGTATGGACCGGGTATTTTGACTACTCCACCGCCAGGCCCAGGATTTGCGCCCTTTGCCGTTGCAGTGACGAAGCGCCAATGCTCGTTCTCGGCCTATCCATTCCAGCATGAGTTTGGCCACCTGTTTGGTGGTAACCACAATCCCGAGGACAACAGTAATCCTACGCCATTACATCCCTGGGCCTTTGCGCATTGGGATAATGCACCGAATCCGGAAGACAGTGCACGAACCTTGCTTTCCTATCAAATTCAAACCTGCCATGGCAGTTGCCCGCAGGTGCTGAATTACTCGAATGCGGCGGTTACCTTGACCAAGCCTTGGAACTTCCGTACGGGTGTCATGGGGCAGCGCGAAAATGCCTTGATCATTGAGGAATTCGCCTCGATTACCGCACAGTACCGGTCCAGTCTGGATCGAATCTTTGCGGATGGATTCGAGTAGGAGTGCGTCATGCCCACTCCGACGTGCGTTCTATTCGCTGTGCTCGCTTTATGGGCTGGGCTGGATGCTCGGGCAGAGGATCATGCGTCGGATATTTCCGTTCACTTGAGCGCTCAACCGTCAACCGGCCTCGTGCCAGGACAGCCGATCGAATTCACGTTGAACATAACAAACCATGGGCCGGAACCAGTCAACCATGTAACTCTGCTGAGCTCTGATTTTTATGATCAATTCGACCTAGACTTCGGCACGACTGATTGTGAGAACTTCGTGGTGATCATCACGGACGGAGAGGTTTTTCACTACAACCTCGTTTGGTATCCGGCTGACTTCGTGGCATTGGAGGTTGGTGAAACTCGGGTTTGTCATTTCGCGTTAGCGTTGTCGAGCCAAGCGCCACCGATCTGGCCTTTCAGCTTCGGCCTCGCGACTATCGATGAAGATATCAATCCGGCAAATAATGTCTCCACGGTGATCCTGCGCCGAGGTGACATACCCCCGACTGCCCTGCCGATGATTTCCCCAATCATCTCGCTGCTCCTGGCGTTAGGGCTCGCGACAGTTGCGTGCCTCGCGATTAGTCGAGTCCAGTGCGCTTGAAGGCGCAGCAACAGAGTCAAACGGATCACCTGCCCGTTCCAGGCGTTGCCTTGATTGGGCCGGGAGTTCGGGATTCGGAAATTTGGATGGGTTCAAGCAAGCGCCAAAACAACACCGAAGCGCATTCTGCTGTTGCAAATCCCGAATCCCTAATCCCCAATCCCCAATCCCCGCTCCAACGCATCACGCGGCCAGCGGGCGCCCTTGCTCTAGCTGATCAAAATAATCCCGGGTCAGGCGCATCTGGGTCTGCGCACAATCGGTGGCGTTGACCACGTTGCGGAAAGCGGCATTCTCCGGGCGATCCTTGGCATACCAACCGAGGTGCTTGCGCGCGATGCGCACACCCGGCAGTTCGCCATAAAACGCATACAGATCTTCAAGGTGGCCAATCAGGATGTCGCGAACCTCGGTGGCAGTGGGCGCTGCGAGTCGTTCGCCGTGGCGAAGGTAATGGGCGATCTCGCGGAAGATCCATGGTCGCCCCTGCGCGGCTCGCCCAATCATCAGCGCATCGGCTCCGGTCTGGTGCAACACCCGCGCGGCTTTTTGCGGACTGTCGATATCGCCATTGGCAATCAGGGGAATGCGAATTGCCGCGCGAATGGCTGCGATGGTTTCGTATTCGGCTTCACCCTGATACTGGTCGGCACGGGTGCGCCCATGCACGGCCAGCGCCGTGATGCCGGAGTCCTGGGCGA
>OBID01000601.1_pt1 | contig 14412 bp, 24 predicted proteins | sample 1519781 | NCBI WGS metagenome assembly OBID01 (sample SAMEA3991478, study PRJEB22521) | metagenome | biome: anthropogenic terrestrial biome; feature: sewage plant; material: sludge | place: Sweden | collected 2012-09-26 | reverse complement strand
CGTTGCTGGTAATTGTCAATTCATCAATTTGCGTACGTGCTGTTGAACTTTCACTATTTTCCACAGCACCGTAAACTTTTACCGGGTTTACGCTGGTTTCGGTTAGGATACATGGATTATATCCCGAGGCGACGTACATGCTTACCCCCTGTAAAATAAGCTTTCCGCTTACGAAGTCCACACACGACGCGCCTACGTCTGTGCTGGTATTCTGCATGATCGCGCCAAGTCGTAATAATCCACCATCGAGGCCAATCATTCCGTTATAACCGAGCGTCGGACCGCATTCAGTAATGTATCGGCCCAATAAACACACTTCGCCACCGGTGCACACTCCGGCTTGCGATTCGGTCCTATTGTTGTCCCCATAGAAGATATACACTCCGTCCGATACGTTGAAGGTGGGGAAGGAGGAAGGCCCGAAGTTGCCGTACTGCGTTACTCTTGCGTTTGCTGAATTGACTACGATAACGCCGTGTAATTCACCGTTAATTGTAGTATTGGCGTAACCTTCCGCGTAGATGTTTCCATAAACAGCGCCGTTCAGTAAAAGGTTGTTGATCTGCAGGGCGTTCACCGTATTGGTATTATCCCTCACCAGCCCCCTGATCTGCCCGTTAACCACAATGTCACCGCCACCGCTGGCAACTGTCAACGCCTCGTCCGAGTATCCATCAGGAACAAATACAGTTCCGTCTATTGTAACTCCCTGCGCTGTTCCAATCAACACAAGGGCGCTGGCGCCGTTGACGGTTTTCTGAATGTTTCCGCGAATCAGAACCCGATTTGAACCACCGGCGCCGCCTACGGTTACGCCTTGAATGTCCGAGGCAACCGTAATATTTCCGGTATAGATTACATTCAAGTTGCTGGCATAGAATGAAAGCGCTGCCAGCGGCGCGGCCTCGCTGTAAATGTGCCCCTGTATGTTACAATCCCTGGCGGCTGTTCCGTTGGCAAAAATCAATGCAGAACCACCGTAGCACTCGATTTGCTGAAACCGTAGGTTTCGGGTGTGCTCGTCGTTAATGTTCAACACTCCTGAACTGGAGGGGGTATTGATAAAAACGAAGTTACCATCGATCGTAATTCCGGCCGTGAATCCGGTAGTATCGAACAGATAGGAGGCGCCGGTGTAGGTAATCGCTACAACCCCCAGCGTTTGGTATACCACGTCGTCCTTGGCAATGTTTGAAGGAACCGAGTACGCGCCTGGTGCGATCATAATCACGTCACCAGCGAGCGCGGCCGATACTGCGGCCGGAATCGTAAGGAAATGCCGGCTTACGTTGTTTCGTTCGCCGGTGGCGTCGTTTCCCAGCGAGGACACCCACACGGTACCACCTATGCGCGTTTCGTCGGCACCGGGGCCGCCTCCTGGCATGTCGAAGGTTTCAAGGCTGATTTCTGCCATTATTGCACGTAGATTTTACGGACTTGTACCGCGTTACGAACTCCCGTACCCTGCCACCGTACCCGGTGCTGTGTCACGTCTACCTCGCCCTCGTTGCCTTCAATTTTGTACTGTTGGCCTGGCTTGACTACTACCACATCATCCACGACTAACTCCTGACCGGTGGGAACGGTGGCGCCGTCGCCGAAGTTGATAAAAGTCATGGCGTTACAATGGCTTTCCACGTTCGTTGATTTCAACGACGCAAGGTTGACGGTGATCAGGTTGTATTTTTTAATCTTTTCCATCAGTCTGTGAGTATGAAGTAGGTCACCAGCCCGAGGGCCAGCACAATAGTAAACGGACTGTTCCAGGCTGCGAATATCAGTTTCCGAAGGCGTACGGGGATCGTGTTTTTCAGATATTCCTTGAATTCGCCAACCGTTATTTTGCCGTCGTCGTTCAGATCAACGGCCGGGTTTTGCCTTGCGATTGTTGACGCGGAAAGTCGGGAGGTCTGAAATACCCAGGCGTCCGGCTTTCCGATCGCTGCCGGAAAGAACACGGCCGCGTATACATCGAAATAAGAGCGTAGACGGCCGCTGTATGGCCTGAAGTACTTTTTTACGTAGTCAAGCTGCTGAATGCCGTCCATGTCAAGCAGGGCGGCCGTAGACGTGCCCAGCGACCTGGCTGTATCCGGTGTGAACTGGATCAGCCCGGTAGCGTAGCCGCCCTGGACCGGGTAGACGGTATTCTGCGCCTGGGGGTTCAGCTTCGATTCAGCCCACATGACGCTCATCAGCCAGTTAGGATTTGTGCCCAACTCCGACGCGATAGCGCGGACCTTTGCGACGAACGCCGTCCGGTCACCTCTTACCTTGTCCTCGAATGCGAGCGCCGTCATTTTCCAGTATTCCGTTGAATAAATGCTTTTCCAAGATATACGAGCGCGAAGATCCCGACGCCCCACTTTACAAGGCGCTCGGCGAATTGCTTGCCGGTTTCGTTGTCCTTTTGCTCCTGTTCGATCTGTTCCTGTACGCTCATAGCGCCCTGGTTGCGTAGGTCGTCGATCGAAAACCGCCCCTGCCTGTGTTCGGCAAAATAGGGGGTACCGTTAGTATCGTAAAACAGCCACCACAGGCGCGAACGTCCGGGCTTCGGCATCAGGTACGAATCCACTACACCAACAACACTACCAGCAGGCACGGTATGGACCGTCGTAGCGCCGTCGTATGGCGATCGCGTCAACGGTACCGGTGTTTTTGCTACCAGCGTCCGGCCCGTGATTTCATCGGCTGAATATGTCGTTTGATCTGCCATTAAAAAGGTGCGACGATCTCGGCCGCTCGTTGAAGTTCGTTTTCTTGTTCGCCGGTGCCGTCTGAATACTTTACCAGCTTGTGTTCGTTGTCCCTGGGCTGAAGTTTATTCACCAGGTAGGCTTCCAGGCGCGGTGCCTGCGCCGGCGTGGTGTAGATCACCCTGACGCTGTAACCGCCCAATTTGCTGTAAGTCGTGACGTGCTGCGTGGGGTGATTCCACACCTGGAAATGCCGGTACAGGGTTCTGTATAAATTCGTGCGGGAATGTCCTACGTAGACGATCTCGCCGCCTTTTTTGATCAGGTAGACGCCCGAGCGGCCGCGTGCACCGGGGAATGTTGTCTTTCCATCCGGTGTATACGGATCAGCCCAGCGCGTACGGACCATGGCACCGATACCGGAAACACTTCCCGAGGTAAGCAGGGCGGCGCCGATAATGAGCCAGGGCAGATATTTTTCTAGGTTCTTCATAACAACACGGGCGGCGGGATTACCCGGCCGCCCGCATGACACACACACTTATTGCTATCAATCGAGAATCATAGTTGGCTTTTTACGATCGGGATAAATGCGAGGAATTCGGCGGGTTTCTTTTCGGCGAAGTCGGCCAGCATGGTGAGGGTTTCCGGTAGGTTTGGATCCACCTTTGCCAGCCGGGCAATCGCTTTTTTCACGACGGCAGCCGGCGTTTCTACGTCGGCGGCCGGTAACGGCGGGTCGTTGTGCCCTGCCAGCGCTGCCGGTTGACCTTTGGAAAGGTAAGCGGATAGGATTGCCAGCCCCTTTTCGAGTACCGGGTTCTCCTCCTTTTTGCTTTCGAGCTTGCGTTTTAGTTCCTCAATCTCGCGTTCCAGTTTTTGGTTGTCGATCTGTCGTTGCAGTTCGTTGATGCGTTCCAAGTAACCGATAACACTACCACCAGCGATACCGAGCGGGTCCGATTGCTTTGCCTTCAGGCGAATTTTGTATTCACGGTATTTGTGGCCTTTTCCACCTTTTGCCCGCTCTTTCTTGTTCTTGTCGCACAGCTTGACGGTAACCTGATTATCCTCGATGTTTTCGAATAGGTCCGTAAGTTCCTCAATCGCTTTCTGCGGGCTATCACACTCCTGGTTTTCCTGGATCACGTCGCGGCCGTCCGTCACTTCGTAATATGACAGCCGTTCTTCCTCGATGAGGCGAAAAAGGTAATCTTTATTGATAGTGGCGGCCATTACTGGACAAATGAGAACATTAACGGAATGTACTGATTTACCCCGGTTAGCGGGTTTGGATTTATGTAGGTCAAATATGACTTCTGCATGTCTACAAGAAGATCAAACCTTACAATCTTTCCCCCAAAATTAACGCTGGGAGTAATCCAGCCCAATCGAGATACCGGAAAGTCCTCAATAATCCTGGTGCCTTGTGGGTTAACTAAAGTAATGGTTAAGGCTGCCTGCGCTCCTAGAGAAGCTATGAAGTATGACTGGTCTGCATGCCATAGTGCCCCACTTCGAGCGTATCCCATATTTTGAATTCCGGTAACTCGTCTTATGGGCCTTGAAACATTTGATAAATAACACCTTTCTCCCTGCTGTAAATTAGTACCTCCCAATGAAGCAAGTCTAATAAATAGCGTTTCAGCGTGTTGATCCATGTCTAGGGCTGCGTGCCTCATAGACATTTCCGGGTGCCAATTTACCTCCTGTTTGTTCAGCATTACTGCGGCAAGTAATAGAAGTTGATACAGAGCGATTCACTCGCGCTATATAAGGTACTATCAATTACCGTAATGTATGATTTTGGCAGGTTGATCACCTTCCGATCAATCTCGCGGATCAAACCACCGTTTTGAGATGCTTCGAGCGAGTATCCTGGCCATTGTACGAACTCCTCGGTACTTTTTACCGCGAAGGTGAACACTACGCCTCGTAAGCTAGCCCCCATCGTATTACCGCTGGGCGCGTAGGTCATTTCATTAGAAGAAAACGCCTCCAATCCCACGGTTTTAACATCCCGTAACTGCGGAATGTCGAGGAAGTAGATACGCTGCCCGTTGGAGGGTGCGGCCGTTCCGAATTGCACCTCTGCGAGGTAGGACGCCTTAATGATCAGAGAATTATACACGGTGGTTTCCTTTTGTGGTTAAACAAGAAGCCCCCCGGCGCCAAGCCGGTACCGGGGGTACTTCGGGTGTCCAGACAATGGGTGCAGCCTGGGGTAACTTATCAGCCGCGGACCGGGCGGCCGCTGGCGTTCTGCAAGAGGAACCCGCGAACGATCAACACAGCGTAATTCACGGAACTGGTTCCAGCCATGGCGATAGACGTCGGCAGCGTTACCGAAATGTCGTTTTTCGCTTTACCGTCGAGCGAGAACGTCGGATCGATCGGCGCGAAGCCGTAATTCATCGTATCCCAACCGTCGGCCTGGATGGTGTTACCAGCCGGAGAAGCTACGACGTAGCTCACATTCTGCTGTGAGGTCGGAACACGGTAGAACCGGAGCAAGTCGAGGGAATCGTAGTAGACAACGCTGTCAATACGAACCGTGAGGTACGAATTATACAACGCGTTGAGTGCTGCCGCTTCACCGGCGCCGGTATACGTGAGCGGATTCGGAAAGGTGTCCAGTTGAGCGCTTGCGATCTGCCCGTCCGTTGGCGTTGCTGCGGCTACCTTCCGAATGAAGAACGCCATGTCAGTAACACAAAACCGGTCGGGCATGTTCAGGCGGTGCTCGGTTACGGTTTGCGCTCCCTGATTAACAAGAGTATTGAACGAGAGAGAAGTCGACGTTCCAAGGGTTGTTTCGAATCGGAGATAACTATCAGTAATAATGACGTCCCGTTGACCGGCGTAGGTATTATACCGTAGGTCGTTGTAAATGGCGCGTTGGCGGTTGGTCGCTTTCATGCGAGCCGGTGCGCCGGGAACGATTGCTAGAGATCCAGCCGGAAGCTTCAGGGCAAACGCTGCCAGGGGCAGTGCGCCCATCACATTAGCGACGGTATCGATTTCGGGAGCGATTGACGCGCCCACATTGAACAGCAACGCCGAGAACAAGAGCGTTACAAGGAACGAGAGAATGAATCGGGTAGTTTTCATACTTAACTGGTATTTAAGGTATTTAACCTATTTGGGTGAAGATTGAGTTATTGAATGAGACAGGACAAATGAATCAATACGTTTCCTCGTCGCCGTCGCCAGCCAGGTAGTCGTCGCCGTTGATCACTTCGCCGTTGATCACTTCGCCGAAGATGCCCGACAGGTCCATATCCTCAAGGCCAGAGAGGCCGGGGACGAACGAACCCACCAGGTCGGCGCCGCCTACTGCGATCATGCCGCTACCAATGCCCTGCATGGTTGCCGACTTGCTTCCGGCCAGTACGATACCCAGCACCAGCGGAACGGCTGCCCGGAGTTTGTCGTTTTGGATGAACTTACCGGAGAGGTTTTTCGCAAGTTTCGCACCGATGGCGCCGGCAACCAACGGAACCGCTTTACCAGCGGCTTTTTTGATATTCACTTTTTTCACGTTATCGAGAATTAGGGTTAACGATGGGTGTCGGCTTGGCTTTGGATCGTTGCGCTGTTACTTCCGCTTGGCCTTGCGCTTGGCCTTGCTCATTGCCTTTTTCCAGGCCGCCTTTGCGCGGAATTCAGCCTTTTGCTTTGCCTTTTTGGCGGCGCGGTAGGCACGGTCCTGTGAAGCGAGCTTGAAAACCGATTTCGGTCGGCGGGCGGCTTTTTTCTTCTTTGCCATGGTCTGAATTTATGGGGTTGGGGTTACTTGCGAGAGAGAAGTACGACGGCAGCCAGTCCACCGATCAGCAGAACAGGGGAGATGCGGAAACCTGGCGTATCGTCTTTTCCGGGTTCGGTATCGAATTCCGTCGATGAGGTTTCCGGATCGACGGCATAGCTGGAAGGGTCAACACCGGCAGCCTTTACAGCTTGCTCGGCGCCGGCCTCGATCTTGTCCAGGTAGCTTTCACCTTCGCCCTCTTTATCCGCGCCCAGCTTTTTGAGTAGCGGAATCAGCGCGATAATGATCGGCGCGGCAATCGCCAGCGTTGCAGCGAAACCACCGGCAGCCGGGGCGGCGCCTGGAAGGACACCGATACCTCCAAGCGCTTTGCGTTTGGTGCCTTTGTTGATTGAATCCTGAAGCTTTGCCCAGGAGCCGCCTAGCGCTTCCCACTTCGAAGCCAGGGCCTTTTGATCGGCGCGGTAGGCGCGGAGTAGCTTGTTTGCAAGCCCTTTCACGTTCAACGCTACCAGCGTACGGAAGGCGCGACGTGCAGGCGCTAGTCCTACCTTTTTCAAGATGCGCTTTTTCTTCTTTTTCCTGCGGCCAATGCCCGAGAGTGCGTAAACGTCCATCCAGCGATCAAAGTAATGGGCCGGCTTTTTCTGATCATTGAACTCGTTGTATACACCGTCAACGATCACCTGCCGCCCCTGTTTATCCTTCGCCACCACATACACATGAGAAGGCGTTGAATTGAGCAAATTGTACGAAGCGTATCGAAAGGCCACCCGGTACCCGAGGTTGTGAAGGACGGAAGCGGCGAACAGGCTGAAACTTTTGCAGTCGCCGGTGCGGTCGTGTACGAAGCGCGACGGTAGCCGGATCATCTGCGAACTTTCCGGATCACGTTTGTACGTGATCTCGTCGCGTAGGTAGTCCCACACAGCGCGGCCGCTGTCTACGACGTTGCCACGTTTGAACTGTTGCGAATACTCGCGCGTCTGTTGTACCGCCTTCGGGAAATACAGGTGTATGGTTCTGATAATATCAGAATTCACACCGTTGGCCTTCATCAGGCGCGTTTTTCCATCGGGCGGCGCGATCACAGCGAAACAGGGAAATTGTTGTTGAGGTACAGCGTTCCGGCGCCGGTCATTACGGAGCCTTTTACGTTGAGATCAATTTTTCCCCTTCGGATGAACTCGCGTACCAGGTCGGCGGCGTTGGCTGCTACGTCTGCAGGCTGGATCGATACCGGTACTTCAACGATTGAGGTCGATTTTGCCGCAATCCTTTGAGGTCCGCTATCGTAAACTTCGCCGATCGTCGCGCCTTTCCAGGAGAAGCGAAGCCGTACAGCCTGGATCGTTCCGGCTAGGTCGGTAGGGTTATCCAGCCGAAGTTTAACCGTGAACACCAGGCGGCGGTATGCTGCTGCCCTGGTAGCGTCCTTGTCAATCGATACACCAAAGAACGACAACCGATACTGTTTCCGAAATTTCTCCCCTTCCATCAGGTACCAGGTGGCACCTCCCAGGAGGAGTAACGGAATCAGCGGCGGTTTTTTCATAACATTCGGACGTGAAAGTATCCGGCACCGTTGCAGTGGGTAAAGCATGGATTCGCATACTATCCGTAATTATCTGATAATTCAGCACCTATGCCGAAGGTGTTGCCCCCAAACAAGGCGAACTTTGAAAAATGATACTGAAAGGCACCGTTACCTACTTCGATTCCGGCGAACTTATCGCCGGTGCATCTGTCTACGAATCCGATCGTTCCGGCAATCCGTTGCCAGGTGGTAATCAAACCATCACGAACGAAAAGGGGGATTTTCAACTGTCGTACTCTCCTGGAAACTTCGTTACTGCGCGGTTTGTAGGAACGCGGCCTGTTATCGTTCTTCCCGCTGGTCTGCTGGCTAACCGTTTCGATTTTCGATTGAAAAATACCGCGACCGGTCCGGAGGTGACGGTACAAAGCACACGCACTTACTGGGGCGTTGCGATCCTGGCGGCGTTGGCATTATATTCGCTTTCAGATTAAAGCAAAAAAGCCAAGCCATGAAAAAAATCATCTTTTTATTGATCGTCGCCCTGGGCGCTATGTCGTTCCAGGCTATGAAACAGAACCTTGCCGAAGTGAACCGGGTGCAGGGGTACTACATCTATACCGACTGCCGACCGGCTGTTGAATTTGACTACCTGGGAGAGGTTAAAACCAGCGGAGTGATCTCATTCCGTAGCCCGCAGTACAACGACGTTCGAAACGCGTTAATTGACAAGGCCCGGAAACAGTTCCCGCATGCAGACGGGTTAATATTTACGTTTGTGACCGGTGGCGCGGACCGGTGCGAGGCGATCAAGTTTAAGTAACAAAAAAGCCCCTCTATATGAGGGGCTTTTTCTTTGTTGCGCGATTTTATCAGATTACGAATAAGGATTTCCGAGGTGTTCAAATATGAACGCTACCTGTTTCGGAGAATAGTACGCCTTGCGCTCGTTCTTTTTACGTACAATTCCCGGAACCTTTGCAATGTACTTCCGCATGGTGACGTGTGAAACCCCGTAGGCTGCGCATAGTTCTTTCAGCGAATAAAATCGGGTAGGGGATTGGGGGCTTTTCTCGGGTTTCACGTTACAGGGTTGCTTTATTTGATTTTCAAATTACTGGATGATAATAAGCCTGTTTTTCAACATGTTTCACCACTTCCCGGCGTCGGTCCGGTTTCGGGTTTGGTTTCGGGGGTGGTGTTGGCTTTTATTACAAACTCCCTACTACAACATTTCTGTATTACCGTGAATGCGATCATACCATCATTACGGTATCTGTCCTCTACTAAAATCTCAAACAATGCACACCACGAACCGCACGGCCGCATGCGAATTTCCGGGCTTCCTCCTTGGATCCTTGGAGGTACTACCATCGGAGGAAAGTAAGGGCATGCCCTGGGCTTTCCGTCGAATACGAGTACAAGCCCCTCCGGTAGTTCCGGATCGGGGACAAGCTGAACTTTCTGCGGGCTGGTTTCGATTTTCATACTGTATAGGTTTGAGGTTGTTCTAATGTTCGTAATGGTTCCAAAAACCGCTGTATTTCTCGGGCGATCTTACCGCCCTTCGCTTTGAGAAATTCCCAGGCGTTGATCAGGTATACTTCGCAATAGTTGAAACACTTCCGAGCCTGGTCGCCTATGCGTTTGGTAGTTTCCCGAAAATCCTCCTCTACGTCGTTGAGATAAACCCGAACCGATTTCATTCCCTGCAACGATTCAGACAGGAACCATTGTCGCCCTTCGATTGCTCGGCCCTTTCCATCCTTTGCCATGTATTTCACCAGGTAGGCGGCCAGCTTCCTGATCTTTCGAACGCTGTGCACGTCGGTACTGTTTGGATTCCGGTGGCCGTGCTTCTGCTCGAATCTCGTCACGTACCCCAGACGTTCCTGCGCATCGTTCCACAGGGAACGTAATTGCTCGTAGTGTATGAATTTGTCGGTGAGGAGGTGGAAATGAATGTTTCCTGTTGTAACCTGGGCTTCGGCCCTCCATAGGTAGTTTTTGACGCCGTATCGGTGCCGGATGGCATCGAGGAACGGCCCGAGGATCTTCGATTTAATTTCTTGATCGGTGTTCCGCTTGCGGCGTTCGCCGCCTTCGGTTTCGTAGAACTGGGAAGCTGACAGGGTGAGGGTTACGAAATTCACCCGGAACTTGAACCGGGAATTGTCGCTGGTGCGGTGAACTTCCTTTTCCGGTGCTGCAGCTATCATCCAATCGATGGCGCTCTGCAGGTTCAAACGCGCCTTTTTACTGATCCTTCCCCTGGTATCGTTGTTCCGGAGGTTGACGGCATTACGCTCGAATCTGATCGATCGCTGTGCTGATCCATCCAGGCGCTCGTTGTAGACGGTCGAAAAAGACGGCCGGATATTGAGCATGGTCGCGTAAACTGGCGTCGTGTTCCTTTTTTTCTTGCTCATGGTCAGGCAATTAACGGTTATTTAGAATCGTTCAAAATAATGTCCATTGTTGTAAGTCGCTGGAATTCCGTTTGTTTGGTGGTGTCGTCCGAGTTGTGGGAGATACGATAAACCAATACGGCAGCTTGACGCTAATTGGATTAGCCAGCGGTCATGGCTACACCTTGCTCCGGCATAGACGCGTCCGTTTACCTGCAACAATCCAATCGTAATTATCTTTTGCGTGGTGTATCATCTGACGGCTAACTCCTTTTTCTTTTGCTACTTCTGAAACTCTTTTAAACCCGGCATTATAAGGATTAATTTTAAAAACATAATGCCCCCCCCGCCGCCACGAATAATACCAACACATACAGAATAATCTATTTTTCAAAAGGCTTTCAATGATTGATTCATTTCCAGACCATCCTGCCGTACTCATATTAACCGTTAATTCATCCCTACCGTGTATATCATCTTTTGTCCATTCTTTTGAAAAATATCCGCTTTCAGCATAAGCCCAACGTTCCTCAATAAAGTCAATAAGGTTTACAAAATCTTTATAATCCCATTGCTCTATTTTTTCAAGCTCAAATACTTCCGGGTATCCTTCGTTATCCATATTATGTTTTTAAAAGTTCTTTACAATTTACCGCACCGAACCGCTAACAAGGCATTTACGCTACCCCTGCGGACGGTTCTCTGTTCATCTCTCAATCCTTTTCACCCACCAGCTCGGCAATGTCGATTCCTTTTTTGCGATCCTCGTCTGTTATGTCACATTCGTCCAAGTCGCCGCGAAGGCCGGGGCCGGCGCCGGGGGAGGTGGCGGGTGGCGCCGGCCGGTATTATGCCTCGTCCGTCGTCCGTCCCCAGGTGAGTACCAATTCGGGGTTAAGGCCGGAACTTCGGGCCTGTTTCTTGAGAATCATTACCTCACGCTGTAATTGGGCGATCCTGGCGCGTAACGGGGCCGCCTGGGCTGCCTCGTCCTGTTGGGCGGTGATAAGCGCCCCAGCGGCCCGTACGAACTCCACACGGCGCATAAATCGGTCGTAGTGCTGCATATACACGTCGTCGGGAATCGCCTTGTTTGCCCTGTGCTGATCTAGCGCCTGTTCCTCATGTTTCAGGTCGGCGCACATGGCCCGGTAATGCCGGGCGAATTCTTCCTCTAGGGAGCCGGTCATATCGCGGAGTATTGCGCGATCCAGGCGGGCCGCTGGTGAGCAAGTCGGGAGCCGTAGCGTCGTAACAGCATCAGGTAAATTTCCCGGCCGTCCTTTACCTGGTTCCAGTCCACAATGATTGAAAGCGCGATAGCGAAACCACAGCACGGCACCAGTACAAAGCGCTCGCGTTGCTGGGCGTGCATCTCGTCATAGATCAAGCGCATGTGATGGTGCGGTAGATCCATGAAGAAATGCAGGGCAGGGATGAGATCGGGGGCGCTCATTTGCGGCCTCCTTTCCTCATGTCATATTTTGCAGCTAAAACACCGCCAATTACAGAGACTAATAGCGAAACGAGAATCCATATCGTCCATGCGCAGGCTTTATTGCCGTCCTGTGCTAGGATGTTTACTATCAGAACCTTTAATAGTCTACTGATTACGAAACACAGAATGATAGCGATAACTAGGTATTTCATTTATCGCCTCCTTTCGACGTAGATTTACCTATTGAGTGAACTAATAACCGGGAAACAGCCGTTTCGTGAACGTCGCACAAGCGCTTCAAAATTTGCGGGTGATTATCTGAACCGTAAGGCGTTCTTAGATATAAATCAACCGTATCTAGATAGTCTCTAAACCAATTGGATTTTATCTCCTTTTCGGGTTGAATTCTTGAAACAACCGGGACGGCAGATAACAAAAAATCTATTTCGCTCCAGCGCTTTCTTAGCGCGATCCAGGCAGCGTCTGTTTCCGGTCGCTGCTTTGCGCAGCTGATTCCTAATATTCGCCCCTGCTCACAGCTTATATCGTGCTCAATAAGAAAGCGGCGAAACTCCTCTAGGAACTCCTTTAATGGGCTGTGTGACGTGATTAGATTCATTGGCTTGGCTTTATTGGTTACAGTTTCATTTTCGATTGTTCTACCTTTTCCCGGATTCGCTCATAGGCTGATATTTCCGCGTCGATGTAGTCGTGCCGGTGCTGCGGTGGTATGCCGTTGTCGAAAAGTGTATTGAGGAGAACCCCTCCGAATTCGTCGTTTGATCGAACCAGCCGAAGGAAGGCCAGGTGCGTATCAACGGAGCGAAGCAATCGTTCCAGGTCGCGGATATCACGAAAGGATGGATCTAGGAGAAAACTCACGCGTTGCAGGCTACAACGCACCGAACCGGGAAGGAAAACACCAACAACTCAAAACATTATGTTAAAGACCGCCTTTATATCGGCGTATCATTCAACGAATTGCGCTGGCTTGTCCTATAATTAACAGTAGGTTCAATGTAAAAGGACAAGGGTAACGCGGTATTTCAAAATTCCTCCCCTACCCCGGTGGGTGCGGGTGCCGGTGCAAGTATAGGGGAGGAAAATAAAAAAACCGCCCTGGGTGGGCGGTTTAGTTTTCAACATTACGGTGTTGAATCAATCGACGGTGTCTTGCGATACCTTCCGTTCAACTCGGGCCGTTGCCTGGCGGCCGGTGATCATACCGACACCGGCAGTAACGGCAGCGATACCAGCCTCCAGCTTGCCGGTGCTGATCATCAGCATACCGGAAAGGGCGGTAGCGATACCCAGTAACACCGTGCGCGATTTCCACAGTTTTTTCATAGTATGCTCGAATTAGAGAGCGGCTTCAAGATCGTCATAGGAGAACACATTGAACCCGGTATTTATGGCCCTTCCCTTACCGGTGTAATTGATTGCCGCGTATTGTGTTCGCCATTCAGCGAATGTTCCGGCTACCCCGTGATCGGTAAAGTACGGCCCCTGAAAACCGGGTTCAGCGCTCATCAGATCGTTAAACTTGAATCGTTGGGTCGCGCCGATTGTGATACAGGCCGCTGCAAGATATTTCAACGAATCGTCCACAACGTCTTGCGCGTTGGCCGGATTTGAGGGCGGGCCGGTGTACGTGGTGTAATTAGTGGTCTCGAAATAGTCGATTCCGCTGTTGATCATGTCTTTTGCCTCCGATACGCCCCATTGGGCGCCGCCTGGGTTTGCTATGTAGGCGCTGATAAAATCGGGGCTGCTCACTTGCGCGCGTAGCCATATCATCGAAGCATTCCAGGCGGCGAACGTTTCCGTGCCTGGGGCCGGGTAATTCCAAAACTCGTTTTCCTTGTTGTAGTCGTTGAACGCGGCGTTCGGATATGCGGCGCTGTATGCAAGGGCCAGGCTGAAACCGGCCGTGCCGGAACCCATGATGGCGCCGATACGATTAATTCCGAAAACTGTACGGGTTTTCGTAATGAAGGCCGCTAGGTCGTCGGTATACAGGTTTCCGGTGTTGGGGTTCGTGCCGCCACCGAGAACAGTATACAGGCCGTAAAACTGTACCCAGTTGAAGCCCCAGTTAATACAATTATTCAACACATCATCTTCCTGGGCACCGATACCCAAGTAGGTAGTGATGTTGTTCAGCTTGATGGCATACCAAGTATTTACGGGGGTTACAAATCGCATTATTCGACCTCGCTATCCGTAATTATCGTAGTTCCGGTAATAACATTTGTCAACCCGCTGTTGTTCAACTGGACTGAATTAACGGAAATTGCTCCGGCTGTCACGAGCAAAGTATAGCCAGTTCCAGCGACGACGGCGGTTAACGCTATAGACGATCCGACTGCTACTACCGGCTGAACAACGGAAGCTGACAAGATCGCGGCTGCAAGTCCGGCAGCTATCACGGCCGTACTATCACCAGGAGAGGGGGTATAAGAATAGGGGATGCCGTCTACCTCTACCTCATACAAGGCGCTGGCGTTGCTGGTAATTGTCAATTCATCAATTTGCGTACGTGCTGTTGAACTTTCACT
>OBID01000598.1_pt1 | contig 14448 bp, 8 predicted proteins | sample 1519781 | NCBI WGS metagenome assembly OBID01 (sample SAMEA3991478, study PRJEB22521) | metagenome | biome: anthropogenic terrestrial biome; feature: sewage plant; material: sludge | place: Sweden | collected 2012-09-26 | reverse complement strand
GTTATTAGTCTTTCACTCAACAGCTCCATTTGCTTCTCCCAAATTAAATCTATCGAAGGACCTGGTATGTTGCCATCTGCCAATAAAAAGTATATCTACGCTGCAAAGTCATTTCTTCCCGATAGTGTAATAGCAGAATATTACAATCTCAAAAAAAGAAAATTCGACCAAACACCATTTTCAATAAATGAAATATCCACGATCAATATAAAATACGGCAAGGGTGGATTAAGAGGAGCAACAACAGGGGCATTATGGGGCGCCATCACAGGAATCGGTGTAGGAACAGTTTTAGCCTCTACGCCAGATGCCTTTGGAAATAAACAATCCCACCCTGACTATTTTATTCCTTGCCTCATAACAATGCCCATTTCGACCTTAATCGGCCTAATCAGCGGCAACAAAAAACATAAAATATTTGTCTTAAATGGCAATCTTGAATCATATCGACAAAGTATAGAACAAATGAATGTACTTGTCACTCATAAATAATGATCAATAAGATATAAATATCATGAAATTATCCAATCAAACATTACTTAAAGCTATCTCGAATTAACTCAAAAATACATACAATAAAGTTATAATATGACAAAACGAGGTTAAAACATACCTTCTATATAACCCCAAACCAAGTCGCTGTTCTTATAATAGAGGATAAAGCTATAAACCAGATTATTCTTGCTGATATAGAAGATCATTTTAAAAATCTATACTTAAACAAAAAGCTTTTGTTTACAAGAAAAATTAAACAATTACAATTTAAATAAATTAAAAATGAAATATTTACTCATTACAATTACTCTATTTTCGTTCTCCTCATTAATATATAGCCAGGAGCAAGAAAATTTAATTCTGGTTACATTGGACGGCGTTCGCTGGCAGGAAATATTTTATGGGATAGATCCCAACATCATCATTAAACTCGAAAAAACGACAAATAAAATTCATGGTATCGATCATTATGCTGAAGATTCCATCAATTCAAGCCGCCAAAATTTATGCCCATTTATTTGGCATAAACTAAATAAATTCTGTCAAATAAGTGGAAACAGGGTTCATAATAACAGATGTGATGTAAAGAATAATTACTGGTTTTCATACCCTGGTTACAATGAGATGCTCACCGGCAAAAACGACCCAAAGGTTAATTCAAATGCAAAAGTTTATAACAAAAACAAAACAATCCTTGAGAAGCTTAACCAACAAGAATTCTACAAGAATCAAATAGCTGTATTTTCTTCCTGGGAGGTATTTCCCTATATACTAAACAACAAAAGAAGTGGATTGATGATCAATAGCGGGACTAACGATACTTATAATAAAATGACCGGCACCTCACCATTGGCCCCAACTGTAAATAATGACTCAAAAATTCCCCGTAAGGACTATCGACCGGATAAAACTACTTATGAACTTGCCAAATCCTACTTACAAACATATAAGCCGAAAATACTCTTCCTGGCGTTAAATGATACCGATGAATTCGCGCATCAAGGCAAGTATGATGAATATTTACATTCTATTCATCGCGCAGACTCCATCCTCAAAGATCTGTGGGAGACGATAGGAACCATGGATGAATACAATAACAAAACGGCACTGATCATCACCACCGATCATGGTCGTGGCTACAATTTTTCCGGAAGTTGGAGGAATCATGGAAGGAGTATTTCTGGTTCTGATCATATCTGGTATATTACCAACAACTCAATCCCAGGTATATTTGGAGAAAATAAGGATCCAAATCAGTTCTTTCTTGCTCAGGTGGCTGATCAAATTAAAAATCGGCTACTAAACAAATCCAAATAACATGATCATAATTTTTAAAAAAAATGTCACGTGGCTCACGATTTTTTACTTTTTTTCTTCCCCTAAATGGTTACTCGCAAAAGATGAGTCATCGTACTTCATTCAAATTAATACAAAATAATTTTCAAAAAAGGAGTTATATAAAAGAGTTTTGTACCGATAGTTTATTGGTATCTACCAAAGTAGGTGAACGCAATAATTATATTTCTCTTTCTATCCCTGTAAGTAAGGTTGCTTCTATAACTGTATCCTCAAAAGTAAAACATGGACGAGGTGCTCTCCAAGGTGCGCTTTGGGGCCTTTTATTAGGAGCTGCAATGGGCACAGAAATTGGAAATTTGGCAGATGAAAACGATTTTATTATTACTTCCATTCCAGCAGGCATTGCCTACACAAGTGCATTAACAATCCCTGTTTCTGCTTTGATTGGGTTAGTTATTGGCTCTAGAAAAAAATATATTTATCCAATAAATGGCGATCCGACAAAGTATCGCAGCTATTTAGAAGAAATAAGAAAGCAACTGAACAAATAAAGCACTATTTATAAGGAAGGTAGATCACTACTTGAGAATAAGCCAGTCGGACAAATTTTTGTAAAAAAGTTCCAATTTCTGTGATCTTCTACCCATTAACTACCCTGGAGGGTGGTGGAATTTCCACTGTCAAAATTATCTTTGATGGTCCATAATCGATAAAATATGAAAATGACTGTTCAAAGATCGCACTTCAAATCTTTATTTATACAAAGAGTCATATTGCTGGCATGTTTAGTGTTCTTCAAATTATTTAACCATGAGATAACCGCCTCCTGTCCCACACCTAATGTAGCGCTCTTACGAGTGACTAACCTCACCAAAAACAAAGTAAAACTCAGCATTATATCTTCCGGATATACCGAATATCATTGGCGATATAAAAAATCCAATGCCACCAGTTTTAATAATGTCACCACCACGGAACCCGAAGTGACTATCGATGTGAGGCCTACTACCCGTTATGAATTTCAACTTCAATTAAAATGTCCGGATGGTACCACCAGTCCATTTTCAATATCCAAGCTTTTTACTTCCGATTGTGAGACTGTCAGCGGACCTATTGAATACTTACATCTGAATGATATAGACTGGTCGATCAATTTAAATTCCTCCGGTTATTATGGTGCATACGAAAGTTATCATGGCAAATTTGTGGACAGGCATGCATTGGGTATATTTCCGCTCAACAGAGACTGGGGGTCCAATTCCCCTGACTTTACCTGGCCAATCGGAGGCGGAGATGTTATAGAAAATGTTCAATTCAGAATGGAATGTCCGGATGGAACCTTTTCTCCATGGTCCTCAGATTATACCTTGAGGTCTGATTGTAGAGCACCCAGACTTAATGAAATAGGAGCCGATCCGGGTGGACCCAATACCCTTAGATTACACTGTGATAAATATGCTTCAGCCTACCAATTCCGACTACGGGAGCAAGGCACTGCTGCATGGCGCAATATCCCCCAATCCACGCTGCCATTTGTATTTGTAGATAATATCAATCCAAATAAAAATTACGAAGTAGAGTGCAGATTGCTTTGTAGTAATCAATACACTGATTATTCACCTACCCTGACCTATTTAGGCATTTCTGCCTGCACGGATCCTATCAGGGGAGATTATTGGGTATCCCATATCACCTCGACCTCAGCCAAAGTGGAAGATCGTGGATATGATCCTGATGTGGTGCGCAGGTGGGAATTCAGGTGGAAGCTTGGATCAGCCTGGATCACACAACGCTCGGACCAACCTTTTTTAGTAATACGAGATTTATATCCAGATACTGACATTGAATGGGGCTTTCGCCGAACATGCAATAATAGCGAGACGAGCAATTGGTCGCCTGAAATGGTCTATTTTCGGACTGAATCTATATGTCTGGGCCCGATCAATTCACTCCACGTGCTCAATGTAGATTATAATACAGCCAGATTCAATACATCCGAAGATGTCTACGCAATGTATCAATACAGATACCGCATACAAGGTCGTAGCAAATGGACGACAACAGAAGAGTCAAACCAACATCTGCATCGCATAGAAGGTTTGCAGGAAGGTGAAAGTTACGAATGGCAGGGAAGAGGAAAATGTGAATCCAAATGGAGTGAATGGGTAGATGGTCCGGTATTCACTACTGTTTCCTGCAATCCACCTGATGAAAATAGTATTGGCGCTGAGAATATTACTTCCCGAGCCGCCGAATTACAATATCGCGAGTACATTCCAAATAAAATTCAATGGCGATATAAAAAAGATAATAGCAATAATTGGATTGAGCTAAACCCTATCAGGGAGGCCATTCAATACCTGGAAGGGCTGGATGACGGTAGCATATACAAATATGGTAGCAGGCTTTCCTGCGTGGACGCTGATGGAAATGAACGATGGAGTGCATGGTCACCTACATTTGTATTTGAAACCTATTGTCAGGGCAGTATCCTACGTATCAATCAAATTACTTCCACCAGTATGAAAGTCACCGCTGTAAAAGGCTATACAGAATATCAATTCAGCTACCAGTTACAGGGAAACATTAACTGGACTACCCTGGCTACAACACCAAATAATACTATCGATCTGGTAGACCTGCTTCCAGGCACTACCTATGATATAATAGTTAGAATCACCTGCAATGGATCCCAGGGCCCCTGGTCTGCACCCAGTTCTGAGACGACCCTGGTAGCAAGTTTTAATGCGACCGCCCCTCCACACCCAACCTATCTGACTGCCATGCCTATTGATGAACAAATGGTGCACCTTGAATGTCAGTTAGGCGATGTGCCGGCTTATCAATACAGGGTGCGCAGAGTCGGTACTACCTCATGGGATGAATTGAGTGAAACTCCCAATAGCATCGATACGGTAAATGTCAGCTGGGATGAATCCTGTGATGATGACAGTGTAGAATGTAATCTCTATGAGTTCCAATGCAGACTGTACTTACCGGATAGTCTTCGTTCAGGATTCAGCCGAAGTATCAAGTGGTCAGCCTGGTCTGTCTCCGTGTATTTCAATCCAATGAAACCACATTTGTCCTCTTGTTCCACGCCGTCACTGAGTGAAATAATTGCATTGTCAGTCGATGATGCATCTGCCGTCTTATACTGCGACATCCCAAATGCGCTTAAATATGAGTTTAGGTATCGTATCAAAAACACACAACCATGGACTTTTACTCCAATCACTGATAAGCCAGGAGTCGGCTTAAAAGGGCTTTATGCAGACACCAGCTATGAATTTCAGTGCAGGATTGCCTGCCAGGCTGCCGTAAGTCCATGGTCCAGGTCTAAAAATTTTAGGACTCGATCTTCTACCGATTGTAGTCCACCTTTATTTAATAATCTATTTGTACGCGAAATAAAAACAAAAGATGCCCGATTAAACTGTGCTATCAATGGCGTGTTAGGATTTGACTGGAGATATCGTGAGCCTGATAGCCTTACCTGGCTGCCGTTGCCTGCAAGCAGGGAAAATTTTTATTATGTTGATCAGTTAAAGCCTGCGACCAAATATGTATTTCAATCCAGGGTCGGCTGCCTGGATTCTACCCTCAGCCCCTGGTCGTTATCCATTCCATTTCAGACATTGCAGGACTGCCCTTCAGTCACCGCACAATCTTTACTACTAACCAGGGTTGATGCTAATTCGGTACGATGCGCTTATATTAATCCAGCCCAGGCAAGATACATCATCAGACTAAGGACGGTGGGAGCGGAAGATTGGACTACACTTGGTCCTACCCGCGATTCATCCATCCTAATCAGTACATTGGAAAACAAACCCTATGAGTTCCAGGTGATGAATCTTTGCAGTCAGACTAGCAGCAGCTGGTCATCGTCTATCCTATTTGATCTCAATACAGTTACCGCCTCAAAGTCAATGGCTCACCCGGAACTATGGGCTCTATATCCCAATCCGATGACCGATCATTTATGCGTTGATTTGACTGCATACCCGGGACAGGTATCCTTCCGCATCTTGAATGCACTCGGCCATTCGATGTATCAATCAAAGGTCGCAGGTGGGCGATTAATAAATCTTTCAGTGAAGCTTGCACCCGGCATTTATTATTGTAACCTGGAAACAACAGGCAGCAGAAGCTCTATTAAAAAATTGATTGTGTTGTAAAAGAATATCCAGCGGATTAAGTAATTAAAAAAATGCCGGATACATCAAAGTACCCGGCATTTTTTTAATTACAGAAGAAAATAACCTCATCAACTCCACAACCTATCCCAGCTCCTGATATTATCCCACTCCGGAGTAGGCGCGAAAAATCCAGGACTTTCCGGAGCAATATGTTTTCTCAACTCCTCTTCATTGAGTTCTATACCCAGACCAGGAGTATTTGGTACATTAGCATATCCATTCTCATAGAGTGGTTTGCCATCTAAAGTTTTCACCAGGTTAGGCCAGTAAGGCACATCGATAGAGTGATTTTCAAGGCCCATGACATTCTGCGTAGCAGCGGCACAATGTACATTAGCCATGAAGGACACAGGAAGCCCGGCAAAATGCATGGCCATCGCGACTCCGCGTTCTTCCGCATAATCTCCTATGCGTTTGGTTTCTAACAATCCACCGGAAGTGGCCAGATCAGGGTGTACGATGTCTATAGCTTGCTGGTCTATCAGGTGGATAAATCCTTCTTTGAGATAGATATCCTCACCAGTACAAAGGGGCGTTTCGATAGCAGTTTTGATTTCTTTGAGCTGTGAAGTCAATTGCCAGGGTATCATATCTTCTAACCAGGCTAAGCGATATTTTTCTACTGCACGACCTAATCGAATGGCATTATTAGAATCAAAATGCCCGTAATGATCTGAAGCTAGCGGGATCTCATACCCAACGACATCTCTTACTGCCTGAATGTACTTGCATATTTCATCAAGGCCTTTATCTGTGATCTGTACTTGCGTGAGCGGATGCAAAGTAGCTCCATAACTCATGGGTTCATTTGACCATTGACGGCCTACATCCCAAAAATTGCCATTAGTCACGGCGCCTTCAATGTCTTTTACCATTTCAATCCCAAAATCCATTTTGAGGAAAGTAAATCCCTTTTCTTTCATACGCACCCGCATTTTTTCTGCAAAAACTTTAGGATCTCTTTCCTGAGGAGTATCCGCATACAATCTTACTTTGTCCCTGTACTTACCTCCTAATAACTGATACGCCGGTACGTTATATGCCTTACCGGCCAGGTCCCATAAAGCCATCTCCACCCCACAGACGCCTCCGCCCTGACGGGAGTGCCCTCCAAACTGTTTGATGCGTTTAAATACTTGCTCTACACTACAAGGGTTCATGCCTTTGATTCTGCTTTTGAGAAATAAAGCATAGCGCCAGTCTGCGCCGTCGCGGACTTCACCCAGGCCTACGATTCCTTGATTGGTTTCCAATTTGATGATAGGGCATCGGCCATTGCCATTAAGGCCTACAGCGTACTTCATATCAGTGATTTTCAAATCAGAGGGAGCTGAAAATCGATTGACTTTAGAAGTGGAGTGCTCAAGTGTCTCTTCGGAAGAAGCAGAAAACATCATACTTCCCAGAGCGAGACCACCGATAGATTTTTTAAGGAAGTTGCGGCGATCTTTGGGCTCTTTTGTTGATCTGCCTGACCTGTCAGCCCGGGAGGATTCATCCGGCTGTATGGCATCAGGATCCGGATCACTCAGTCCAAATTTTGCCAGAAATTTTTGCGATGGAGTTAACATGTTTAAAGGTTTTTTTAGTTATTAATATTTCAGAGGTCAGCAGTCAGACATCAGCAGTCAGGCATCAGATTCAGACATCTGACATCTGACATCTGACTTACCAATTTCTATCTTTCATATAAGCATCAAGTTCCGCTCTGGTCATAGGAAGCTTTTGACTACTGAGCCAGCCCAGGAAATCTTTTTTAATCACCTCCGTCCAACGGGTGTCTATTTCCCCGGGAGTATACTTGCCTTCGATGAGTCTTTGATGACCAAAGTGATCTCTTAATTGAGTAAACTCGGAATTGATAATGAGGTCCTCCGCAAGGTGAGGAGGAATAAACACGACCCCGCTTTTTTTGGCCAGGAGAAGATCTCCCGGCAATACAAATGCTCTTCCGACACGAATAGGCACATTGAGCCCGGTAAGCATCATCTGCTGGATATAGCTCGGATCATGGCCTTTGATGAAGGCATTAAATCCTTCGATCTCTTCGAGACCGGCTATATCCCTGACTGACCCGTTGAAAACCACCCCATTTTTTGATTTGGCATAGATGGCATTGCCCAGGTTATCCCCGATAAGGGTGCCATCCACTATTTTACCATAGCTGTCGGCCAAATATATATCTCCTGTCTTAAGTACATCGATCGGCCAACTGTTCATGGCCCCTACCCGGCCTTCTGCAGTTCCCTGATCTTTTAACACCTTCTCGAGGTCGGGACGCAAAGGAGCATACTGAGCAGTAACTACTCTTCCGACCATAGGCTGCTCCGGACGCAATATAAACCAATCTCCTTCAAATTGATTTTGAAATCCTTTGTTGCGCAGGTATCCCCAGGCCTCTTCGATAGAGACGCCTTTAAGTCGTTCCAGCAATTTGTCATCCAACCGGGGTCTGCCATCAGGTGTACGAACTCCGGTCCACAATGGCGTGATAGATTTGATATATTCCGGTGTCGGGGAGACCGATTGAGTCAAGCCAAATAAGGGAATAAGCGCTAAGAATAACACTGAAATTTTCATCATTATATCATATTTGATTTATAAATATATACAATGATTGCATGAATAATGGTGTTCGTGCAATAAAAATCTTGCAAATAGATAATCTGAATGAACTAACATGTGCTTTATGGGGCAGCAAATACAATAGACAAATCACTACCCTGTTCAGGCACTCTATATGCCTCATTTATCAAAAAAAAATCTCAGCTGGCACCAGTTGCCCTTATCTCACTCCATCCGCAGCGAAGTCACCGGCTTAGAAGTAATCGCTTTGAAAGCCTGCACACTGATCGTGATGAAGGCTATTAATAAAGCGATACCGCCTGATATCAAAAATACCTTCCAGTCCAATGTAGTGCGGAAAGCAAAACCTGCTAGCCAGTTTTTCATAATCCAGTAACAAAGTGGAATCGCTATCACAAGCGCTATCAAGACCAGCAGGATAAAATCTTTTGTCAATAACTTCAATATATTCACCTCTGATGCTCCGATCACTTTTCGGATACCAATCTCTTTGGTTCGTTGTATCACATTGTAAGCAGACAAGCCCAATAGACCAAAACAAGCGATTAATATCCCGAGGATTGCAAAAATGGCAAAGACTTTTCCAAATAAAATCTCCCCTTTATATTGCTCATTGTAAGCCTCATCAAGGAAAAAGTAATTAAATGGATCTTTTGGGAAAAATTTATTCCACTCAGATTCAATTTGGGCCAATGCCTGAGCAGTATTGCCTGATTTTAATTTGACTGAATAATAATTTCTGGCATTTGGTCTTAATAGGATAATCATGGGATCCAAGGATTTTTGCAATCCCTGGTGGTGATAACTCGCAGCGATCCCCAGGATGGTAAGCGTATCTCTACCTCTTTTAAGTTTTTTATTGATCGCATCATTCATGTCTGTAAACCCAAGTTCACGTGCTCCATTCTCAGTAAGGATGACTCCCCGATTGTCTGTAGAGAATTCTTTAGCATAATTGCGTCCGGCAATCATTTTTATTTGGTAGGAAGGAATGAAATCATAGTCTACTCCCATATTATACATGGTGTGTGCGCTGGCTTCTGGGACATCAACTCTTTGCACACCATTGGTCCAGTAGATTTCTTTACCCATCACACTGGTGGAAGCAGATACACTGGCTACCTGAGCACCGGATAACACTGCTGACTTAAACGGCGAAAACAAATCATTATACATAGAGTCAGTGACTGTTTGCACTCCACTTAATACTACCGTCCGATCGATATTGGCTCCAAGGTCATGCGACCTCATGTACTTCAATTGATTAAAAACAATGATCGTCCCTGCTATCAATACGACGGAAGTGACAAATTGAGTGATAATCAAAGATTTGCGTAGCAAGACACCGGAGCTTGAATTTTTAAACATACCTTTTAACACAGTGACCGGTTGAAATCCAGACAATACAATAGCCGGATACATTCCTGAGAGTAAAGTCCCAACAATAAACATCATGCTGAATAAAATCCAATATTGTGCACTCATCAAAGTATAGGGTAGATACGACTTGCCCGTAAACACATCGAATGGATGTAGTATTAAAGAAAACACAATCAATGAAATAATAAAACTGAATAGATTCAAAAGCAGGCTCTCGGTCAAAAACTGTTGAATTAATGAGGATCGTTGAGCTCCCATCACCTTACGAACACCTACCTCTTTTGCCCTTTCTACGGAACGGGCAGTAGACAGATTGATATAGTTGACCCAGGCTATGCCGAGGATAAACAAAGCGATGAGGAATAAAAAAGAGACAGCCTGTCCATTGCCATTCACTTCCGCCTCCTGGTTATAGTTAGAATAAAGGTGAATGTCTTTCAATGGTATCAATGACAAAGCATCAATAATATTATTTTTTTTACTGTAGTCCCCATTATTCATATGCGTGTTACAGAAAGCCGGAAATTTAGCTTCAAACTTTTTGAGGTCCGTACCTTTCTTCAATTGCAAATAAGTGTAAAAATCATACCACCCCCACTCCGTTTCACTGGCATTAGTAGTATCTCCCTGCGCATTGAGCCGGTACTGGAAGGTTTTATAAGACACCAAATAATTCAATTGCAAATGCGAATTGACAGGAAAATCTTTGAACACCCCGGTGATCATCAAAGCATTGTCGGCACCAAGGTCTTCATCACCGATCAAAAGTCTTTTCCCCATGGGATCTTCATGCCCAAAATATTTTTTCGCCATTGATTCTGAAATGACCATTTGCTTGACCTCACTCAATGCATTAACGGAAGTGCCAGCGATAATATCAACACCCAACATAGGAATCGCTGACGCATCCGCATAATATCCCTTTGTCTCGGAGTATTTGACATTATTGCCGGGATTGCTTAAGATAATGGCATAATCATATAAACGACAAAAATCTTCCACTTCGGGAAATTCCTTTTTCATCGTTGGACCAATTGCAGGATAAGAAGTAGCAGACTTCCATGACAAGGTACCTTGTCGATAATTGTCCAATCTCAACCGAACCACTTGATTTCCCTGATTAGAAAAATTGTCAAAACTTCTTTCGAAAGACACATAATGAAATATTAAAAGGCATGAAGTCATACCGATAGCCAGTCCTAGCATATTGAGCAGTGAGAAACCCTTTCTTTTGACCAGACTGCGATAAGCTGTTTTAAATGAGATTATGGACATAATATCCAGGTTTTATGGTTAAAAATTAATTGATCTAATAATATAGTTTCCAAACCATTTATTCGCTTCTCAGTGATTTAACAGGATTGGTCCATGAAGCTTTGACAGCCTGCGTAGATACAGTCACCATAGCCAGCGTTAATACCAATACCATAGCTACCACAAACATCCACCAGGAAATATCCGTACGATATACAAAACCCTGCAACCATTGATTCATAAAATACCATGAGAGCGGCGCTGCGATAAAAAATGCGACCATGACCAATATTAAAAAATCTTTGCTGATGAGACCTACTATGTTACCGGTCGTAGCGCCCAATACTTTTCTGACACCTATTTCTTTTAATCTCCTGGAAATAGCAAATGAAGCCAGTGCAAATAATCCCAGGCAGGAGATGAGCACTGCCAGCAGGGCAAAGCCTTTGCATAAAGCGGTAAACTTGGTATCTGTCTCGTAAAACCGCTGGATCTCTGTATCGTAAAATGTACCCTTGAACACCTGCTCCGGAAACATATCATTGTAAATATTTGCTATCGCAGCGGTCGTTGCATGGATATTGGCATCTCTGAGCTTGACGCTAGCCAAAAAATAAAACTTATTATAAGAAGTCATTAAAAGTGCCTCCAGTGGTTCATGGGCAGAATGACTATGATAATCTTCCGCTACCCCCACCAGTATCATTGGTTGACCACCACCCAGCCTGATAGGACTCCCGATCATCGAATCGACATTGGTGATGCCATATTTTAATAATGCTGTCCTGTTCAGTACTGCCTCCCGGGCAGTATCAGATTGATTTAACCATCTTCCTGACAATAATTTTATATCATAGGTCTTTTGAAAATCTTCATCACAATATTTTATAGAGATACTAAAGGGTGCATCTTCTTTGCCCTGGCTCAATGACCAATTGGAGCTCCACGTATTGCCAGAGGATGGCATATCGCTACTGACGCTCATGTTTTCCACACCCGGGATAGCTGTCACCCTGTTTTTTAAAGTGCCAAGCCGGGATTGAGTCAGGCTATCATTGTTATAGCCAAAGGTGTAGACCAGATCCTTATTGAAGCCAAGATTCATATTTTGAATAAAGGACAACTGGCTCAATGTCACCACGGTACTGATTATTAGCCCAAAAGCTATCACAAATTGTATAACTACGAGGACCTTTCTCAACATCACGCCAGATCCAAATCCTTTGTCATAATCTGATCTGAATATTTTAACAGGTTGAAAGGATGTAAGCACAGATGCAGGGTACAATCCCGCAAGCAAAGTCACGACAACGAACAAGCCCAATAAAAACAAAATCAACCCAAAATCACTAAATAAAGAAATGTCAGCAGGCAATGGGGATATATGCTGCAATACAGGTGTAGTGACAAACGCTATACCCGCTCCTAATAAAATGCCACATAGGACCAGCAGACCAGTCTCCAATAAAAACCCGGACATCAAAGCGCCATTGCTTACACCCAATGTCTTACGGATGCCGACTTCTTTTATCCTGGTGACGGATTGGGCATTGGCCATATTGATAAAATTAAAACAGGCCATGATAAGGATCAGGAACCCAATCATGCCCAAGATCCACAGTTTCTTTTTGTCCATTACATGGCTTCCTGAAGTACCCAGGTCTTCATTATAATGCAAGTCTGACAGCGGCTGCAGCATATGTTTCCTGCTACCTCTGTCCGTTTCATAATGTTCTTGTCCTATTCCTGCCAGCACCTGATTGGTGGCATCTACCTGAGTAGGATCATTCAGTAACGCAAAAAATTGATTATTGGTACTGGTAGAACCCCAGTCATCACTATAAAAATAAAATTCGGGGTGCGCTCTGAATGTGGGATAGGACACAAAAGCCGTGATCGGAAAATCGGAAGTCGGAGTCGGATCATTTACGACACCTTCTACCCGAAGATAAGGTTCTAAATTGTCCATGATGATCGTCTGGCCAATCGCCTGGGTGGCATCTCCAAAACATTTTTCTGCCAGGCTTTTAGTCAGAACGATGGTATTGACTTCATTCAAGGCAGATTGGGCATTGCCAGCGAGCCATTGGTAATCAAAAATCTCAAAAAATGCAGGTTCTACAAAAAATGCGACGGAGGGTTCTTCGGTATTAAATTTTTTCAAAGGAGCGCCCCCGGAAGGATTGGGCACAGCGATCGTAGGCCAAAATTCTTTAATTTTAGTAGTGGTCTTAAATTGGGGCACTGATCTTTTAATCACATCCATTGCCGGTAAGGTCATGCCTTGATTCTGGTAATGATTTCCTGTAATTTTATTTTTTCCATCGACGATCACCCGGACGATGCGATCATAATTATTAAAATGTTTATTATAGGATAGTTCATAGGTGATGATCCTGTAGATTAAGATAGTAGCTGCGATCCCGATAGATAATCCTACCAGGTTGATACCGGTGTACAGTTTGTTTTTGAGGAGATTGCGAAGTGCGAGTTTGAAATAATTGGTTAGCATAATTTTTAGTTTTGAGCTATCAGCTTTGAAGTGGGAGATCCCGATGATTCGGTATCAGATACTCCTGGTCTAAAGCTGATCATTCTGTTCTTAAGGCTTTTACAGGGTTATTCAAAGCAGCTTGCAGCGCACGTGCCCCGATGATGAGGAGTGCCGTACTCAGCACCAATCCTCCAGCCAATGCAAATAACCACCATTCAAGTTTGATTCTATAGGCAAATTCCTGTAGCCAGTGATCGACTCCAAAATAAGCAATGGGAGAAGCGATCACTATAGCTATCAGGATTAATATGACAAATTCTTTAGAGATCAGGCTCAGGATAGATCCCACACCAGCACCCAGCACCTTGCGGATACCGATCTCCTTGGTTCGGCTTTGGATCGAATAAGTAGCCAGGCCAAATAATCCCAGGCAGGCGATAAAGATGGCCCAACCAGAAGCTATCATAAAAATGGTTGCAAATTGCCTTTCACTTGCATAAGCCTTTTCAAAATTTTCATCAATAAAATAATATTCAAAGGGATTGCCAGGAAAATAGGATTGATATATTTTTTGCAGACCACTGATTTTGTCTTGAAACTGATCCGGGGTTATTCTGATGGTAGTGTATGCTGTACTCGATTCAGGGTAAAATATCATAGGATCAATAGGTCTTTGCACACTCAGATGATTATAATCTTTGACCACTCCAATGAGATCGGAAGAGCGTCGTGTAGGGA
>OBID01000597.1_pt1 | contig 14465 bp, 13 predicted proteins | sample 1519781 | NCBI WGS metagenome assembly OBID01 (sample SAMEA3991478, study PRJEB22521) | metagenome | biome: anthropogenic terrestrial biome; feature: sewage plant; material: sludge | place: Sweden | collected 2012-09-26 | reverse complement strand
GTGGCGTGACTCGTGTGATAGCGACCGCCTCTCGATTGGTATTGCTCCCCATTCTGCCTATTCATGTCATCCCGAACTTTTCAAAAAAGTTTCAGAGTACGCTATGGACGGTACTCCCGTCGCAATGCACCTTGCGGGAAGTTTTGAGGAGTATCAGTTTGTAAAGTATGGCTCGTCGCAATTGGGTACCGAAGTGCGTAAAGAGTATGATTTGGATGCTCCGCTGTGGCTGCCAACAGGCGTGAGCCCTGTGCGCTACGTGCTTCAGTGGGGTATTTTTGATGTGCCTCACGTTATGGCCATTCACTGCACACAGGTTGATGACGATGATATTCAAATTTTGGCCGACTACGACGTGGCCGTTTCACACTGCCCACGCTGCAACGCAAAACTCGGTATGGGCATTGCGCCGTTGCAGAAGTTTATGAGCGCGGGCATTCGTCTCGGTCTTGGCACCGATTCACCAGCGGCCTCAAATGCGATGGACGTCTTTGAGGAGATGCGCATCGGTATGCTGATTCAGCGCGCAGCGTATGGTAAGGAGCGCTTCTATACAGCAAGCCGCTTCTTGAAACTAGCGACCTATGACGCGGCAAGCGCGTTGGGTATGCTCGACTATACTGGTTCGCTTGATACCGGAAAGAAGGCCGACATCATCGCGGTTGATCTTTCAAAATCGGCGCAAGTTCCTACGCATCGTCCCGCAAGCGCGATGGTTCACACCGCTCATCAGAACAATGTTTTGATGACGATGATTGCAGGCGAAACCGTCTATGAAAACGGACAATGGAGCCATCTGGATGGTGAGCGTCTCAAGGCGCGCGCCGAGGAGATGCGCCTTAAACTGCGTGAATCTATGAATTAAAAGTTACAAAGCGTAGACATGCTTTGAGAGTTTGTGTATCTTGTGAGGTCTTGGGCCTACGCGTCCGAAGTGTCGTACAATAGGTGCATATGTGCATAGGTAAATCGTTTAAATGTAAACGATGAATACAGGAGGTTTTTGTGAGCAACGAATTCTTTTTTGATGATGATGCGGCTGAGAAAAAGTCTGGCAAAAAACAGGCTCCCGCAAAAAAGGGTGGCACGGGTAAAGCTGCTCCTTCAAAAGCATCAAATTCAAGCAAAAAGACCAACACGGGTGCTAAGCAGCCTGCAAAGAATCAGCCTGCTAAGAAGCAGCCAGCAAAGCCAGAAAAAGTGGCAACTCCAATGGTCGAGCACAATGAAGAGGGCATTTCAGTATCTCTCATGCTCGCTATTATGATTGCCGTCATTTCATTGCTTGTGGGCGCTATTGGCGGAATCTTTATTGGCCGTTCACTTGGAACAGTTGTGTATGACGCGTCTGAGGCTTCATCAGGTTCAGCGATGGATGCAATGGGCGGCAGCACAGGCACTACAACCGACATGGGCACTGGTACCACCGACAGCTCATCAGGTATGCCTTCAGGTCACCCAGACATTAGCACAACCGATAGTTCTTCAGGCAACTAACAACATATTACGAGGTAAAGACGGGGATTTTTAGTTATGAACATTAATAAGGAACACAGTCCTGCGTGGGTCAAAATTACTATCTGGATTACGATTTTTGCATTCGTGTTTGCGTTCATCGCTGTTGGATTTTTGCAGGTTATTACCTCAATCAAAAGTAACAGTAGCAGCAGTTCTTCATCAACATCGTCGAGCTCAACTACAACGAGCGCGGCACAGCAAATTTCAACGGTCAACAGCCAGTATCAGACCTCAGCAGTATCTTCTGAGGCTCTCGTAAAGAAAGAGCCAAAGAACAAGACACAGGTTGCTTCACTTGCAGGACTGTACTCACAGTGGGGAACTGCGCTCCTCCAAATCTCAAACAGCACTGAGGCACAGACCCAGGCTGCCGAGAAGTTGCAGACGGCCAATAAGTACTGGAAACAGGCTTATGACCTCGACCCGAACGATAAAGAAGTCGCAGGTGACTACGCTACCTCGTTGTACTATGTAGGCGACACTCAGGGTGCTATCAAGGTTGCCCAAGAGGTTGTTAAGAAAAATCCAAAGTATGCTACTGTTTGGTACAACTTGGGTATATACCAGTCCGCGACTAATAAGTCAGAGGCTATTAAGTCGCTTGAGAACGCAATTAAGTACGAGACGGATGCAACTCAGAAGAAGTCAGCACAAGAAGCTCTCGCATCGCTCAAGAAATCAAGCAACTAGTAACAACGCACATCTTGAGGGGGTATCCGCGAGATACTTGAGGAGCGGTTATGAAACTAAGCCTTTCAACAGAGAAGCCGGATAAAGAGTGCGCCGTCGTCAAGGCGCAGGGAGAAATCGATCTCGATTCTTCGCATATTCTCAAAAGCGAGATTCGTGGTTTGCTTGATGCGGGATATACCTTGATTGTGCTCGATCTTGGAAATGTCAGGTTTATTGACAGTTCTGGTTTGGGCGCGTTGGTAGTATCGCTCAAAGCCGCCGCCGAGCATGGTAGCAGCATTCGTCTCGCGTGCGCGCAGCCTTCGGTTGAGAAGGTGCTCAAACTTACGGGCCTCGATCGCGTCTTCATTATGGGCGCGAGTGTTGATGAAGCTTTGGCCTAAGGTGTAATTTCAGATAATATGCGGGCGTTCTCGTAAGAGGGCGCCCGTTTTTTACCGTCTATCAATGTTTTTGTTCGCATAATACAAATCAATTCTTTTTCATTGAGCAATATTCTTTATAATGGCTATCGGTGCACTCATGTGCATCGAATCTACGAACGACTCAAGGGAGTACGACTTGTTTGGTATTGGCGGATTTGAGCTAGTTATTATCATCGTGTTTGCCTTGTTTATTTTTGGGCCCGATAAGCTTCCTGAAATTGGAAAGAATCTGGGCAAAGCTCTCAAGATGTTTAATAATGCCAAAAACGAGTTGGAGACGGTTGTTAAAACCGACATTCTTAAACCAGAAGATATGAAGGCAGTGCGTGATATGCAAGAGGACTTTCAGTCCATCACGAGTGCTGTCAAAAACCCCATGAGCATGCTTACAACTAAACCAAGTGAAACTGCGGCAAAAGTTAAGCAGGATATGGAGCAGGGAGTTGCGGCGACGAACGAAGAAGATGCGCCCTCACGTCCTCGCGATGCTGCGGAGTGTTCGGACGAATCTTCTTCTCCGTCGCCCTCTTCCGCAGATATCACTGCAACTGACAATGACGCTAACGCGGAAACCCGCGCTGATGATGAAGATACGAGTGAGGGGAGTGTCATGCAGACGCCGCAGCAGGCTTGCGCGAACACTCCGCAGCGCAGCGAGGACGTGAGCGCGAGCACTGCTGCAGAGTCTGCAGAGCAAAGGTCATCAGCCGCTCAAGACATTTGGGCCGCAACTACTGCCACGAACGCTGAGGAGGACTAGTGCCCGTTTCACCAAAGCAGATGCCATTCTTCCAGCACTTTGCCGAACTGCGCAAGCGCTTGACAGTCATTGTCATCGTAATTTTTGTGCTTTCAATCGTGTTTTATACCGATAAGTGTTACGTGTTTTTACTCGATATTTTCCTTGCTCCCGTGCGTGCGTTTTTGCCGGGTGGCAAACTCACGGTGCTTGGCCCCTTTGAACAAATGACCTTCCGCTTTAAAGTCGCTTTCGTGGCCTCAATTATTGCGAGCATGCCCGTCATCCTCTATGAAATCTTTGCGTTTATCACGCCAGCTCTCAAACCAAAAGAAAAGAAGTGGGTTATCCCCACAGTTTTGGCAGCTGTGTTGCTCTTCTTGGGCGGTGCGTGTTTTGCGTATTTCGTTATTATGGGCCCTGCTTTTGAGTGGCTTTCGAGCCAAGGTGCTGGTGTCATTAATTCGATGGCCGCAGCTGGGCAGTATTTTTCTGGCATAAGTATGCTGATGATTGGTTTTGGTATTGGCTTCGAGCTGCCGCTTGTAGTCTTTTACCTTATCGGTCTCGGCATTGTGAAATACGATATCATCCGCGGTGGCTGGCGCTACGCGTACGTTGCCATCGTGATTGTTGCGGCTGTCGCTACTCCCGACTGGTCACCATGGACAATGGGTGGACTTGCAGCTTCGCTGGTTGCTTTGTATGAAATTAGTTTGGCTCTGGCTCGCCTTGTCTTTAGTAAGAAGATTAAGCAGCAACGCCAAGATGATAAAGAATATGAAGAGTATTATGCAGATGAAAAACCTGCTGAAGATGAGACGATGACAGCAAAGCAAAAGGTCATCGCGCGCGCCGCTCAACAAAAAGAAAAGTAAACGTAGCTAAAAAGGTCGTGTTTGCATGCATGAAATGGGAATTATGCAAGGCATATTAGACGCTTCGTTTGAGGCGGCTCAAAATGCGGGTAAGAGTAAAATCAGTCTCGTAAAGGTCACTATCGGAGAGCTTACTGAAATTCAAGACTATGCGCTTGAGTTTGCGTTTGAAGCGCTCACGAAAGATACGATGGCGGAAGATGCCAAACTCGAGATGACGTTTCTTGAACCAAAAAGTACCTGTCAAGATTGTGGTCACACGTATACTCACGATCACTTCACCATGACGTGCCCTGAGTGCGGGTCTTTTGATGTGAAGCTCATTCAGGGACGCGAATTACAAATCGATGCTATTGAGGCAGATTAATAGGGAGAATGCGCGATGACTCAAATTGATATTCAAAAGCCAATTCTTGATCTGAACGATAAACTCGCTCAGCGCAATCATGAGCTTTTTAATGAAAAGGGTGTCTTTGTTCTTGATTTGATGGCGAGCCCTGGCGCGGGAAAGACCTCGACAATTCTCGCGACAATCGCGGGTTTGCGTGATCGCTACAAAATCGCGGTTATCGAAGGCGACATTGCGAGTCGCGTCGACGCTGACAAAATTAAGGCTCATGGAATTCCTGCGGTTCAGATTAATACAGGTGGTGCCTGTCATCTTGAGTCTGATATGATAAAGCGTGCTATTGATGTGCTTGATCTCGATAATCTCGATTTAATCATCATAGAGAACGTGGGAAATCTTGTGTGCCCGAGCGATTTTTATTTGGGCGAGCACGCAAAGGTAATGATTTTATCAGTACCTGAAGGACACGATAAGCCTTATAAGTATCCGAACATTTTCCAAATTTCAGAAGCGGTCATTCTTAACAAAGTTGATACGATGAGCGTTTTTGATTTTAATGAAGAGGAATTTGACGGCGTAGTTCACTCGCTGAATCCAAAAGCGCCTGTCTTTAAAATTGCAGCCACCAAGGGGCAGGGCGTTGACGAATGGACCGATTATCTCGCGAAGAGAATTGAAGAGGTGCGTTCTCGAGCCCAAGCTTAAAGGCTGATTACCGGAGGACGAATGAAGTTAATTATTACCGAGAAAAATATCGCGGCAAAAAAGATTGCTGATATCCTCGGCGACACCAAGGCGAAAGCCGATAAGGTATATAACACTCCCGTGTACTACTTCACCCATGATGGCGAAGAGTGCGTAACCGTAGGACTTAAAGGCCACATTCTTGAAGTGGTCTTTCCTACTAGTTTGGAGTACGCAAAGAAGGCCTGGAAAGCAACGTGGGCTGATGAAGAGGTCAGTGAGGCTCCGCTGCCTACCGATTTGCCAACACCTCCGTGGAAAAAATCGAGCAAGGTTTTTCCGAAGACGGGGGTTGTTCTCACTTCATGGAACATCAAGTCTCTGCCATATTTGATTTGGGCGCCCGTAGGCAAGCAGGTTGCTGAGAAAGAAATCGTGCGCGCCCTGCGCACGCTCGCGAAGCGCAGCGACTCCATTGTTATCGGTACTGACTTCGACCGCGAGGGAGAACTTATCGGTTCCGATGCGCGCGATATCGTTAAGGCGGTCAACCCGACGGCGCCCATCACACGTGCCCGCTATTCAGCTATTACTAAAGATGAAATTACGCGCGCGTTTGCTGACTTGACCGCGGTTGACGACAACCTTGCGCAAGCGGGCGAGGCGCGTCAGGATATCGACCTCATTTGGGGTGCCGTGCTCACGCGCTATTTGACGAAAGTCCGCTTTTCGGGTATTGGCAATCCACGCAGCGCCGGTCGCGTGCAGACGCCGACGCTCAAGCTCATTGTTGACAAAGAAAAAGAGCGCGAAGCGTTTGTGCCCGAGGACTATTGGGTGGTCTCACTTGAGGCCGTCACCAATGATGGCGAATCGTTCAAGGCTCGTCACGAGACGAACCATTTCAAAGATGAAGCAAGCGCGCGGCGCGCGTTCGAGCGCATCGAAGCGCTGAAAGCGAACAATACGCCCGCGACGATTGCGTCGGTTGAATCAAAGAAAAAAATTAAGAACCCACCAGTTCCCTTTAACACCACAAGTTTGCAGGTTGCCGCGGCCGCCGAAGGTCTTTCTCCCTCGCGCACCATGCGTCTGGCTGAATCGCTCTATATGAATGGACTTATTAGTTATCCTCGTGTTGATAACACGGTCTATCCCGCTTCACTCAATCTTAAAGATATTTTGAAAGACCTTGCCAAGGTTGATTACTATCGTGCGTATGCCACTCAGTTGATGGCGGGTCCGCTTCACGCGACGCGTGGCGATAAAGAGACAACCGACCACCCGCCTATTCATCCAACGGGAGCGGGCAATCCTGATAAAATGCGCGCTGACGAGTGGAAACTCTACAACATCATTGCGCGCCGTTTTATGGCGACGCTTTCTGACAAGGCTATCGTTGAAGAAACGGTTGTCACGATTGACGCAGATGGCGAGCCGTTCAAAGCTCAGGGCAATGTGATAGTTGAGCCAGGATTTCGGGCGATTTATCCGTATGGACAGAAAAAAGAAGACCAGTTGCCGCTTCTTAAAGTGGGGGACAAGGTAGATATATCTGAGACTTCATTTGAGGCGAAGCAAACGAATCCACCCGCGCGTTATACCGAGGGCTCTATTATTACCAAGATGGAAAAAGAGGGGCTCGGCACAAAGGCGACGCGTCATGATGCCGTGCAAAAACTCGTCAATCGCGCGTATGTGGTTATTGAAGACAAGTCGCTGCGCCCAACGATGCTGGGCACGAGTGTTATCGACGCGCTGAGTGCGTTTGCTGAGCGTATTACGCTTCCTGTTATGACGTCTGATCTCGAAAGTGAGATGGACGAAATCGCGTTGGGGGCAAAGACGCGCATGTCGGTTGTTGACCACTCGCGTTCAATGCTTGCTGAATCGATGAGCAACCTTATAGATAAGACCGAAGAAGTGGGTGAACTACTCGCTGCCGCGGCAGAATTCGACGCCAAGGTGGGCACGTGCCCTGAGTGTGGCAAAGAGATGGTGGTAAAAACATCTCAAAAAAATAGAAGTCAGTTTGTTGGTTGCAAGGGCTATCCAGAATGCAGCAACACTTATCCGCTCCCCGATGGCAAAATTGAGCCGCTCCCTGAGCAGTGCGATGAGTGCGGCGCGCCTCGTGTACGTATCATTCGCTTCCGCTCAAAACCCATTGAGCGCTGCCTGAATCCTGAGTGCAGAACAAATTATGAGGCGCCCATTAATCTGGGTCTTTGCCCCGTGTGCGCTGCCGAGGGACGCGAAGGTCACATTATTGGTCAGCGCTCCCAGCGTACTTTGAAGCGTTTTGCGCGCTGTGAAAACTTTGAACAATGCGGTGTAAGTTTTCCACTGCCTGCCCAGGGCCAAATTAAGCCTACCGGCGAGGTGTGCGACACGTGCGGTTTCCCTGAAATTGAGGTAGAGACGCGCCGTGGTCCTTGGAAGATTTGCCCTAATATGGAATGCCCAAAGCGTCTTGAAGAAGAAAAAGCACGCGCTGAAGCTAAGGCAAAGCCGAAAGCAAAGCGCACAACGAAAAAACGAACCACCAAGGGAAAGTCAGCAAAATAATCGGAAGGGAACGTGTTGCGGGAATGGCGAAGAAAGTAACGATTGTAGGCGCGGGAAATGTGGGAGCAACGGCAGCGCTGTTGCTTGCTTTGCACAATACGGCAGATGTGTGCTTAATCGATATTGCAGAGGGCATGCCTCAGGGCAAAGCGCTCGACATGATGCACATGCGCTCAGTAGAAAAGTTCCAGCCAACTGTTGTTGGTACGAATGATTATGCTGATACGGCCGGAAGCGACGTCGTCGTCATTACCGCGGGAGTTCCTCGCAAACCGGGCATGACACGCGATGACCTTCTTGGCATCAACTCATCTATTATGGAGTCGGTTATTACCGAAGTCGTTAAGAATTCTCCCGAGGCTATTGTGATTTGTGTCACCAATCCCCTCGATGTCATGACCTATCTTGCTTTCAAGAAATCGGGCCTTCCTGCTGAGCGTATTTTCGGCATGGGCGGCGTGCTTGATTCGGCTCGCTTCACCTATGCGGTTGCCGAGGCAACAGGCGCCGATGTTGCCGATATCGAGAGCTACGCCCTCGGTGCTCATGGCGACCAAATGGCACCAATGCCGCGCTTCACTACGGTTAAAGGTCAGCCTATCACCGAACTTTTGTCGGACGAAGAAGTTGAGGCGCTTGTTCAGCGCACCGTTTTCGGCGGAGCTGAAGTGGTATCGTTCCTCAAAACGGGCTCAGCATTTTATGCCCCAGCGGCATCGATTGTGCACATGGTCGAGGCTATCTTGGGCGACACGAAAGAAATTTTGCCAGTATGCGCTTACGTTGATGGCGCGTATGGCATTGAGGATGTATATGTTGGCGTGCCCGTCCGTTTGGGTGCACGCGGCATTGAAGAAATTATCGAACTTGACCTCAATGCGGAGGAACTCGCTGCTCTGCAAACGTCCGCGGCGAGTTGCGCGAAACAATTGGATGATTTGAACTTGCGAGGCTAGACATGCCCGAGGTAATCATAAAATCAGCAGAAGAAATCGCGTCGCTTGTCGCTGATATGGTTGGCGAAAGCGCCACCGTCCTGCGCGCTGACGTACGTGAGGGCCTTTCTGACGCTCGAAAGCGCGAACGGAGCCTGCGAGGCAAGGTTGTGCTTGACCAACTGCTCAAAAACGCTGAGATTGCGTCTTCAGATGACGTGCCTATCTGCCAAGATACGGGCACGGTGTGGGTGCGTGTCGAATTGGGCACGCGCTATCATATTGAGGGCGATTTAAAGCACGCCGTCAATGAGGCGGTTGAGCGTGTCTATCGCGACAAAGGCTTACGCATGTCAGTCGTACGTGATGCGCTTTTTGATCGCACCAATACTCAGACCAATACACCAGTCTTTCTTGATATTGAGTACTCCCAGCGCGATGACATTGAAGTAAGTGTCATGCTCAAAGGAGCGGGCTCTGACAACGCGTCACGCCTTGTGATGCTCAACCCTGACGAAGGTGTTGAGGGCATTAAGCGAGAACTTGTCGCTCTGGTGCGCGAAAAGGCATCGATGGCATGCCCACCGCTTGTTATCGGCGTGGGCGTTGGAGGTTCGTTTGATAAGGCTCCGGGTCTTGCTAAGCGTGCACTCCTAAAGCCCATAAATGAAGTCGACAATGACGAGCGTGTGGCGGCGCTTGAGAACGAGTTGCTCGAAGCGGTTAACGCAACGGGTATGGGCCCAGGCGGGCTCGGGGGAGATATAACCGCACTCGCTGTAAAGGTGCTAACGGCTCCCTGTCATATTGCTGCATTTCCTGTCGCAATTAATATGGGATGCAGCGCTATGCGTTCTCGTACAGCAACTATCAGGTAGGGTAAAATGAGACTATGACTAATCAAAATGAAACAAATATGCACACTGACATGCGCGATGGCCAAGAGGTTGTTGGTGCGGCTCTTGGCAACAAAGACAAGAGCAGCCTTAAGCGCTTGATGACCAGCCACAACTTCCAGAAATTGTGGATTGCTCAGTTTATTTCAAGCATGGGTGACTGGCTGATTATTGGTATTCTCATCCCAACAGTAATGGCGCTCTCGGGTGGTTCATCAACTGCTGTTGCGGGCATTATGGTCGCCAAAATTATTCCTGCGCTCTTTTTGTCATCAATTACCGGCGTGCTTGTCGACCACTTTGACCGCCGCAAAATTATGCTGACAACCGACTTGATTCGATTCTTCTTGGTTTTAATATTGCTTACCACCAACTCGCTTGCGGCGATTTACCTCGTTGTGCTCCTCACTGAGACGGCATCGTTGTTCTTCTGGCCCGCGCGTAACGCTCTCATCCCGATGCTCGTTGACGAAGAAGACGTGAGCATGGCAAATGGGCTCATGTACACAACGCAGCAGGGAGCAATGGTTGTTGGTCTTGCGGCCTCAGGTGCCATTCTCGCTGGCTTTGAAAAGATTGTTCAGCTGGTGTTGCATGCCAATATGCCCGCATTTTTGCATCCCTTCGTTTCGTATATCACACCAATCATGGTGGGCTCACGAGCGGGATACGTGCTCGATTCGTTCACATTCATCTTCTCAGCGCTCCTCATTTTCACTATGAAAATTTGTGCTAAGCCACAGACCAACAGCGAGGAGAAGTTCGACCTCTCACAGGTTGGACAGGGCGTCGTTGAATCATTCCAACTTATGCGCGACCGCAAAGAGTTGCGCGGACTTCTTATTACCGTCTTCTTAGCGATTATCGGCGGCGGCGCGCTTGTGACTGTCGGCCTTGACTACATTACGTCGCTTGGTGGCGCGGTGCCATTTGCGAGCCGCGTTGAATGGATTGCCCGATTCTCGGGTTCGCGCCAAATATTTGTTATTACTTTCTTGGCCATAGGTATGGTGGTGGGCGCACTGCTCATTCCGCGTATCGAAAAGAAAATATCGGTGCGCTTGCTGTTCCCCTGTAGCGTGACGCTTTTTGCTGTTGGTATGCTCGGATTTACGCTTACCACCAAGTATTTCATTTCATGTCTGTATGCGACGGCCGCTGGTTTTTGTATCGCGGCCCTGACGGTTGCGGGCAACAATTATATTGTTGCTGAAGTTGACGATTCGATTCGAGGGCGTGTTTTCACGGCGCTCGAAAGCGTCATTCGTGTGTCGCTGCTCATCTCTATGATGTTGGTTGCGCCGCTTTCCGACATTTTGAGCAAACTTATTAAGAAGTTTTTGGACGCCGAGGGTATTACGACGCTCCTTGGGATTCCCCTGTCGGGCGCGCGTATTACGCTGCTTATCGCTTCTGCTTTAGTGGCAGTCGCCGCTGTTTATGGTTTCAAAAAAGTCTACTTCGGCCCTAACGCCGCAGACAAAAAAGCCCTTGAATCAGAGGATGACGAGTCATGCGCATAGATTTGCCTCTTAATCCGGAAGTTGCTGAGCAACTGCGCGCTGGTGAGCATGTTGAGCTTAACGGGCCCGTGTTCACGGCGCGAGACGCAACACATATGCGCCTTATCCAGGATTTAGAAGCATCAGGAAAACTCCCCTTCGAACTCGAGGGGCAATTGCTTTTTTACGCAGGACCAACCCCTGCTCGTAGTGGGCGCCCTCATGGTGCCATTGGCCCCACGACCGCAAAACGCATGGACAAGGCAACGCTGCCGCTTTTGGATGCGGGCATTGCGGCAACCTTGGGCAAGGGACAGCGTAGTGCTGATATTGCAGATGCGTGCGCGCGCCATAAAACGGTATATTTTGGCGCTGTGGGTGGTGCGGCCGCTCTTCTTGCGAAGCATATTATTTCAGCGGAGCCCGTTGCTTATGACGAACTGGGCACCGAGGCGCTCGTGCGCCTTGAGCTCAAAGATTTCCCTGCTTTTGTGGCGCTTGATTCTTTAGGAAATGACCTGTATGAGCAGGCCCCGCGCGCATGGCGCGAGGAGTGCTCTCAGGATGCGCCTTCTTCTCAGGTGGGCGATAGTGCTCCATCACAGCGTGGTCGTTTTATCACGTTCGAGGGTGGCGAGGGGGCTGGAAAGTCTACACAGATTCAAGCGCTTGCTCGTCAGCTAGAGATGCGTGGCGTCGAGGTTCTCGTTGTTCGCGAGCCCGGTGGCTCGGTGGTAGGCGAGGCTATTCGCCATGTTTTGCTTGACCCAGCCAACACGGCAATGTCGAGTCATACTGAGCTCTTTTTGTATGAGGCTGCCCGTGCGCAGGTTGTCGATGAAATTATCGCCCCCGCGCTCGAGCGTGGTGTAACCGTGCTGTGCGATCGGTATTATGATTCGACAACGGCGTATCAAGGATACGGTCGTGGCCTCGATATTGGCCTTGTTGAGCAGCTCAACGTGGCAGCAATATCAGGTGTTGTGCCTGACCGCACGCTTGTGCTTGACGTTGACCCCGCGTTAGGACTCAACCGCGCTACACAAAATGGCGCCGCAGCCGACCGTCTTGAGCAAGAGGCGCTCGCTTTTCATCAGCGTGTGCGCGCAGGATTTTTGGCCGTTGCGCAAAAAGAGCCTGAACGCGTGCGTGTTATTGCTCCCAATTTAGGGATCACTCACACCTTTAATGAGGTCGTTCTCGCCATTGCTGATTTGTTTCCTGAGTTCGACTTTGCGCGCGCCGTGGAAGCAGAGTAAGGTCGATGAATAAATTTTGGGATGACATAATCGGGCAACCTGACGCGGTGACCCAACTTAAAAATGCTCAAGAAGCAGGCGCTCTCAGCCATGCGTATCTCTTCGTAGGGGCTCAAGGGCTCGGCAAGACAAATGCGGCACGCGCACTTGCGGCAGGAGTTATGTGCAAAGATGGGGGCTGCAAAACCTGTGCGGTCTGCCAGCGTCTTGAGCGTGATACGCATCCCGATTTCTCGCTCATTGAGCCGGAGGGTCCTCAATATTTTGTGGATCAAATTCGTACACTTATTCACGATGCGACCCTGCGTCCTGTTGAGGCTGATCACAAATTCTACGTGATTTATGCGGCGGATTTATTTAATGATTCTTCAGCCAACGCGTTTCTCAAAACGCTTGAAGAACCAAATCCGCATGTCACTTTTATTTTAATCGCCCACAATCTTCAGGCAGTGCTTCCAACCATCGTCTCTCGTTGCATTGTTGTGCGCTTTAAGACGCTTCCTCAAAGCGTCATGGTTGAGCAGCTCAGAGAGGCGACAGCTTGCAGTGAAGAAGATGCCCTGATTGCCCTTGGAGCGTGCGGCTCCGTGCTGGCAACCGCAACGCGTTTCTTGCTTTCGCCCCAGTTGCGCGCTACACGCAACGAAACGGCGCGCGCCTTTCGTGTGCTCAAAGACGCGGACGATCTTGAAGTGCTCGATTTAGCAACGTCGCTCCTTGTTGCCATAAAGGGCCCCCTTGAGGAGTTGTCCAAAAATCAGGAGAATGAACTGAAAGAGCGGGCTGAATTGCTCGACTCCAAGGCGATGAAAATACTCGCCGACCGCAACAAGCGGCGCATGAGCGCCTATGAGAAACAAAGCATCAATGAGGTGCTCAACGTGTTTCAAAGTCTCCTACGTGATACACTATGTATTTCACAGGGAGTTTCAGATTTGGTTCTCAATATTGATGAGACCATATATTTGAGCGAGCTCAGTGAAACAATCGAGCCCGCGAAAGTTGCCGATGCGCTTCGCATCATTGACCAAGCGCGCTCACGTGTTGCGTTAAATATTGATACTCAACTCGTTTTAGAAACGACGTTGTTTGGAATTCGAGAGGTTTTGTAATGCCAAAAGTTGCAGGAGTACGCCTACGCTATTCGAAGACGCTCTGGTTTGAGCCAGGCGAGCTTGTTCCCGAAGTGGGAGATATAGTTATTGTTGAGACTGAACGTGGCCAAGAGATTGGTCTCATTCAGCACGGTCCGCATGATGTTGAGGAGAGCGCCCTTAAAGCTCCGCTCAAGCCTATTGTGCGTATCGCGACCGCCGAAGACCTTCAGCATGTGCTTGAGCTGGGAGAAAAGGAAAAGGCGGCAATGCCCAAGTTCAAGGAGCTTATTGAAAAAAATAAGCTTGATATGAAGCCGACGGATATTGAGTATTTGTTTGGCGGCGACAAAATCGTCTTTTACTTCTCGGCTGAGGAACGCGTTGATTTCCGTAGCTTAGTTAAAGATTTAGCAGCCTATTTTCATATGCGCATCGATATGCGTCAGGTGGGTGTGCGCGATGAGGCTCGCATGGTTGGTGGCCTCGGTCACTGCGGCGAAGTACTCTGCTGCGCGCGTTTAGGTGGAGAGTTTGCGCCGGTATCGATAAAAATGGCCAAAGACCAGGGACTTCCACTTAACCCTCTCAAAATTTCTGGTCGATGCGGCCGCTTGATGTGCTGCTTGCGCTATGAAGTCGGGGCTTACCAAGATTTCAATGCTCGTTCTCCCCGACGCAACGCGCTCGTTGAAACACCGCGTGGCGAGGGTAAAGTTGTTGACATCGATGCGCTGCGCGAAATTATCACCTTACAATTTCAGGGAACTGAAGATGATGGTCCTCAAAGGATGGACGTTCCTCTCTGCAAAATGAACTGCGAGAAGAAGGACGGTAACAAGTGCTGCTGTTCGATTTCTCACGAGGTTTTCGAGGAACTTTCTGAAGAAAAAGAGCATCCTGTTGATAACTTCTTCTTCCCAAC
>OBID01000596.1_pt1 | contig 14468 bp, 17 predicted proteins | sample 1519781 | NCBI WGS metagenome assembly OBID01 (sample SAMEA3991478, study PRJEB22521) | metagenome | biome: anthropogenic terrestrial biome; feature: sewage plant; material: sludge | place: Sweden | collected 2012-09-26 | reverse complement strand
CCGTACTTTTTTTTTCAAATCAGTGTGGACATGCCTGCCTGATAATTCTGCAAACATGATGTTAGGTTGATTCCTTAAAAATATTGATGTATGGGCTGAGAGAATCTGTTTGAATTATCGGGAATTAAGAGTTGAAATATTTTAAATAATAAAAGCCATGGAATCAGACAATCAACCATTTGAATTAGCTATAGAAAGTTTTTCTGACGAAATCAAAAATATTGCCCGCCATATCAGGAAATTAATTTATACTATTATACCCGAGGTGACAGAAGTAGTCTGGGTAAAACAGAAAAATACCGGATTTGGTACAGGTATCAGGAAAAAAACAGAACACTTCTGTTGGGTTATGCCTGCTACCCATCACGTAAATCTAGGATTTAATTATGGAGCTGATTTGCCCGACCTCCATCACCTTCTTGAAGGTACCGGTAAATTATTCAGACATGTCAAAATCAAATCTGTCGAGCAACTGAAAGACAAGAATCTGACTGACTTGATAGTCCATTCGACAACTTACAAGGTACCTCCGATCGAAAAATAATTTTAACAGGAAATCAATTTTCTTTGACCGGAATAAGGCAGTTATCAAAATAAACTGAATTATCCAACGTTTTAGAAATGTGGTAAGATTTTTAAGCATATTCCTATTGTCATTTTACACCCTTGGCACTCTGTTACTGCCGATGGGAGATTTTTCCGGATTGCAGGATTTGCCCGAAATGTATAGTCACTGTAAAGCAACCGAAGATAAGGATATGACAGTTATTGATTTCGTGACTGACCATTTATTAAATATTGATGGGATCTTTGACCAACATAATAATGGGGACCATCAAAAACCACATGCTCCCATCAAGCCCCGGCACATCAATCATGAGTTTGTTTATCTAAAAATCGATAACATCAGTATCTATCACAAAATAAGTTTTCAGCAGAAACTAAAAGTAAATCTGCCGTATTTTATATGGTGCTATACGTCAGAATTCTATACATCCATTTTTCACCCTCCCATCCTTTTTATTTCATTTAGGATTGAGCCAACAGGACTGGCTGTTTAATTTATTTTTATAAAAAAATCTAATAAAAATGCAAAAAGTATTATTAATTGCACTGGCATTTATTTTTGTCAGTGCAACCTGCTTTGCACAAAGCAAGGCACCGAAAGCCGTAGTGGCGGCTTTCAATGAAAAATTTCCTAACGCTACTAAAGTAAAGTGGGACAAAGAGAATGATAAGGAATACGAAGCGGAATTTGAGTGGCAGGGGGCTTCCTATTCAGCAAACTTTGGTACAAAAGGAAATTGGATAGAGACTGAAAAGACCGTAGCTTTTGCTTCTCTTCCCTTAAAAGTGCAGGAAAGTTATAACAACAGCAACAAAGGTTCAAAAGTAAAAGCAGCCGCTAAAATTGATAGTTCCGATGGTACGGTCAAATATGAAGTGGAATTTAAAAAAGGCCTTAAAACTGTAGAAGTAATGTATGACGAAGGTGGAAAGGTAGTCAAAATGTAATTTGTAAAGGGGCAGGAAATGTATGATTTTCTGCCCCTTTACTTTGTGCTTTCAAATTTTAAGTGATTTGGTATGGCATCAAATTTTGAGTTGACCACAAGTCTCTTTTGCATATTGAAAACCCTCGTCCCACCAGGCTTTCATTTGCTTGGGCTCAAAGTAAAAAGAATATTTTGTCAGTATCCTCGGTGTATAAAAAAATCTGATTTTGACCTTATTATTGTAAATGCTCTCGATAAAACCTCTATGGATATCATCCGAAATGATTTGCTCCATCATAAAATCCATAGATTGCATTAAGGTATCAAACGGATTTGATGATTTTGACTTCATGACCTGTTTGATTCTTGGACTTAATATGATGGCATCAATTTCAGTAGCTCCTGCATCAATAGCAGCTTCTATAGGGATATAATCACCAAAACCGCCATCAGCATATTCAAAACCGTCTTTTTCTACCAGACTCATAAAAGGTACAAAACTGGAGGACGCCCACATCCAGTCGCAAAAATCAACATATGTATAATCAAACAGGTATTTATATTCAATTCTGTTTGTGGTTAAATTGGCTACATTGATGATAACCTTAACCGGAGCAGCTTTCAACTTGTTGAACTGTTCTTCACTAAAAATATTGGAAATGGTTTTCCTGAGAGCCTTGGTGTCCCCAAATGTTTTCTGGCGCGAAATAAACATTCTGATCGTATTCCAGTGATTTATTTTACTTGTGATGCTCCCATCGGGAAGATGTTTGATCTTAAAAGGACATATTGTATATACATCTGATTGTTTTACTGACGTGTATGTGTGCTTTATTTTCTCTACTTCACCGGCAGCAAAAAAAGGTATTAGAAGGCTTCCTGTTGAACACCCTGCATAGATGTCATATTCAATTTTGAGTTCACCCGTAAGAAATTCAGCAACACCTCCTCCAAATGCACCCTTGGATCCGCCTCCTGAGATTACTAAAGCCTTCATTTCTTTCCCGCTTTCATTAAGTAATTCATTAAGAAATGTGGATGCACAAATTTTATTCCCATGTTCTTTTTTCGCTTCATTTCACTGGATTGCATTTTGGGTTCTCTCTTCATTTATTAATTATAGAAATAGCTTATCTCAGTCACCATCTCTAATATTTATAAGGCTTTACAAAGATATCCAACTTAGCTGAATTAGTATATTATAATAACATGAATATTTTTGATAAAAATGTTCGGGATAAGAGATGATAAGGCTATGCTTAACAAATTGAACAAACTAATTATATTTGTGATCATAAAATTCCATGGCTAAGTCCTGGAAAGGAGACTTATATTGGCTCTGACAACTCATATGAATTGTCAGAGTTATGTGGAAGAAATAGTGAGGAACGAAACATGAAAATATATTCAAATACACAATAGTATGAAAACCGGATATCTGTACATAATTCTGTTTTTATTTTTTGGAAACTGCACAACCAGGATTAAAGAAATTAAAAATATTGACAACCTGTATGATTACGATGTTGAAGCTAAAATAACACAATTAGGGATAGAATTGCAAAGCCCAAAAGTGCCACCGGGCATCAATATTGAATTGGCAACAAAGGTGGGGAATTTGGTCTATTTATCCGGCAACGGGCCGATAGATGTAAACGGAAGCAAAACTACAGGGAAAGTTGGTGTCGGGCTGACGACTGAACAAGGGTATCAAGCAGCCCGATTAACAGCCATCAATCATTTGTCCGTATTAAAAGAAAAGATAGGCGATCTGAACAAGGTAGTAAGGATTGTCAAGGTATTTGGCATGGTAAATTGTAACGAATCCTTTACAGACCATCCCAAAGTGATCAATGGATATTCAGATTTGTTCATTCAGGTATTCGGAGAGAGAGGCAGGCATGCGCGATCAGCGGTAGGGATGACTTCATTACCTTGGAATCTTGCCTGCGAAATCGAAGCAATTGTTGAAGTAAGGGATTGAATTATTCGCTATATGTAAATATTTGTTCAGTGTCTTCTACAAAATATTATGATTTTATTGTTCTATATTTTTAAACATAAAAGTGGATGCTGATAAATGATTATACGTCAGATAGGATCAGGGACTTTGAAAAGATTAAGATAGTATTGGAATCTTCATTAAACGGCGTAGAAAGTAATATTGAGCACGTCAGCGGCACATCTGTACCAAAGTTGGGAGCAAAGCCGATCATTTATATAGATATTAGCTATCAGAGTGTTTCTGAGTTTGAAAAAATCAAATCCTGTCTGACAAAAATCGGGTATTTTCATAACGGTAGCAAATATTAATCCTTTCATTTACAAATAGGAAATACTATTTCTGAATACATGATAGTTTTGATGGCACCGTATAATCTCAAATATAATTTCCACAATAAATAAACGTAACAAAATCAGCTTAATATACCGGATCTCATTATATTAGTACTAAAATAGTAAAAAGATATCTCTGGATTATCAATTTGACATGACCGATTCCATAATGAATGCAGGAAATGATAGATGACAGATTCTCAAAGCTTCGCAAACACTTAGAAGAGACGGACCATTTCTCCGATGAGGAATTTGAAAAATTGGTTTCATATCTCACTCCTGTTACATTAAAGAAAAAAGATTTTTTTACTGTCCAGGGGGATCATTGCAGATATCTTGCTTTTGAAAATTCCGGTTGTCTCAGGGCTTTCCATACCGACAATAAAGGTGATGAGTTTACCTTGTATTTTGCTTTTCTAAACTGGTGGACGGGAGACAAAACAAGTTTCTATTCTGACGCTCCATCGCGCTTCAGTGTACAGGCATTGGAAGAGTCTGAAATATTTAGGGCTGATAAATTTAAATGGGAAGAGGCACTATCCAAAATCCCTGTTTTTGAAAAATGGTATCGTGTCAAAACCAGAAAATCATACGAAGCTACTCAGCAGAAAATCATTGATATGCAAACGGAGACTGGTGAAGAAAAATATTTGAAACTTCTTAAAAATGCTCCGGAAATTGTCCAGCGCATCCCTCAACATTACATAGCATCTTACCTCGGGATAAAACCGCAATCTTTAAGTCGAATCCGTAAAAATATTTTAAAGGACAAATGATTAGTTAACATATGTGCATGCTTTTTGATGTTAGACTACCATATTTTTGCATTGTTAAATCATTTATTTTCACAATTAAAAATAACAATCAATGCAAACTTCAAAATCTATTGCACTTGTTGTCGCATCAGGACAAGGCAAAAAACTGAATGTGTTAGGACATTCAGTGTCAGTAAAACTTGCTAAGCATGAAACTCAAGGGAATCACTATGTCTTCGAACTTATTACCCCTCCGGGTATGGGCATTCCAAAACATGTGCATGACCGGGAAGATGAGCTGATCTATGTTGTTGAAGGAGAGTTCAGAATAACACTTGGAGATGAAAATTTTAATGCCGGAGCTGGTGATGAAGTTTATTTTCCCAAACACATCCCGCATGCATTTCAAAACGTAGGAAGCAAGTCAGGAAAGACTTTGTGGACGGTTGTCCCCGGTGGTAACTTCGAGGAATTCTTTGAGCAATTATCAGCATTACCAATGGGAGAGCCTGATTTGGCGCACGTAGCAAAAATTTTTGCTGATTACGGAATGACGATACTTGGTGGATAGTGCATTGTTGTAATTCATCTAAATTACGAATGTGGAAGTACGAAATACGAATTTTTGAAAAATTATTTCCATTTGGTATTTCTATAATTTTTCAATCATTTATCCACCTGTTTATTTAATCGCTTTTTTTATGGTACTTATTTTAGTAAAGAGTCAGTCTCATTCATTATGAAGCCTGACTCTTTTTTTGACGTTAATTTGAAGGGCCTGCTTTAAATATATAATATCAAGCAGGATATGGCTGGTACCGAAAAAATTAAAAAATCTGGGTGAATAGCTTTACAAACTAATACAGAGTAATTTGAATTTTGCAGACATTGAAAAATTAACCTGGTAAATCATATCTGAACCAACATTATGTTTCATATTTTTACAACATGTGAGAGTAAAATCCATTGATAACAGTATAATTGAATGGCCAATAACATAACATTCAAATCAATTTCTGGGCATTTGTGTGTGACAAGTAGTAATAATAAATTTAAATGAAAGCAGCCGTTTATGAATCCTTTCAGGGTCCGATAAATATAATAAATGTTACAGATCCCTCTCCAAAGGATCATGGAGTAGTGATTGAGGTAAAAGCAACGGGTCTGTGCAGAAGTGACTGGCACGGATGGATGGGTCATGACCATGATATTGTCTTACCCCACGTACCCGGACACGAATTGGCAGGAATAATCGTGGCAATCGGAAAAAATGTGTTGAATTACCAGGTCGGAGACAGAGTTACCGTCCCTTTTGTGTGTGGATGCGGACGTTGTTACCAATGCAACTCAGGAAATCATCAGATATGTGATCACCAGTCCCAACCGGGGTTTACCCATTGGGGATCATTTGCACAATATGTAGTTATTGAATATGCCGATACAAATCTGGTCAGAATACCTGAAAGGATCAGTGATACTACTGCGGCTACATTAGGCTGTCGCTTCATAACTTCCTACAGAGCAATTGTATCACAAGCAAAGGTGACGGGTGGTCAGTATGTTGTAATCCATGGATGCGGTGGAGTAGGTTTGTCGGCTATTATGATTGCAAATGCGCTGGGTGCACAGGTCATAGCGGTAGATATCCATGAACAGACTCTGGAACTGGCTAAAAAATTGGGGGCAATAGCTACTGTCAATTCAACTCAAAACGAAAATGTAGTAGAAATGGTTAAGTCACTTACTCAGGGCGGAGCTCATGTATCCGTGGATGCGCTTGGCAGTGCCGCAACATGTTTTAATTCTGTATCGAATCTTCGCAAAAGGGGCAAACATATCCAGATAGGATTAATGACAGGAGATCATCAGAATGCTAAAATTCCAATGGACAAAGTGGTGGCTTACGAACTCGAGATAATAGGAAGCCATGGTATGCAGTCGCATAAATATCCTGAAATGCTGGAAATGATCAAAAATGGAAAACTGCATCCTGAAAAACTCATAGAAAGAACAATCTCTCTAGATGAAGTGACTATTGAATTACCCAAAATGGATAAGTTTGAGAATAAAGGTGTCCTTATAATTGACTCATTTTGAAGTATTAATATTTTTCAATTAAAATCATTTGATAACAATGAATTATAAAATATGATTAAAATAATAATACATAAAACGTTTATGTTTAATATATTAAACCAATATTCAAAAATGAAATTAAAGATTTAATAAAATATTGTATCAGCAAAGCTGCCATATCAGTTTCGGTGACTTATTGGCATTTTGTTTCTTTTGTATCATGACAACCGATATTTAAGTAAAACTAACAAACAAAGATGGTATTTTAATAAACAAGCTGAATTGCAAAGCAAATTTGTCATAAATTTATCTCCTAAACTTTAAGTATTAAAAGTCAAATTTGAGTTACATGTCCTACGAACAAATTATATCATGGTTGCTGGAAGGAGACGTGTCCATTCAATATCAGACGTACAGAGACTTATTGGATACTGATAGGCATGATCTGAGAAATAAAATCGAATCAGAGGGATGGGGTTTACAATTTCTTTCTTATCGTCACACCAACGGCCATTGGGGTGAGCGCTTTTACCAACCAAAGTGGATTTCCACTCACTATACCTTGCTTGATTTGAAAAATCTGAATATTTCACCGCAAAATAAATCTATTCGGGACACACTTCAAATGGTATTTAAAGAAGAAAAGGGCCCTGACGGTGGTATTTTACCTATCGGACCCAGAAAAAAATGCGATGTTTGTGTGAATGGCATGGTGTTGAATTATGCTTCATATTTTCAAATGGCAGAAGAATCATTAAGGTCTTTGGTTGATTTTTTGCTGACCAAAAAAATGACTGATGGCGGATATAATTGCAGACTGCACACGACAGGAGCTAAACACAGCTCACTTCATACGACACTATCAGTATTGGAAGGTATTTCTTCCTATGAAAAAAATGGATACATGTACAGAATTGACGAGCTGATCGAAGTAAAAAAAACTTCTATTGAATTCATTTTGATGCACAAATTATTTCGCTCTGATAAAACGGGTGAGATCATCAATCCTAATTTTTTAAAACTTTATTATCCGGGACGCTGGTATTATGATATATTGAGGGCTTTGGATTATTTTCAGTCGGCTCATATAGATTATGACAACAGAATGGATGAAGCACTTGATCTGATTCTTAGTAAAAAGACTAAAGATGGATTGTGGAAACTGGCTGTAAAACATTCCGGTAAGATACATTTTGAAATGGAAAAGTCAGGTCAACCCAGTCGGTGGAATACATTAAGGGCCATGCGGGTATTAAGACACTTTAAAATATTTGAAATGGAGAATAATCTCTATTAACTAATTTCATTAGGAAATATGAAAATATTGTTAGAAATAGTGATAAAAAACCCAACCTTTGGCAGATATTAAGAACTAAAAGGAAAGTAATATAAACCTGTATAATTAAATTGTAAAGAGTATGCCTTCAATTATAAATCTGGATGAGATTAAATCACTGATGGGAAGCCTGGATGTTGTCGCTGCCATTGAGGAAGGATTCATCCAGTACAGTAACGGTAATAGTGTCGTCCCCCCGGTTGGAGAGTTGATTTTCGAAAAACCTCCCGGTGATGTACACATCAAATACGGGTATATAAAGGAGTATGATTATTATGTCATTAAGATAGCATCAGGGTTTTATGATAATCCCAAAATAGGTCTTCCTTCAGGTCAGGGACTAATGTTGCTTTTCAATCAAAAAACTGGGGCCTTGGTTTCAATATTATTGGATGAAGGATATCTGACCAACATTCGTACCGCTGCGGCTGGTGCTTTGGCTGCCAGGTACTTTGCTCCTAAAAAGCTGGAAGGCATTGGTGTGCTTGGTACAGGCATTCAAGCCGAATTGCAATTGAAATATTTACTAAAAGACCATACTTGTGAGAACATATGGATATGGGGGCGAGATCGAAATAAAGCTGAAAAATTAAAATCAGTTTTTGGTGAAAACCTGAACATCCATATAGCAATTGATCCCGCTGAAGTGGCCCAACACTGCAACATTATTATTACCACGACTCCTTCAACTATTCCATTGCTTTCTGCGCATGATATCCGACCCGGAACGCACATAACGGCTGTCGGTTCAGACACTTCTGACAAACAGGAATTGGATGGTAACATCCTTGCCAAAGCGGATATAGTGATAAGTGACAGCATTCCACAAAGCAAGAGCAGAGGTGAAATATATCAGGCAGTAAAAGCAAATTTGATATCTGAAGAAAAGATTCTGGAATTGGGCTATGTAATTCAAAACCCTGGATATCAAAGAAACAATGATGATCAGATCACGGTGGCTGATCTCACCGGAGTAGCCGTGCAGGACATCATGATTGCCAAAGCAGTTTATAATAATTATAACAAAAAGAGATAATGGTTAAATATATAAGTAATAAAGGCGGAGGTCAGGGAGTAGATTTTGAGACCGCCATTTTGGATGGATATGCCATAGATGGGGGCTTATATGTACCTACACATTTGCCAGAGATTTCAATGGACCAATTGCGTCGATGGAAAAATCTGAGTTATACTGATCTGGCCTTTCAAATATTGTCATTATTTATAGACAGGTCGGTTATGTCTGAAGCCGAATTGAAGTCTTTGATTTCGGAGGCATATGCGTCATTTGAACAAAAAGATATCATACCGCTTTACAAATTGAAATCCAGAGAAGATGCCTATATCATGGAGTTGTTTTACGGGCCTACGATTTCATTTAAGGATATAGGAATGGCGTTTCTGGTAAATCTGGTCAATTTTTTTCTAAACAGAAAAGACAAACGACTTTCCATTATTGTAGCTACTACCGGAGATACAGGGCCTGCGGCAGCACATTTTATAGCAGGGAAATCTAATATGGATGCATGGGTTCTGTATCCCAAAGGTATGATTACCGAGGAGCAGGAGCGACAAATGACAACGCTTCAGCATGCCAATATTCATCCTGTCGGGGTATCCAATTGTCCGGACGGAGGGGATGATCTCGATGCGGTAATCAGTCGCTTATATGCCAATAAAGTATTTAAAGAAAAATTGCAACTCTCAAGTGTAAACTCACTAAACTGGGGCAGAATCATGATGCAGACCGTCCATTATTTTTTTGGATATTTCAGAGTAGTTGATGCTGTGGGAGAGGAAGTAAATATAGCTGTTCCTTCGGGTGGGTTTGGAAATGTATGTGCAGGGAGTCTGGCACGTATCATGGGATTACCTATCAAAACCATGATCGTAGCCAATAATGACAACGCTTGTTTACATCGGATATTTAGTGAAGGCTTTTTATCAAAAGTAGCCATATTTGAAACACTGTCCTCAGCCATTGATATTTTGATACCCATCAATTTTTGGAGGTATTTATATTTTGCTTGTGGTAAGGATACAGAGAAAATAAAAACCTGGATTGATACCTTTGAGTCTGAAGGTTTGGTTCGGTTTGATGAAAAGACATTTGACCTCTATAGCAATGGTTTTTTGTCTCACAGTTCGACAGATGAAGATACCCTAAAATTAATTAAAGAAATCTATGAATCAGAAGACTATCTGTTGGATCCGCACGGAGCAGTGGCTCTGGCTGCTGCGGATTATCTGAAAGACCGATTGGGTAAAAATAAATTGATTTGCCTTGCGACTGCCCACCCTGCTAAATTTCCAGCAATAATAAGGAAGGCCTTAGGCACCCATGATTTGCCGCAGAAGGGCACGCATCCCGGTATAGAAAGGGCAAAAAAGTTATGTCAAAAGACTTTTACTTGTGATTTTGAACATCTCGAAACGGCATTAATCCATGCTATGGAAAGTAACCTGGATTTGAATGTAAAAAATTCTCATTAATATGGCACAATACACCATGTTGTCTGTTGGCGATATTGAAAATATTTTTTTAGAATACGATATTAAAAACATATCATCGTTTGAGATATTGAGTGGTGGTTCAGAAAATACGAATTTTCTGGTCATAGCAAGCAAAAAGAAGTATGTTTTGACCATTTGTGAAAACAAATCTGAAGATGACCTTAGAAAGTTAGCGCTCTTGCTGGATCATTTAAAAATCAACAATTTCAGGACTTCGAGAATTGTTTGTACCAGCCGCAATAACCTGACATCGAACTGGAAGAATAAACCCGTCATGGTCAAAGAGTTTATTGAAGGCAAAATCATAGATAATATGTCTGCCCATCAATTGAAAATGACAGGAAAAGAAATGGGATTACTTCACAAAATTAAGCCACCTCATTATATGCCTGAAATAATGAGTTTTGGAAAAGAACAATTTAGTTTTCTCACTCATCATCCGGACGATATGGTATTTTATACCTGGCTGAATGAGATACTCCGGGATGCGGAGACATTTATTAGTATTGAGTTGCCGAAATCAATCATTCACGGTGATGTATTTTGCGACAATGTTATTGTTGATTCAGATGATAATGCCGTTGTTATCATGGATTTTGAAGAGGCAGCATACTACTATAGGGTTTTTGATCTGGGGATGGCGATTACTGGCCTGTGTGCTGAGGGTAAAACGATTAATTTGGATAAGACTAAATATTTGATAGAAGGATATGAGCAGGAAATCCGGTTATTACCCCTTGAGTATAAAGCATTGCAGGCTTTTACCGTTTATGCTACTGGGGCTATGGCGTTCTGGAGGTACAAAAATTTCAGATACCTGCATCCTGACCCCCAAAAATCAGACCATTATCTGGGATTAAAAGATTTGGCAGATTATATCAGGAAAATACCCGCATCCGACTTTTCACAATGTTTCAATATATCTTCAAATTTAAAATAGCGATATTGAGTCCGATTTTACAATAATATCATTATCTTTATTCATTATATCATATAAAATTTCTCCCAAATTTGAGAAATGATACCTGCTCATATCCATATTAATAAAACAATAAAATAGAAGAATTGAAAAGAATAATAATTCCAATTTTCATTTGTACACTGTTCATAGTGTCGGCTATTTCCCAACCAAAATCAATAAATAAACCGGGTGATAAGAGTACCAAAATTGACGAATTGATGTCTTACTGCCATGAGAATGGATTATTTAACGGGACTATCTTGGTGTCAGAAAAAAATAAAGTCATTTATAAAGAAGCATTTGGAATGGCAAACAAAGAAAAAGAACAGCCTTTAACTATTCAGTCTTCATTCTATCTGTGTTCTGTTTCGAAGCAATTTACTGCCATGGCTATTATGATTTTGAAACAAAAAAATAAATTATCTTATGATGACAAACTCTCAAAGTATTTTGTTGAATTTCCATCATATGCCAATGATGTGACCATCAGACATTTGATGACACATACTTCAGGCATACCGGACCATTACAGATTGGGTGCTTATAAGACAGGATTAAAAAATGCAGATGTTTTTAGTCTATTAATTAAACAGGATACACTTGATTTTGCTCCCGGCAGCAAATATTCATACAGTAACGGGGGATATGTATTACTTGCCATGATTGTCGAAAAAGTATCGAAACAGCCATTCCATATTTTTATGAAAGAAAATATTTTTAAGCCGTTGGGAATGAAAAATACCCTGGTATTTGACGAATCAAAGCCGGAAATAAAAAACAGGGCTATCGGATATAACGCCTCCGGAAATCCTGATGATTACGAGTTGTTTACGACGGGAGCCGGGGGTGTGTTTTCGACGGTGGATGATTTGTTTTTATGGAATCAATCCTTATTTACCAATAAACCCATTTCTCAAAAAACCCTTGCCGATGCATTTAAAACTACCACATTGAATGATGGAAGTATCTCAAATTATGGATTTGGATGGGTAATTTCTGACAGGAATGGAAAAAAAATTGTCCGGCATAGCGGAAGCCTGGTAGGATTCAGAACATTCATCGAGAGGAATATAACAGACAGATATAGCTGGATACTTCTCACCAATAGTGGAGATGCAGTCCCAATGAATGAGATTAATGGCGCGCTGGACAGCATCATGAATAATGCAACATATAATCTGCCAAAAGTTCCGGCTTCATCAAAACTGCATAGGCATTTAAAAGATTCTTCTCATGAAGTCGCAGAATCATTTCCTAATGTGGTGGTGCCATCTGAAATACCGGAATCATCTACCGGCAAATATTCTAAATAATAAGAAGTGCAATAAGCTATATACGCATTCAGATCCTTGAGAAAGCAGATTTAAAAAAAAATGAAAGTTAATTTTAATGCTTAAAACGTTTATTGGTATCCATATGTAATCTACAGACAATCTAACAAACCTGAAGTATGAAAAAAATAATTGTATCGCTTCACACGTCTCTTGATGGTTTTGTGGGAGGGCCAAATGGTGAAATGGACTGGATAAGGTTTGACGAGGCTATGTTTGATCTGGTAAAAATAATGACAGATCATGCCGATACTGCATTGTATGGAAGGGTAACGTATCAAATGATGGATAGTTATTGGCCGGGTGCAGGAGACAACCCAGGGGCATCAAAGCATGACATTGAACATTCACAATGGTATAACACCGTCAATAAAATCGTTTTAAGCAGAACTTTACAAAATCCTGATCTCTATAAAACCACGTTTGTGGGTGAAGACATCATGGACAACATAGCAAATCAGAAGCTTGAGAAAGGAAAGAATATTTTGATATTTGGAAGCCCATCGGCTGTCCACACCCTCATGGAGCATGGACTTATAGACGAATATTGGTTATTTATCAACCCGGTTGTTCTTGGAAGGGGTATCCCACTATTTTCAAATATTTCAGGCAAAAAAGATTTGAAGCTTAAAGCTACTAAAACTTTTGAATGCTGTGTGGTAGGTTTACATTATGAAGTGCTGAAATGAGCATATGACCAAAACTAAAATTTCAGAGTAATTGAATACGAAAATTGAAATCAGGGATGTACCAAAAATGAACTTAGCATTTGTTATGAGTATTGGGGATCCGGGATTGGCAGGTGCTTATACAAAACTGATCAACTGGATGAATTCAAATAAAGTCAATGAAAATGAGAATACCAAAATGATGACGATCTATCATGACAATTTCAAAAACACAGAACCGGGTAATGTCAGAGCCAGTGCCTGTGTGATCTTGAGTGAACCCATTGATGTGAGTGGTGAAGGCATAGATCTTAAAACCAATCAAGGAGGAAAATGCATTGTCGGAAGTTTTGAAATTCATCCGGATGATTTCGAACAATCATGGAAGAGCTTATATCTTTGGATGAGAGAAAATGGATACAAAAAATCAACTCAGAATCCATTTGAATTATACCACAACAATTTTACAGAACATCCTGATAAGAAATGCTTGGTTGAATTTTATATACCAATAGATTAACAGATTTATAGCCAGAAAGCAATATTAAGAATAAATGTATTGTTCAAATGACCGGATATATTTTAAACTCTATATCCCAACAGACTGTTGAACCTTTTTACATTTTTGAATTCAAGTAAACCAATTTCTGGTTATGGCAAATACCACATCTCCCCATATATTAAATACTTCAGCAAATCTTTTGGGATTTTGTCTCTTTGTCATCACTTCGCTCCATATTGCAAATCAAATAGAGATGCACGTAATAGATGAGTTTACATCAGGCGTGGCAGTATTTCTGACATTTTCGAGTATTTTTTCTTTTATTTCCATCAGAACATCAAACTTAAAGAGAGAAAAATATTTCGAAACCATAGCTGAATACCTTTTTCTGATTGCACTGATAGGCATACTGGTCATCATATTACTTATAACCTTAAATTTTATAGATTAAACATGAATACAGAGACAAAAAAAATGCTTCAGTCTGAAAAT
>OBID01000588.1_pt1 | contig 14747 bp, 18 predicted proteins | sample 1519781 | NCBI WGS metagenome assembly OBID01 (sample SAMEA3991478, study PRJEB22521) | metagenome | biome: anthropogenic terrestrial biome; feature: sewage plant; material: sludge | place: Sweden | collected 2012-09-26 | reverse complement strand
GTTGGTGGTTGGCGACGTCATGCTCGACCGCTACTGGTTCGGCGAGGTCAGCCGGATTTCGCCCGAAGCACCGGTACCGGTAGTCAAGGTTCAGCGCATGGAAGAACGTCTTGGCGGTGCAGCCAACGTTGCCCGTAACGCTGCCTCGCTTGGCGCAGTGTCAGCGCTGTTGTCGGTTGTGGGCGATGACGAGGCTGGGCGAACGCTCGGCCGCCTGCTTGAGGAGGGGCAAATTGATGCCAATTTGCACGTTGACCGTGAAATCGACACCACCGTAAAGCTGCGTGTCATTGGTCGTCAGCAGCAATTGCTGCGCATCGATTTCGAAACGACCCCATCGCACGAAATCCTTCAGGCCAAGCTGGCCGATTTTGAAACCAGAGTCGTTCAATCCGATGTGGTCGTCCTGTCCGACTACGGCAAAGGCGGGTTGACGCATATCGCCGAAATGATCCGCATTGCCCGTTCCCACGACAAACCGGTGCTCGTTGATCCCAAAGGCGACGAGTGGGGCAAGTATGCTGGCGCCACTGTTATTACGCCGAACCGCTCGGAGCTGAAGGAGGTTGTCGGTCGCTGGTCGTCGGACGAAGAACTCGCCACCAAGGCGCGCAAGCTGCGTGGCGATTTAGGCCTCGAAGCGTTGCTGGTCACCCGCAGCGAAGAGGGGATGACCTTGTTCGCCGACGAGGCGCACCATCAGCCGGCCGTCGCCCGCGAAGTCTTCGACGTTTCCGGTGCCGGCGATACCGTGATTGCCACGCTGGCCGTCATGATTGCCGCCGGCGCTGATTGGACCGAAGCCATTCGTGTCGCCAACATCGCCGCCGGCATCGTCGTCGGCAAACTCGGTACCGCCGTGGTCAGCCGTGAAGAACTTGCCGCAGCCCTGTAAGGAATAATCATGTACACAGTTGTTACCGGCGCCGCCGGCTTCATTGGTTCCAACATCGTCAAGGCGCTCAACGAGCGTGGCGTCACGAAGATCATCGCCGTCGACAACCTGACCAAGGCCGACAAGTTCAAGAACCTGATCGACTGCGAGATTGCCGACTACATCGACAAAAACGATTTCATTGCGCGTATTCAGGCCGGGCATTTCGATGGCGAGATCGACGCGATTTTCCATGAGGGCGCCTGTTCCGACACCATGGAGACGGACGGTCGTTACATGATGGAGAACAACTTCCGTTACTCCTCCATCCTGCTCGACTGGTGTCTCGATCAGGACGTCCAGTTCCTGTATGCATCTAGCGCGGCCACCTACGGGGCGAGCGGTGTTTTCAAGGAGGAGCGCCAGTACGAGGGGCCGCTCAACGTCTACGGCTACTCGAAGTTCCTGTTCGACCAAATCGTTCGCCAGAAGCTGGCGCAGAACCCATCGTCGCAGATCGTCGGCTTCCGCTACTTCAACGTCTATGGCCCGCGCGAGACGCACAAGGGGCGCATGGCCTCGGTTGCCTTTCATAACTACAACCAGTTTAAGGCCGATGGCAAGGTGAAGTTGTTCGAAGGCTCGCACGGCTACGAAAATGGCGGTCAGATGCGCGATTTTGTCTTCGTCGGCGATGTCGCCAAGGTCAATCTTTACTTCCTCGATCACCCTGAAAAGTCGGGCATTTTCAATCTCGGGTCGGGTCGCGCGCAGAACTTCAACGATGTCGCGGTTGCTGCGGTCAACGGCTGCCGCAAGGCAAAAAGCGAAGCGCCGCTGTCGCTTGATGAACTTCGGGCACAGGGTTTGCTCGAATACGTCGCCTTCCCCGAGGCGCTGAAAGGCAAGTATCAGGCATTTACCCAGGGCGACCTGACGCGTTTGCGCGATGCCGGCTACGCTGCGCCGATGGCCACGGTTGAGGAGGGCGTCTCCCAATATATCGAGTGGCTCCATAAAAATGTTTAAAACCCTGCAGGATTTTGTCGGAAACACGCCGCTGGTGCGCCTGGTACGTATTCCGGGTGCTGAAAACGACAAACGTAACAACGTTATTCTGGCCAAGCTGGAAGGCAACAACCCGGCCGGTTCGGTCAAGGACCGCCCGGCGCTGTCGATGATTGTTCATGCCGAAGCACGCGGCGACATAAAGCCGGGCGACACGCTGATCGAGGCAACCTCCGGCAATACGGGCATCGCGCTGGCCATGGCTGCTGCCATCAAGGGCTACAAGATGATTCTGGTCATGCCCGAGAATCAGAGCATAGAACGGCGCCAGAGCATGCGTGCCTACGGCGCTGAACTGGTCCTGACGCCCAAGGATGGCGGCATGGAGCTTTGCCGCGACGTCGCCGAAAAGATGCGCGACGAAGGCAAGGGCATCATCCTTGACCAGTTCGGCAACCCGGACAATCCGCTTGCCCACATCGAAGGCACCGGCCCGGAAATCTGGCGTGACACCGACGGCAAGATCACGCACTTCGTTTCCAGCATGGGGACGACTGGCACGATTATGGGCACCTCGGCTTTCCTCAAGACGCAGAACCCGGCGATTCAGATCGTCGGTTGCCAGCCGGAAGACGGCAGCCAGATACCGGGCATCCGAAAATGGCCGGAGGCCTACCTACCCAAGATTTTCGATAAAAGTCGGGTTGACCGTGTCGAAAACGTCAGCCAGTCCGATGCTGAAGCCATGACACGCCGATTGGCGATGGAAGAAGGCATCTTTGCCGGCATCTCCTCTGGCGGTTCCTTGGCGGTAGCCTTGCGCCTGTCGCAGGAACTCGAAAATGCCGTCATCGTCACCATCGTTTGCGACCGTGGCGACCGTTACCTGTCGACCGGCGTATTTCCGGCATGAAACCGGTACTGGTTTTCGACATCGAGACCATTCCCGATGTTGCCGGCCTGCGCCGCCTCAACGACCTGCCGGCGGGGTTGTCCGATGATGAAGTGGCTGAACTTGCCTTTCAGCAGCGTCGAGCCAAAACGGGCAATGATTTCCTGCAATTGCACCTGCAGCGCATTGTCACCATCTCCTGCGTACTGCGCACCAGCGAGGGCCTGAAGGTCTGGTCGCTGTCGGAGCCTGACCTCAACGAAGGCGCCATCATCCAGCGCTTCTTCGACGGCATCGAGAAATTCACGCCACAGATTGTTTCCTGGAACGGCAGCGGTTTCGATCTGCCGGTGCTGCACTACCGCGGCATGCTGCATCGTGTTTCGGCGCCGCGTTACTGGGATCTCGGTGACGGCGACTACGCCGACTCGCGCGATTTCAAGTGGAATAACTACATCAGCCGTTACCACATGCGCCATCTCGACCTGATGGATCTGCTGGCCCTCTATAACGCCCGTGCCAATGCGCCGCTCGACGATCTGGCCAAGCTGTACGGTTTCCCCGGCAAGCTCGGCATGGATGGCGGCAAGGTCTGGGAAGCCTGGCAGGCCGGCAAGAGCGCCGAGATTCGCGATTACTGCGAAACCGATGTCATCAATACTTACTTGGTCTACAATCGTTTCCGCCGCATGCGCGGGGAGCTGACAGCCGCCGAAGAGCTAGCCGAGTGCGATTTCGTCAAGGCACAGCTGGCACGGATCGGTGCGTCGCATTGGCAGGAGTTTCTCGCCGCCTGGTAGTACATTCGCACTAGCACGACGTTATAATCGCAAGTTCTCAAACCTAAACGCAGAGAGATAAAACATGGCACTCAACAACGTTCCTTCCGGCAAGTCCCTGCCTGACGATTTCAACGTCATCATCGAAATCACGGCTCATTCCGAACCCGTAAAATACGAAGTCGACAAGGAAAGCGGCGCAATTTTCGTCGATCGTTTCATGTCCACCTCGATGCACTATCCCTGCAACTACGGTTACATCCCGCACACCATCGCTGGCGATGGCGACCCGGTCGATGTGCTGGTTGTCAGCCCGTTCTCCCTGCCGCCGGGCGTTGTCGTGCGTTGCCGCCCGCTCGGCCAGCTGTCGATGACCGACGAAGGTGGCGAGGATGCCAAGCTGCTCGCAGTGCCGGTCGACAAGCTGACCCCGCTCTACAAGGACGTCAAGACCTACGAAGACATGCCCGAACTGCTGCGCAAGCAGATCGCTCACTTCTTCGAGCACTACAAGGATCTCGAGCCGGGCAAGTGGGTCAAGGTCAATGGCTGGGAAGGCATCGATGCCGCCCGCAATGAAATCATGACCGGCATCCAGCGTTTCAACGACGCGAAAGAAAAGCCGAACTACTAAGCATCGCATGCTGCGTATCGCCGTTGCCCAGTTTAACGCCACCGTCGGTGACCTGACGGGCAACGTCGAACGCATCATCAAGTACGCCGCCGAGGCCAAGGCCCGCGGCGCGCACATACTGCTCACGCCGGAACTGGCGTTGTGTGGCTATCCGCCGGAAGACCTGTTGCTGCGCCCGGATTTCTACCGTGCCTGTGACCGGGCGCTCAATGATCTGGCCATTCGGATCCATGGCATTGCGGTCATTGTCGGGCATCCGGATGAATTCGACGGACGCTGCTACAACGCGGCAACGGTCATTGAAAATGGCCGAAAAATTGCGGTCTACCGCAAGACTCGCCTGCCGAATTACGAAGTTTTCGACGAAAAGCGCTATTTCGAGGCCGGAACGGAAGCCTGCGTCGTAACGCTGGGTGGTGTCCGTTGCGGCATCAACATCTGTGCCGACATCTGGGAAGAAGGCGCGGCCGAACTCACCCGTGCCGCTGGCGCCGAGTTGCTGCTTGTTCTCAATGCCTCACCGTGCCATCTCGAAAAGCATCAACAGCGCGCCCACGTACTCGGTGAACGTATCGATGCCATGGGTATTCCCGCCATCTACTGCAATCTGGTCGGTGGTCAGGATGAACTGGTTTTTGATGGCGCATCGTTCGCACTCGACGCGCAGAAAAAATGTTGCATGCGCCTGCCGTCTTTCGAAGAGGCGCTGGGTATAGTCGATTTCGATGCTGGCAGCCTGCATTCCGAACAACTGGCCGAAGAATTGTCGATTGAGGCTGAGGCCTATCAGGCGCTGGTGCTTGGCGTCCGTGACTACATCGGCAAGACCGGCTTCAAGGGGGCCATCATTGGCCTCTCCGGCGGTATCGACTCGGCGCTGACGCTTTGTGTCGCCGTCGATGCATTGGGTGCTGACAAGGTCCGGGCGGTCATGATGCCGTCACCCTACACCGCGCAGATGAGCCTCGATGATTCACGCGAGATGATTCGCGTTCTTGGTGTGCGCTACGACGAAATAGCCATTGCGCCGGCGATGGCGGTCTATGGCGAGATGCTTGATCCCCTGTTTGTGGGACTGCCTGCCGATACGACCGAAGAAAACATTCAGGCGCGCATTCGCGGCAATATCCTGATGGCGATCTCGAACAAGACTGGTTCGCTGGTGCTGACCACCGGCAACAAGTCGGAAATGGCCGTTGGCTACTGCACGCTGTACGGCGACATGGCCGGCGGTTTTGCCGTGATCAAGGACGTTTACAAAACGCTGGTCTACCGCCTTTCGCGCTACCGCAATACCCTGTGCCAGGGCGATCCGGTGATTCCGGAGAACATCATCGTCCGTCCGCCGTCGGCAGAACTGAAACCGGATCAGACCGACCAGGATTCATTGCCGCCGTACGAGGTGCTCGATGCCATCGTTCGCGCCTACATGGAAGAAGACCGCAGCCCGCGCGAGATCATCGCGGCCGGCCTGCCCGAGGATGCCGTGCGCCGCGTTGTGCGCCTGCTACGTATCGCCGAGTACAAGCGCCGGCAGGCGCCGATCGGCATTCGCATCACCGCGCGTGGCTTTGGCAAGGATTGGCGGTATCCTATTACCAACCGATATCCGGACGAATTTTAAGAACCTGCAAAGAGGAATCAGCCCATGAAAAAAATCGAAGCTGTCATCAAACCGTTCAAGCTCGACGAAGTCCGCGAGGCCCTGTCGGAAATCGGTATCGCCGGCCTGACCGTCACCGAGGTCAAGGGTTTCGGTCGTCAAAAAGGGCACACCGAGTTGTATCGTGGTGCGGAATACGTGGTCGATTTCCTGCCCAAGATCAAGATCGAAATCGTCGTCAATTCGGAACACGTGGAGGCTGCCATCGAGGCCATCATCAAGGCTGCGCGTACCGGCAAGATCGGCGATGGCAAGATTTTTGTCATGCCGGTCGAACAGGTGGTACGTATCCGTACTGGCGAGACGAACGAAGCAGCAATCTGACCGGATTATTGCGCTCGGGAGCCGGTGTTCCACGGTCAACCGGGAAAAACGGCCAAAAATGAAAAGGGCAGCTTCGGCTGCCCTTTGCTATTTCTGGTTGCGCAGCAGAACGATCAGCGCACCTTCGCCGCCATCCGGGGGCTTGGCCTGGCAGTAGGCCAGCACTTCCTGACGTTGGGCCAGCCAGCCACGGACAAGCTGGCGCAGGATGGACATCTTCTGCGGAGAGCCGAGACCCTTGCCATGCACGACGCGGACACAGCGTTTGCCGTGGTGCAGGCATTCCGCCAGGAAGGACGCGAGCAGGTGCCGGGCTTCGTCACGGTTCAGACCGTGCAGGTCGATTTCGTCCTGCGTTACCCAGCGCCCGCGTCGCAAGTCGCGCAGGACATTCTGGGCCAGCCCGCTACGTAAATAATGCGGCTCGTCACCGCCCTCAAGGCGGTCCTGCAGGCCAATATGGCCATGCAGGCTTTCATGCAGCGCGGCCTGTTCATCGGCCAGATGCTGGAGTGGGCGGGGCGGCGGTGGCCGTTTGCCGTGCACCACGAGATTGGGTGGCGGGAGCGGCTGAACGCCCGCCATAGCGGCGCGGAATTCGGCCTGGATGGGATCGAGGTTGGCGGTTTGCTTGATCGACCCGGCTTCGTTGGTCGGGAGACTCCAGTGTGCCGGTAAAGCACCCTGAGGCGGCGTTTTTCGCTCAGTCGGCTTTCTTTCGCTGGCCGATTGCCGGCGTGGCGCAGCTGGCATTGGCTTGTTCAGCTGAACGCGATTGACCGGCGGCAGTGGCTTGATATCGGCCACTTCCGCCTGGAAGGCAGCGAGGTCTTCCGGGTCAATCAAATTCAGGCGAGCGCGTCGAGATAACGTTCGGCATCCAGTGCAGCCATGCAGCCCGTGCCGGCCGAGGTGCAGGCCTGTTTGTAGATCTGGTCCTGGACGTCGCCGGCGGCGAATACGCCGGTGATGCTGGTTTGCGTGGCATTGCCGTTGCGGCCGGCTTCAGTAACCAGGTAGCCGTTATCCATCTCGAGCTGGCCGGCAAAGATATCGGTGTTCGGCTTGTGACCGATGGCAATGAAGACGCCGTGCACCGAAACGTCCTGGGTAGCCCCGGTATCCTTGCTCTTAACGCGCAGGCCGGTGACGCCCGAGTCGTCGCCGAGCACTTCGTCGAGCGTCGTGTTGTAGAGGATGGTGATCTTGCCCTCAGCCTGCTTCTTGAACAGCTTGTCCTGCATGATCTTTTCGGCCTTGAACTTCTCGCGGCGATGGATCAGTGTCACATGGCTGGCAATATTGGCGAGGTAGAGTGCTTCCTCAACGGCCGTATTGCCGCCACCGACGACGGCGACCGGCTTGTTGCGGTAGAAAAATCCGTCACAGGTCGCGCAGGCCGAAACGCCCTTGCCCATGAACTTTTCTTCTGAAGGCAGGCCCAAATACTGGGCTGAAGCGCCGGTCGAGATGATCAGGGCATCGCAGGTGTAGGTGCCGGAATCGCCGATCAGCGTGAAGGGTTTTTCGGTCAGTTTGGCGGTATGAATGTGGTCGAATACGATATCGGTCTCGAAGCGGCGGGCGTGCGCTTCGAAACGGGCCATCAGTTCCGGGCCCTGGACACCGTCGGCATCGGCCGGCCAGTTGTCGACTTCGGTCGTCGTCATGAGCTGGCCGCCCTGGGCCATGCCGGTGATCAGCACTGGCCTGAGGTTGGCACGGGCAGCATAGACGGCGGCGGTATAGCCAGCGGGGCCGGAGCCGAGAATGATGAGTGGGTTGTGGCGGGCGTTTTGGGACATGAACATCCTCTTGGGTGATTAATGGGAAAATTATAGCGTTCTCTGAGCCTGCATATTTTTCGAAGTTCCTATGTGATTTGGGAAAGCGGTTTATAATCGTTTCGTAACTCTATGAACGGAAACTGATTTATGTCAGCAACTCCATGTGGTTTGAGCTTGGTCGTCTTGCGCAATATCCCCCTGTTTTCAGGGCTGGACGAGAATGAGCTGGAAAAGCTTTCCAGGGTTGCCGGACGCAAGCGTGCCGAGCGTGGCGCTTCAGTCGTGCGGGCCGGCGACAGTACGGATTCCCTGTATGTCCTGATCAGCGGTCGGGCGAAGGTGACCAATACCGACGAAGAGGGTCGCGAGATCATTCTGGCCTGGCTGGGCCCAGGCGAGTTCTTCGGTGAAATGGGCCTGATTGATGGCAGTCCGCGTTCGGCCAATGTGGTCGCAGCCGAAGCCTGCGAGCTGCTTTTTCTCGACAAGGACTCCCTGCAGCGCTGCATGCAGGAGAATTTCCAGGTCGCGCAGAAGTTGATGAAGATTCTTGTCCTGCGTTTGCGCGAGGCTGATCGCAAGATCGAAAGCCTCGCCCTGCTCGACGTGTATGGCCGTGTCGCCCGCCTCCTGCTCGATATGTCGGAGATCGTGGAAGGCAATCGTGTAGTGAAGAAAAAGATGTCGAAGCAGGATATGGCGAAAATGATTGGTGCATCGCGTGAAATGGTCAGCAAGGTCATGCGCGATCTGGAATTGAGCGGTTACATTCGTTATGAGAATGACGTCCTGGTCATTCCCGGAGTCGCCTGACAGTGGGGGCACGGATGGTGAATCGCGCGGCGGCGCCTAGCCCGCTGCCGGAAAAGATCGGCTCGCTGCTGCAGGAGTCGCGCTGGCTGGGGGTTGGCGCGATCGCTTTGTTCCTGACCATGGCCCTGTGGGGGTTCAGCAAGGATGATCCAGGTTGGTCGCATGCCGTCGGCGCGACTTCCCTGCACAACCCGGCAGGCCGCGCTGGTGCGTGGATTGCTGATCTGATGCTGTACATTTTTGGCATGTCTGCCTGGTGGTGGATCGTGCTGCTTGGCATGTTCGTGTGGTGGGGTTTCCGCAAATACCACGCGCCCGATGATCACAGGCAGCATCCGCTGCTCGTTGCGCTCGTTGGTTTTTCCTTCCTGCTGGTCGCCAGTTCGGCACTGGAAGCCTTGCGCTTTTATTCGCTGAAGGCAGCGCTGCCGCTGGCCCCGGGAGGCATGCTTGGCATTGAAGTGGGGCGGGTACTGTCCACGCAGTTTGGCTACACCGGTTCGACACTCTTTCTGCTCGCTGTCATGGCGGCTGGCTGGAGTATTTTCTCGGGCATGTCGTGGGTCTGGGCCTTCGAAAAGATGGGCCTACTTCTTGAAGCCTTCCTGGGTTTCTTCTACGGCCGTGTTGATGCCTGGCGAGACCGTCAGATCGGCAAGGAAGTCGCGCAGAAGCGCGAAGTTGTCGTCAAGGAAGAAAAGCAGCGCGTCGAACTGCACGATCCGATCATTTTTGAATCGCCGCCGCCGGAAGTGCCTGTCTCGAAAAAGGCCGAAGCCCGCATCGAACGTGAAAAGCAGGTGCCGCTGTTCCCCGAGGCGATTGTGGGCGGACAGTTGCCGCCGCTACATCTGCTCGACCCGGCGCCGCCGGCGACCGAGACGGTCAGTCCTGAAACCCTCGAATACACCTCGCGCCTGATCGAGCGCAAGCTCGCCGACTTCGGCGTGCAGGTGAAGGTGCTGGCCGCCATGCCCGGCCCGGTCATCACGCGCTATGAAATCGAGCCGGCGGTCGGCGTCAAGGGCGCCCAGATCGTCAATCTGGCCCGTGACCTTGCTCGCGCCCTGGCCATGGTTTCGATCCGCGTTGTCGAAACGGTGCCCGGCAAATCGTGCATGGCGCTCGAGCTGCCGAATCCCAAGCGGCAGATGGTCAAGCTCTCCGAGATCATCTCCAGCAAGCCGTACAACGACATGCACAGCCCGCTGACCGTCTGCCTCGGCAAGGACATCGGCGGTTTGCCGGTGGTCGCCGACCTGGCCAAGACGCCGCACCTGCTGGTTGCCGGGACGACCGGTTCCGGCAAGTCGGTGGGCGTCAATGCGATGATCCTGTCGATGCTCTACAAGGCCGAGCCGGATCAGGTACGCCTCATCATGGTCGACCCGAAGATGCTGGAATTGTCGATTTACGAAGGCATTCCGCACCTGCTGGCACCCGTCGTTACCGACATGAAGCAGGCGGCCAACGCGCTGCACTGGTGCGTGACCGAGATGGAAAAGCGCTACAAACTCATGTCGGCGATGGGTGTGCGCAACATTGCCGGGCTGAACACCAAGATCCGCGATGCCGAAAAGCGCGGCGAACACATTCCGAATCCGCTGACTTTGACGCCGGAAACGCCTGAGCCGCTCAAGACCATGCCTTTCATCGTCGTCATCATCGACGAACTGGCCGATCTCATGATGGTGGTTGGCAAGAAGGTCGAGGAGCAGATTGCCCGCCTTGCCCAAAAGGCGCGCGCCTCTGGCATCCACCTTGTGCTGGCGACGCAGCGACCGTCGGTCGACGTGATCACTGGCCTGATCAAGGCCAACATTCCGACCCGCCTGTCTTTCCAGGTGTCGAGCAAGATCGACTCGCGCACCATCCTTGATCAGATGGGGGCAGAAGCGTTGCTCGGGCAGGGCGACATGCTTTATTTGGCACCGGGCACCGGCTATCCGACCCGCGTCCATGGCGCCTTCGTTTCCGATGACGAAGTCCATCGTGTTGTCGAGCACCTCAAGGCCACCGGCGCGCCTGAATACGTCGAGGACATCCTGACCGGTTCCGGGGGCGATGATGAAGAGGGTGGCGAAGCGGGCGAGGGCGGCGGCGATGCCGAGAGCGACCCGCTCTACGATCAGGCCGTCGATATCGTCCTCAAGAACCAGCGCGCCTCGATTTCGCTGGTCCAGCGCCACCTGCGCATTGGCTACAACCGCTCGGCGCGGCTCATCGAAGCGATGGAAAAGGCCGGGCTGGTGTCGACCATGGATGGTCGTGGCGGGCGGGAAGTGCTCATGAAGAAGCCGGCGGAGTGATTTTCGCCAGCAATTTGTTACACCCTGAGACAGCACGTCACACCGCAACCCGTTAGGCTAGCTGCATGAAAATTGCCAAAGAATTCCTGTTGACCGCAGCATTCGCGGTTTTCCCGTTCCTTGCCCACGCCGGCGCGGTCGATCAGTTGCACGACTTCCTGAAAAGCACGCGTACGCTGAAAGCCGATTTTTCGCAGATGGTCATCGGCAAGAACGGTCGCAAACCGCAGCAGTCCTCGGGCACCGTCGCGATTTCGCGGCCGGGCAAGCTGCGTTGGGAAATCCTCAAGCCTTATCCGCAACTGGTCGTCGGTGACGGCGAAAAGGTCTGGATCCACGATCCCGATCTGCAGCAGGTTACCGTGCGCAAGGCCGGGCAGGCGATTGGCGGTTCGCCGGCGGCGCTGCTTTCCGGCAGCAACGAGCTGGAAAAGAACTTCACGCTCACCGAGGCGGGCGAAGCTGAAGGCATGGCCTGGGTGGAGGCGACCTCGAAGGCGGGCGACAGCGGTTTCGAGAAGGTCCGTCTGGGTTTCGCCGGCAAAGATCTCAAAGCCATGGAGTTGCAGGACAGCTTTGGCCAGACGACGCATATCCGCTTCAACAAAATCGAGCGAAATCCCCCCTTGCCAGCCAGTACCTTTAAATTTGTGCCGCCAGCCGGTGCTGATGTGGTGGGCGAGTAAGAAGCCCGAACGGGGTTTTTGCGGCCACCACGGCTTGCTACGGTCAACCCGAAAAAAGAGTCAAAATCGACTTTCGACAGTGCGGCTGGCGACGGCGCACGAAAGTGCGGTGGTTCGCTTATGCCATCGAGTGCAGGCCGATCATGTTGCCTTCGGTGTCGACGATCAGCGCGATGTGGCCGTACTGGCCTGCGGGTTCCGTCGCAATCCTGCGTTCAGGCGAAACGAAAAACGTGGCTTTCGGTTGTCAATTCACGTTGCCAGATAGTCAGGCCCGGCGGCTTTAACCAGAGTGTCCAGCCGTGCTGCACGTTACGGAATGGTTCGTCGACGCCCTTGAATACTTGTGGCGTCAGGATGGCTAGGCAGGTACCTTCGGGATGGCGCACTGACTGATAGCGGATCAGCTCGATGCCGGCCTGGCGGGCGGTTCCAGCAACTTTCTGGGTGGCGCCATAGTCGACTGGATCAGTCCAGTTGATACGTTCGGCGACCAGTGGAGATTCGGTCAGGTCGAGCATGTTTGGCGTGGCGCCATGGAATTCGAAGAGCGTGATCGGGATCGATGCCTCGCGCCCGGCCAGGCCTTCGCTGTCGAGCCAGAAGCGGAGGCGCCAGTAGCCGCATTCGGCGCAGGCGGTCATTTCCTCATCGGCGCCATAGAACACGCCTGGATCGGTGCGCGCCCGGAAGCGCGAGCCGGATGGCGGTTTCGGCCAGTAGCGGAATGGTGTGGCGAGTAGCCAGTGCAGCCCGACTGCTTCACGCGGCAAAACCGGTTTGGATTCTTCAAGAATGTCTTCAAGCAGCGACTGGTCGTCGAGATCGCCGTGCACCAGCATCATCGTCGCCACGCGGTGCTGCGCCTCGACGGCGCGCCAGCCCTTGCCCGACCACGGCCGGGCTTCAGACGCGAGCGCGGTGGGCGTCCAGGTATTCGCAGACATGGAGCAGCCCTTCAACGCGTTTGACGACATCCAGTGGGTGACGGTTGTCGAAAGCCTGATTACCGGATTTGAGCCAGCTCCGGGCCAGATCGTCGTTGCCACCGACCAGCGAGGAAATCGAGCGGTAGAGGCGGACGAAATGGGCAGATAGCTCCCAGGTCTTGCTGCCTTCCTGAATGAAGTATTTGCCGTTGAGCAGGCGCGAGGCCGAGGGCTGGCTTGTGCCGATGATGGCATTGAGATCGGTGGAGCCCAGTCCGAGCCGTCTGGCGGCCTCGATCACGGCCGTCGACAGCACGCGGGAGCGTTCGGAGAGCGGGTTGGCTTGCAGGGCGGTCTTCATGATGGCGTATCCTGATGATCTTGGATTTATTCTACAGAATAAATTTAATTATTGAAGTGATATCTGAATAATTTTTAGCGCGATGCGCTGGAGCTGCTCTTGCGATGATCAGCGTAAAATTTGCTCCATGAAACTACTGATGCTTGTTCTCCTGGGGCTGGCGGGGTGTTCGTCGTGGCACTGGGAAAAGCGCGGGGCGCTCGACGGCGACTACACACGCGACGAAATCTTCTGCAAACAGCAGGTCTACACCACCGCCGATGGCGTGGTCACCAATGCCAGCGTGCGCCGGATGCATGCCTGCATGCAGGCGAAGGGCTGGCAGAAAGTCGATAACTGAGCGTCTCCGCTCACGATTGAGGTCGTCCTACTCGATGCTCAGGCTGCGAATCCAGCGCGAGTCCGGCGTAATATCGCTGCGGTCACCCGGACCATATGGCGGGATCGAGGTGTCGGCCGGCGGGGCGCCAATCTGGACGAGATCGACGGCTTGCGGCATGCCGACGATGCCTTTTTCGCCAAGCGTCATTTTGTAGTAAAGGCCGTTCCACAACCGGGCGCCAAAATCCTTGGGCTGTTTGTAGAGAAACAGTAGCGAGTGTTCCAGCCAGCGCAGGTCATTTCGCGTGATGGTGCCCGGATTGGGGTAGGGGTAGGGCACGTGGCAATGAATTTCCTCACCTTCCAGACACTTGAATTCTTTCATGGAGAGGAAGAAATCCTTGAGTTTGGCGTGGTCAAGATGCAGCGCGAAGGTGGTCGATTCGCCTTTCGGGGTGAATTCGACAGAGCCAATCGCGATAGTTTTTCCATCCCTTGTTTGCAGACTGATCATCTTGCTGCCCGACAATTCCCAGGCGGTTGCCGATAGCGGCAGAGCGATGGCGGAAATTCCGAAAAGCAGGCAGCCAAGTTGGCGCAGATTCAGGGGCATCGTATTGCCTCATCGGGTGGGCGTGTTTGCCCATGATACGTCTGGTGCGGATTGATATTCACCGTAATTCCGCGAGGGTGCGCAAGGTTTCAACGCGCAGGGATTCTATGGCCCGACTGACGGTCTTGTTCGCCTCTTCGCTCGATTCCAGCCGGCCGACTTCGCTTTCCCATTGCTGGCGCAAGCTCTTTGCCCCGGCATCCACCTTGGGCGAGGTCAGGCTGGCGAGGTCGCCGATGAATACGACGCGAGTCCACCCTTCGATGGTGTCGCCGCGTTGGCGCTTGTCGTCGTAGGTCAGATGATCGACCAGCAGTTGCAGCGTAGCAAGTTCCTGCAGCACGGCAAAACCGGCTGCCCGCTGATTCCGGTTCAGTTCCGACACATCGTTGCGCCAGGTGTTGTACGACAGGCTGGCGACGGCAATCAGCACGCTGATGATGGCCAGCAGGTTGGCCTGCAGGACTTGTCGGAAAGTGGAGGTAGTCATCGCAGGCAGCGTATCTCAAAGCACCTTGCGGCGGAACAGATGATCGATCGACAGCTTGCCAGGGCCCATCAGGATCAAGGGAAGCAGCATGCCGATGAACAGTACCGGCAGCTTGAAATTGCCAAAGCCGTTATCGGTAAAGCCATAGCCCTGCAGCAATTCACCGTAGCTTGACCACGCGTCCGGCCAATGCACGCTGGCGATGGCAACGATGGTCAGGATAGATCGGAAGAGCACACGTCTGAACTCCAGTCACATTACTCG
>OBID01000587.1_pt1 | contig 14748 bp, 14 predicted proteins | sample 1519781 | NCBI WGS metagenome assembly OBID01 (sample SAMEA3991478, study PRJEB22521) | metagenome | biome: anthropogenic terrestrial biome; feature: sewage plant; material: sludge | place: Sweden | collected 2012-09-26 | reverse complement strand
ACCGCGCATGCCGCCACACATTTCAAGCAGTGTCGAGAACGGCGTTCCGAGTGGAATTTCGTAGTTCCCTGGACGATTTACGTGACCAGACACCGAAAACAACTTAGTACCACCGTTATTCGGCTTGCCTAGATTCAGGAACTCTTCTCCACCCATCTGCAGGATAAAAGGGATGGAGGCAAAAGTCTCAGTATTGTTGATCGTTGTCGGTTTTCCGTACAAGCCAAACGACGCAGGGAACGGCGGCTTGAAACGCGGCTGACCCTTTTTACCTTCTATGGATTCGAGCAATGCAGTTTCTTCTCCGCAGATATAAGCGCCGTAACCATGATGCGCAAACAATTCGAAGTTAAACCCTGAACCAAGAATATTTTGACCAATAAAGCCTGCAGCGCGAGCCTGATCAAGCGCTTCTTCAAAACGCTTGTACTCGAGCCAGACCTCACCGTGTACATAGTTGTAACCGCGATTGGCACCCATCGCATAGGCAGCGATGGCCATACCCTCAATGACCGAATGCGGGTTGTAACGCATGATGTCTCGGTCTTTGAATGTACCCGGTTCGCCTTCGTCCGTATTGCAGACAACGTATTTGTCACCCGGGAAGGAGCGGGGCATGAAAGACCACTTTAGTCCAGTCGGAAAACCTGCGCCGCCACGACCACGCAAAACAGATTTCTTGACTTCGCTGATGACGTCTTCCTGCGTCATCTTGGTTTCCAGAATGCGACGGAGCTGGGAATATCCACCACGAGCTACGTAATCGTCTAGACCCCAGCTATTGTCACCGTCCAGGCCTTCCATCAGGACGCCGTTGATCGCACCAAGCATAGCCATTATTTGCACTCCTCAAGCAGCTTGTCGATCTGTTCCGGGTGCATGTGGCTGCACATCGAGCGGTTGTTGACGATGAATACCGGTGCGTCACCGCAGGCACCCATGCACTCGCCTTCCTTCAACGTGAACTTTCCATCTGGAGTCGTCTCACCGTAGCCAACACCCAGTTTTTTCTGAATGTATTCGCCGGCGTGAAACCCACCGGAGAGAGCGCAAGGCAAGTTGGTACAGACCGTAATCTTGTACCTGCCCACTGGCTTCAGGTCATACATGTTGTAAAAGGAGGCCACTTCGTAGACCGCGATAGGCGGCATACCAAGATAGGTGGCTACCGCCTCGATGGACTCGGAGGATAACCAGCCTTTTTCAGCCTGGGCATGTGCGAGGCAGGCCATCGACGCCGACTGTTTATGCTCGGCGGGATACTTGGCGACTTCGCGGGCGAAGTTCTGGAGGGTTTCAGCGGAAAACATCAGCGGTCGATCTCGCCAAAAACAATATCTTGGGAACCGATAATCGTAACGACGTCGGCAATCATGTGGCCTCTGGACATTTCATCCAGACCTGCCAGGTGGACAAAGCCCGGGGCACGAATCTTCATGCGGTACGGCTTGTTGGCACCATCGGAAACAAAGTAGATGCCGAACTCGCCCTTCGGATGTTCGACAGCGGCATAAGCCTCCCCGGCAGGAACATGGATACCTTCAGTGAAGAGCTTGAAATGATGAATCAGCTCCTCCATGTTGGTCTTCATGTTTTCACGCGGCGGCGGCGCCACCTTATTATTGTCAGTGATAACCGGGCCGGGATTCTTGCGCAGCCAAGCAATACACTGCTTTATGATGTTGTTCGACTGGATCATTTCTTCCATGCGAACCAGGTAACGGTCATAGCTGTCGCCATTGACACCTACCGGAACATCAAAGTTGATCTTGTCGTAGGCAGCATAAGGCTGCTTCTTGCGCAGATCCCAAGCGATACCAGATCCGCGTAACATGGCACCGGTAAAGCCCATCTGCATGGCGCGCTCCGGCGTTACGACGCCGACATTGACCAGGCGCTGCTTCCAGATACGGTTATCAGTCAGCAGGGTGTGATATTCGGAATGGTAAGTCGGGAAACGATTGGTGAAATCTTCAAGGAAGTCCAGCACAGAACCGCTACGGTTCTCGTTCTTCTCACCAGCCTTCTTGGCATTGGTCCAGGTCGACTCCTGATACTGCGGCATGCGGTCAGGCAGATCGCGATAAACACCGCCCGGACGATAGTAGGCGGCATGCATCCGAGCTCCGGACACAGCCTCGTAAACGTCCATCAGGTCTTCACGTTCGCGGAAGGTGTAGAGCGCCATGGTCATCGCCCCGACGTCCAGGGCGTGACAGCCAATCCACAACAGATGGTTGAGGATACGGGTAACCTCGTCGAACATGACGCGGATGTACTTGCCACGTTCCGGAACTTCAATGCCGAGCAACTTCTCCGTCGCCAGGCAGTAGGCGTGCTCGTTACACATCATCGACACGTAGTCGAGGCGGTCCATGTAAGGCACGGACTGGACCCAAGTACGGGTTTCAGCAAGTTTTTCCGTGGCCCGATGGAGCAACCCGATGTGCGGGTCAGCGCGCTGCACAACTTCACCATCCAGCTCAAGAACCAGGCGCAATACACCGTGCGCTGCAGGATGCTGCGGACCAAAGTTCAGCGTGAAATTACGGATATCAGCCATGGGCAGTGTCCCCGAATGTATCTTCGCGCACGATGCGCGGGGTGTTTTCGCGAGGCTCAATCGTAACCGGTTGATAGATCACGCGAGCCTGATCAGGGTCATAGCGCATTTCAACGTGACCAGAAATCGGGAAGTCTTTGCGGAACGGGTGCCCAATGAAGCCATAATCGGTCAGGATGCGTCGCAGGTCGTCATGGCCAACGAACGCAATGCCGTAGAGGTCAAATGCTTCGCGCTCAAACCAGTTAACGCTCTGCCAGACACCAGTTACGGAATCCACTGACGGAAATTCATCATCCTCGGCAAAGACGCGCACACGCAAACGCCAGTTGTTGGAAACCGAAAGCAGATGCGAGACCGCAGCGTATCGGCGCCCTTGCCAGCCTCCGTCACCGTAGGTCGAGTAATCAACGCCACACAAGTCAATGATTTCTTCGAAACGAAGATCTGCATTGTCGCGCAAGGCGGTCATCACGCCGAGATAATCGGCTGCACCGACCTCAATGGTTACTTCACCCAAAGCCAGCGTCAGCGATTTCAATTTATCGCCAAAGTGCTTCTGCAGGTTTTGACTAAGCGTTTCCAGCTTGGCAGACATATCGAATCAGCCTTGGCAATTAACGAGCAATGGTATTAGTACGACGAATCTTGTTTTGCAACTGAATCAGCCCGTAAATCAGCGCTTCAGCAGTGGGCGGACAGCCCGGCACATAGATATCGACAGGCACAATTCGGTCACAACCGCGCACTACAGAGTACGAATAGTGGTAATAGCCACCACCATTGGCACAAGAACCCATTGAGATAACCCAACGCGGTTCAGCCATCTGGTCATAAACCTTGCGCAGCGCCGGCGCCATCTTGTTGGTCAGCGTGCCAGCAACAATCATGACATCAGACTGCCGCGGACTGGCCCGAAAAACGATCCCAAAACGATCCAGGTCATAACGAGAAACGCCAGCATGAATCATTTCGACCGCGCAACATGCCAGACCGAATGTCATTGGCCATATTGACCCGGTGCGCATGTAATTGATTAGCTTGTCAGCCGTTGTGGTGACAAAACCTTCCTGGAGGACGCCCTCAATAGCCATAGCCTAGCCTCATTCCCATTCCAGCGCGCCTTTGGCCCAGGCATACACATAGCCAATGACCAGAATAGCGACGAACACGAGCATTTCAATAAAGCCAAACATCTTGATCGACTCGTTCGCAACAATATCCTTGAATATTGAAGCCCACGGAAAGAGGAAGGCAATTTCCAGATCGAACAAAATGAAGAGAATGGCTATCAAATAGAAACGCACGTCAAACTTCATGCGCGCATCTTCAAAAGCCTCAAAGCCGCACTCGTAAGGAGAGAGCTTTTCTGGGTCCGGCCGGCTTGGAGCAAGCAAAAAGCCCATCGCGATAGGCAACACGCCCACCGCAACCCCCACCAGAACGAACATCAGGATTGGAAAGTAGTTTTCCATGACCCGCCGCCAATATTCAGTTTTTCGTTCGAAACAGCGTACTTTTCAGCCACTGCCCCAGTTTTTTGGTGCCGACGGCGAGACTCGAACTCGCACAGCTTGCGCCACTACCCCCTCAAGATAGCGTGTCTACCAATTTCACCACGTCGGCACTTATTTTTTGGCCACCCAACGAGGAATTATTGTCGAGCTAACCACCTTGCGTTACTTCGGTATTTCTTTCGCCTTTGACCCTGCATCAGCAGGACTCGCCGGCACCCCAACACCCGCAGACACAGGCTGTGGAACAGTTTGCGATTGTACTTGTTCTTGCATCACACTGCCAGTCGTTTTTGGCTTACTGGACGCAACGTAGGCCAAGGTCAGGCTTGTCGCGAAAAAAACTGCGGCAAGTATACCCGTGGTACGACTAAGGAAATTGGCAGAGCCCGTGGCACCAAAAAGACTACCGGACGCACCACTACCGAAAGCGGCACCCATATCAGCCCCCTTGCCGTGTTGCATCAATACCAGACCAATAATCACGACCGCAACCAGGAGGTGGACCGTCAAAAGGAGAGAGAAAAACCAGTTCATTTATAAGCCTATCAACTCGCCGCGAGGCAAATCTTCAGAAAATCATCAGCAACCAAGGCAGCACCACCGATCAAACCACCATCAATGTCAGCCTGCCCAAACAACTCCTCTGCATTCTGCGGCTTTACACTGCCACCGTAGAGAATGCGCAACCCTTCAGCAACCCCCACATCCAGCACCGCAACCTGAGCCCGGATTGCTGCATGCACTTCCTGCGCTTGCGCCGGAGATGCTGTCATGCCAGTGCCAATTGCCCACACCGGCTCGTACGCAACCACAGCCGACACCATCGCACCAACCCCAGAACGATCCAGGACTGATGACAACTGCCGAGCAACAACAGCCATCGTATTTCCTGACTCACGCTCAGCCAGTGTTTCGCCCAAACACAACACTGGAATCAAACCGGCTTTTTGTGCTGCTTCAAATTTTGCAGCAACCACAGCATCCGTTTCACCGAACAACCCACGTCGCTCCGAGTGACCAAGCAACACGTAGCGACACCCGAATTCGGCCAGCATCGACGCTGAAACTTCGCCAGTAAACGCGCCTTGCGTGTATTCACTTACCGACTGCGCACCAAGAGCGACCCCGGAACTGGCCAACGCCAATTGAGACTGAGCAAGGTACGGATACGGCGGGAAAACTGCTACTTCGCAAGTCAGCCCAGGCACCGCTGCCGATATATCTGACAGCAACACCTCATTCTGCCGCAATGAGCCGTTCATCTTCCAGTTACCCGCAACGAGCTTTTTACGCATGGACTAGACGATTGGGTTGGCGAAAAACCTTCGGATTATAGCGACTCGTCGATTTTTCGGTCAATACGATTAGAAACATAGGGTGATTTATTGCGTAGATTCCCGCACCACACCAGCCAGCTTTTCCGCTGCAGAGAGCACTTCAGAGGCATCCTCCCCCTCCACCATAACCCTCAACAAAGGCTCGGTCCCCGAAGCGCGCAATAGCACCCTGCCACGACCAGCCATGCTCGCTTCGGTCTCGGCGAGCGCCGACGTAATTGCAGGATGATCCTTCCAAGGAAATCCGCGCGCCACCTGCACATTGATCAGCTTTTGCGGGTAGAGCGTCAAGCCGCCGAGCAAGCCCTTCAAATCACCACCGACCTCGCGCAATGCGGCCAGAACCTGCAAGGCAGCAACAATGCCGTCACCGGTCGTATGACGATCCATGGCGAGAATATGGCCCGAATTTTCACCGCCGTAGAGCCAGCCTTTTTCGTTGAGCATCTCGACAACATAACGATCACCCACGGCTGCTCTGGCGAACGGTATATCGATTTTCCCCAAGGCGTGCTCCAAGGCCAGGTTGGTCATCAGCGTACCGACCACCCCTTTGACCTTGCCCGCACGGGCCCGGCTACGAACAATGGCAAACAGAAGTTGATCACCATCATATAGATTGCCTTCAGCATCAACCATCTGGAGGCGATCAGCATCGCCATCCAGCGCCACGCCGAGATCAGCCCGGTTGGCCAGCACGGCCTCTGCCAAAGCCTTGGGGGCTGTAGCACCAACGCCATCGTTGATATTCAGGCCATTGGGCTGCGTACCGATGCTGACGACATCAGCACCCAGTTCATGAAAAACACTGGGGGCAATATGGTATGCGGCGCCGTGGGCGCAATCGACAACGATCTTCAATCCACGCAAGTCGAGGTCATTGGGAAATGTGCTCTTGCAAAATTCGATGTACCGACCGCGCGCATCCTCGATCCGCCTGACACGCCCAAGATCGGCTGGCGCCGCGCAAACCATCGGTTGATCGATGCCGTCCTCGATAGCCTGCTCGACAGCGTCGGGCAATTTGGTGCCCTGTGCCGAAAAGAACTTGATACCGTTATCGTAAAACGGGTTGTGCGACGCGGAGATAACAATACCGGCCTGCAAGCGCAATGCACGGGTGAGATACGCAACAGCCGGCGTCGGCAACGGCCCCACCAGAAAGACATCGATGCCTGCAGCAGAAAGCCCAGCCTCCAGAGCCGACTCAAGCATGTAACCCGACAGGCGCGTATCCTTGCCGATGAGCACAGCTGGTCGCTCTCCTGGCGGCATATTGCTTTGCTCAAGCAAGGCCTTGCCTGCGGAGTAGCCCAAACGCATGACGAAATCGGGTGTGATCGGCGACTGGCCAACGCGACCCCGAACGCCGTCGGTACCAAAATATTTCCTGCTCATTCCTGCCCCCTTTGTTCGATTGCAGCCCAGACCGCCAAAGCATCCCGGGTAGCTGCCACATCATGCACACGTAGTATTTTCGCACCTTTTTGCGCGGCCAGAAGCGCCGCCGCAACACTTCCGGCCAACCGTTCTCCAATTGGTCGCCCGGTAATGACACCGAGCATCGACTTTCTTGAAAGCCCGACCAAAATTGGTAGTTCGCCAACGCCTGCCACGGTCAACGCCGAAAAAAGGTCCAAATTGTGATTCAGTGTTTTGCCGAAGCCGAATCCCGGATCGACCACTATTCGCTGATCAGCGATACCGGCCTGCCGGCAGCGCTCAACCGCATCTGTCAAAAATGATCTCACTTCGGCAACCACATTCTGGTACTGCGGCGCCTGTTGCATCGTACCGGGCTCGCCTTGCATATGCATGACACAGACTGCGCAATTGCTCTCAGCGACGACAGACAAAGCTTCTGGACTGATCATGCCGGTGATGTCATTGATCATCGTCGCGCCAGCCTCCAGTGCCGCGCGCATGACGGCCGGCTTGTAGGTATCGACCGACACCGGAACGCCCCAGCTGGCAAGCTCCTTCAAAACCGGCAAGAGGCGCTGCAACTCATGTGACTCGGGAGTGGGGATTGCCCCCGGCCGCGATGATTCGGCGCCAATATCGAGAATATCCGAGCCAGCTTCGAACTGTTGACGGGCGTGATTGATTGCCTGTTCGACACTACCAACCAAACCGTCACCCGAAAACGAGTCCGGCGTCAGGTTAACGATCCCCATCAACAAGGGACGGTCCAGTGAAAGCCTGAAACGGCCACAATCCAATATTTTCATGGCGAAAAAATAAAAGGCCGGGAGAAACTCCCGGCCAATTCAGCATTCTGAAAATCAGGCCGTCGCAGCAGCGCTTGGTTCCGCGCCCGGCGTATCGCTGGGCGTTGTCGAACGCGGCTTCGACTGCGACGGCTTGGGCGGACGCGGCGGGTTGCCGGCCATGATGTCATTGATCTGCTCGGCATCAATGGTTTCCCACTCAAGCAGCGCCTTGGTCATTGCCTCAACCTTGTCGCGATTTTCTTCGAGCAGGCGGCGGGCTAGCGCGTACTGCTCGTCGATAAGCCGGCGAATTTCAGCATCAACCTTCTGCATGGTCGCTTCGGAAACGTTCTTGTGCTGGGTCACCGAACGACCAAGGAAAACCTCGCCCTCATTCTCGCCATAGACCATCACGCCAAGATCTGACATGCCGTAGCGGGTAACCATATCGCGAGCCATGGCCGTAGCACGCTCGAAGTCGTTGGATGCACCGGTAGTCATCTGGTTCATGAACAGCTCTTCGGCAATGCGACCGCCGAACAGCACGGCAATGCGGCTCATGAGGTACTGCCGGTCGTAGGCATAACGGTCCTCTTCCGGCAACTGCATGGTCAAGCCCAACGCACGACCGCGCGGAATGATGGTGACCTTGTGTACGGGATCCGATTTGGGAACCAGCTTGGCAACCACGGCGTGACCCGACTCGTGGTACGCCGTGTTCATCTTTTCTTCCTCGCTCATGACCATGCTGCGACGCTCGGCGCCCATCATGATCTTGTCCTTGGCCTTCTCGAAGTCATCCATATCGACAAGGCGCTTGTTGGTGCGAGCAGCAAACAAGGCAGCCTCGTTTACCAGATTGGCGAGGTCTGCACCGGAGAACCCCGGCGTACCACGGGCAATGATGTCAGCCTTGACGTCACCGGAGATGGGCACCTTGCGCATGTGAACCTTGAGAATTTCTTCGCGACCACGAATATCCGGCAAGGGCACGACAACCTGACGGTCGAAACGGCCCGGACGCAACAAGGCCGGGTCGAGGATGTCCGGACGATTGGTCGCAGCAATCACGATAATGCCGGAGTGCCCCTCAAAACCGTCCATCTCGACCAGCAACTGGTTCAAGGTCTGTTCGCGTTCATCGTTGCCACCACCCAAACCGGCACCGCGATGACGGCCAACGGCGTCGATTTCATCGATAAAGATGATGCAAGGAGCGTGTTTTTTGGCGTTTTCGAACATGTCGCGGACGCGTGCAGCACCAACGCCGACGAACATCTCAACGAAGTCCGAGCCTGAAATGCTGAAGAACGGCACCTTGGCTTCGCCGGCAATCGCCTTGGCGAGCAAGGTCTTGCCGGTGCCGGGGTTGCCGACCATCAGCACGCCCTTCGGAATACGGCCGCCGAGTTTCTGGAATTTGGAAGGATCGCGCAGGAAATCAACAATTTCCTGGACTTCTTCCTTGGCCTCGTCACAACCCGCTACGTCAGCGAAGGTAATGACGTTGGTCGACTCGTCCATCATGCGCGCCTTGGACTTGCCAAAGGAGAACGCACCGCCCTTTCCGCCGCCCTGCATCTGGCGCATGAAAAAGACCCAGACGCCAATCAACAGCAGCATCGGGAACCAGCTGACGAAGAGATTCATCAGGAAGGACGGCTCCTCTTCCGGCTTCGCTTCCACCTTGACGCCGCTTTTCAGCAGATCGGAAACCAGCCAAAGATCGGGCGGCGCATAAGACGTAATGCGCTTGCCCTCGCTCGTTGTCGCCTTCAGCGTACGGCCTTCCATGACCACCTTGGAAATTCGGCCGGACTTAACCTCCTCGATGAACTGGGAGTATTCGACGGATCCGGTTGCAACCTGACGGCTGTTGAACTGGTTGAACACGGTCATCAGCACCAGGCCGATTACCAGCCAGACCGCCAGATTTTTGAACATGTTGTTCAAGTTTGCACTCCTTATACAGCGACGAGCGATAAAAATGCCATTCTAAACAAACTTCTTAGCGCAATGTGCGTCCCAGCAAATAAAGCTCGGCACTACGATCGCGGGAAGCATCCGGTTTGCGCACTACGACAGTCTTGAACGTCTCACGCATTTGACGAAGAAACGTCTCGTAATCCGTTCCCTGAAAGACTTTGACCAGAAAAGCGCCCTCTGGTTTCAAATGGGCCCGGGAAAACTCCAAACCCAGCTCAGCCAGATGCATCACGCGCGCCTGATCGACCAGCGGGACACCTGACATATTGGGGGCCATATCGGACATTACAAGCCCCACGTGGCGATCACCCAATTGTTTTTCGAGTTGCTCCAATACGTCGTCTTCACGAAAGTCGCCCTGAATGAAATGGACGTTGTGAATTGGTTCCATTTCCAGCAAATCAAGCGCAACCACCATGCCACCATCGCCCACGCGCTTGGAGGCAACCTGAGACCAGCCACCCGGTGTGGCACCGAGGTCGACAACAACCTCGCCACGCTTGAGCAGCTTGTCCTTGTCGTCGATCTCAAGTAGCTTGAAAGCGGCACGAGAACGCCACCCTTCCTTCCTCGCAAGTTGAACGTAGGTGTCGTTAACATGCTCGCGCATCCAAGCTTTACTGGTTCTGGTTCTTTTCATTCGGTAAAATGCCGTTTTTGAAAGGTTTACTATGCTGCAAATATCATCGGCACAGCGACGCGAACTGCGCGCCAAGGCCCACGACCTGAATCCTGTTGTTTCGATTGCCGAGAACGGCCTCACTGAGAGCGTTCTGAAGGAAATCGCGATGAACCTGAACGCTCACGAATTGATCAAGATTCGTGTTTATGGTGACAGCCGCGAAGATCGCCTGGCCTACTACGAACAAATCTGTGACCAACTGGACGCCGCACCGGTTCAGCACATCGGCAAGCTACTCGTCGTTTACCGCCCTATTCCCGCCGAGATTGCTGCGGTCAACGCCAAAAAAGCCCCGAAAACCCGCCGCCCCATTCCTGCCGCGCCACGAAAAAGCAAGCGCGCCTTCCAGGGCTGATCACTTCAGTCCGCGACCACTCCAGATAACGAGCCACAATCCCAGCAAACTCTGCACCAGGTAGAGGATGCTGGAAATGCCATGCCACGCCGCAAAGCGGTCGCGCAGGACACTTTCCATCACTTCGCGCGGCATCGCGTCCAGCTTTAGCTGCGCCATCAGCGGCTGAATACCGAACTGGCTGGCGGCTGTCATCAGCGCCATCAGAACGACCAGCCAAAACACGGCACGCTTGACCACTTGCCCGCCCCAGCGCGCCCCCAGAAATATTACCAGCCAGGCAGCACTACCCAATCCCACCCAGCCGATCAACGCAAACAGCTTGCCGGCCACCATACCGGCCAGTTGCCGGTCGCCCAAGCTGGCAAAAAGCACTGGCGCCGCCATGTAGCCTATCGCCCACATGCCGCCTACCCACAGGGTAATTGCGAGCAGGTAGAGGGCTTCGGACAGGCGCCGCACAGCAGTTTATTCGTAACGGATGTCGATGATTTCGTATTCCCGCATGCCGCCAGGCGCCTGAACCTGAGCAATATCGCCGGCATACTTGCCAATGAGCGCCCGGGCGATCGGTGAATTCACCGAAATCTTGCCGGCCTTGATGTCCGCTTCGTCCTCACCAACGATCTGGTAGGTCACGGCATCGCCGGTATCCTGATCTTCAAGGTCCAGGGTCGCACCAAACACGCAGCGGCCATCGGCATCGAGCAGCTTCGGATCGATGATCTGGGCGTGCGACAGCTTGCCCTCGACCTCCTGGATACGGCCTTCGATGAAGCCCTGACGCTCTTTGGCAGCATCGTACTCGGCGTTTTCAGAAAGATCGCCATGCGCGCGCGCTTCAGCGATGGCGCCGATCACCCACGGACGATCGACCGTCTTGAGGCGATGCAGCTCCTCGCGAAGTTTTTCGGCGCCTTGTACCGTCAATGGAACTTTGTTCATCTCGTCTTCCAGCAAAAAGCAAAACCGCCGGCGCCCCATAGGAGCTACCCGGCGGCTTCAGGTTTGTCTCAGTTTAGTTGTGTATGCAAAGCCTGGATAGGATAGACCACCAACTCACCGTGGTTGCGGATGCCCTCGGCAGCGGCTTCTGCACCCCAGATCGTCGTATACATCGTCACCCGTGCCTGCAGGCCAGAGGTCCGAATGGAACGCGAGTCGTTGATCGCCAAACGCTTTTCCTCAACCGTGTTGATGATCAACGAAATTTCGTTGTTCTTGATCATGTCGACGATATGCGGACGGCCTTCGGTAAATTTGTTGACCAGTTGCACCGGCAAACCTGCCGTTTCGATAGCGTGTGCCGTGCCTCGGGTGGCAACCAAGTGGAAGCCCGCCTCGTGCAGGTGACGCGCGATCTCGATAGCCTTGGCCTTGTCGCTGTCCTTGACCGACAGGAACACCTTGCCCGATGAAGGCAATTTGACGCTGGCAGCCAGTTGCGATTTGACGAAGGCTTCGGCAAACGTGACGCCGACGCCCATGACTTCTCCGGTCGACTTCATTTCCGGGCCGAGAATGGTATCGACGCCCGGGAACTTGACGAAGGGGAACACAGCTTCCTTGACCGAGAAATACGGCGGAATCACTTCCTTGGTCACGCCCTGATCCTTGAGGCTACGGCCGGCCATGCAGCGCGCAGCAATCTTGGCCAGCTGCAAACCGGTCGCCTTGGAAACAAACGGCACAGTCCGCGAGGCGCGCGGATTAACTTCCAGCACGTAGACCTCTTTGTCCTTGATCGCGAACTGGACGTTCATCAGCCCGCAGACGTTGAGCGCCTTGGCCATCAGCTTGGTCTGGCGACGCAGTTCGTCCTGAACGGACTTGCCCAACGAGTAGGGCGGCAGCGAGCAAGCCGAGTCACCGGAGTGCACCCCAGCCTGTTCGATATGCTCCATGACGCCGCCGATGATGACTTCTTCGCCATCGGACAGCGCATCGACGTCACACTCGACCGCATCGTTCAGGAAGCGATCGAGAAGCACCGGCGAATCGTGCGAAACCTTGACGGCTTCACGCATGTAGCGCTCGAGATCCTTTTGCTCATGAACGATTTCCATGGCCCGGCCACCCAACACATAGGATGGGCGGACGACCAGCGGATAACCGATTTCCTGAGCCAGACGCAGCGCATCCTCCTCGGTACGGGCGGTACGGTTCGGCGGCTGCTTGAGGCCCAGTTCGTGGAGCAGCTTCTGGAAGCGCTCGCGGTCTTCGGCCACGTCGATCGATTCCGGGCTGGTGCCGATGATTGGCACACCATTGGCTTCGAGGGCCAGCGCCAACTTCAACGGCGTCTGGCCACCGTACTGGACGATGACACCAACCGGCTTCTCGATGGCGACGATTTCCAGCACATCCTCCAGCGTCAGCGGCTCGAAATACAGGCGATCCGAGGTGTCGTAGTCGGTGGAAACGGTTTCCGGATTGCAATTGACCATGATCGTTTCGTAACCGTCTTCGCGCATTGCCATGGCGGCATGCACGCAGCAGTAGTCGAATTCGATGCCCTGGCCGATGCGGTTCGGGCCGCCGCCAAGGACCATGATCTTCTTCTTGTCGGTCGGATTGGCCTCGCACTCGTCCTCGTAGGTCGAGTACATGTAGGCGGTATCGGTCGAGAATTCAGCGGCACAGGTATCGACACGCTTGTACACCGGACGCACACCGAGTGCATGACGACGATTGCGGAATTCAGTTTCAGTCGTCTTGAGCAGATAAGCCAGGCGACGGTCGGCAAAGCCCTTGCGCTTGAGATAACGCAGCTCTTCTGCGGTCAACGAGGAAAAATCGCGTTTTTCAACTTCCAGTTCGAGATCGACGATCTCCTTGATCTGAACGAGGAACCACGGATCGATCTTGGTCAGCTCAAATACCTTCTCAACCGTCATCCCGACACCGAAAGCATCGGCGACGTACCACAGGCGATCCGGCGTTGGCCGGGCCAGTTGTTCGTCGATCGTTTGCGGATCAACCGTCTTCAGATTGAAACCATCAACACCGACTTCCAGACCGCGCAAGGCTTTCTGCAGCGACTCCTGGAAGGTGCGGCCAATCGCCATGACCTCGCCAACCGACTTCATCTGCGTCGTCAGCGTGTTATCGGCCTGCGGGAATTTTTCGAAGGCGAAACGAGGCACTTTGGTGACAACGTAGTCGATCGATGGCTCGAACGAGGCCGGCGTCTTGCCGCCGGTGATGTCATTCGACAACTCATCCAGCGTGTAGCCGACCGACAGCTTGGCGGCAATCTTGGCGATCGGGAAACCGGTGGCCTTGGAGGCCAGCGCCGACGAACGCGAGACGCGCGGATTCATCTCGATGACGATCATCCGACCGTCCTTCGGGTTGATCGAGAACTGAACGTTCGAACCGCCGGTATCGACGCCGATTTCGCGCAGCACGGCGATCGAGGCGTTACGCAGGATCTGGTATTCCTTGTCGGTCAGCGTCTGGGCCGGGGCAACGGTGATCGAGTCGCCGGTGTGGACGCCCATCGGATCGAGGTTCTCGATCGAGCAGACGATGATGCAGTTGTCCGCCCTGTCGCGGACCACTTCCATCTCGTATTCCTTCCAGCCAAGCAGCGATTCTTCAATCAGCAGCTCGTTGGTCGGCGAGGCTTCGAGACCGCGCTTGCAGATGGTCTCGAACTCTTCCATGTTGTAGGCTATACCGCCGCCCGTACCACCCAGCGTGAACGACGGCCGGATGATGGTCGGGAAGCCAATGACGGCCTGCACCTGGTAAGCCTCTTCCATGCTGTGCGCCGTTGCCGACTTGGCGGAGCCGAGACCGATCTTGGTCATCGCATCCTTGAACTTCTGGCGGTCTTCAGCCTTGTTGATGGCCTCCTTCGAAGCACCGATCAGTTCAACATTGAACTTGGCCAGCACCCCTTCGCGGTCGAGGTCGAGTGCGCAATTGAGCGCAGTCTGCCCACCCATCGTCGGCAGCAGCGCATCCGGACGCTCTTTCTCGATGATCTTGGCAACAACCTGCCAGGTAATCGGCTCGATGTAGGTGACATCAGCCATTTCCGGGTCGGTCATGATGGTCGCCGGATTGGAGTTCACCAGAATGACCCTG
>OBID01000584.1_pt1 | contig 14798 bp, 11 predicted proteins | sample 1519781 | NCBI WGS metagenome assembly OBID01 (sample SAMEA3991478, study PRJEB22521) | metagenome | biome: anthropogenic terrestrial biome; feature: sewage plant; material: sludge | place: Sweden | collected 2012-09-26 | reverse complement strand
CATCGCGGATATCCATGGCCGTGTATTGCAGTTTGAGTCTAAAAAGAATGTTCTGAAAGAGTCTTTCGATTTTAAAACGACATCTTTGGCTCCGGGCACATATCTGATGAGAATCTCTACTGATGAAGGGACCAAAACAAAGAAATTTATAATTCAGAGGTAAGTTTTATTATGGCAATCTCCTGTCTCAGATTCGCCATTTTACAAAATTCATTCACCAAAAAAAAGGTACAAATCCGGATAACCAGATTTGTACCTTTTTTTTTCACAAAACCTCCTTTTAACTTTTTCTAATACAGCGGTTTACGAACTAACCCTCCCTATTTATCACTTAAAAAGACAGGCATATTTTTGCCGGCAGGCATGATGATTACTTTGGCATTTTGAGAGACAGCGATCTCTTTATTTGCTTTGATCATTTCATATTGTAATAACTTATCACTGAGACCGGTACTCAAAATTTTCTGATAGTCAGCTATCCCTTGTGCTTCTACTCTTTTTCTTTCAGCCTCTTGTCTTTCTTTCTGTAATACAAAGGTCATCTTTTGAGCATCTTGTTCCGCATTGATCTTTGATTCAATGGTTACCTTCACCGATTCAGGTAAAACAATGTTTCTGACCAATAAGGATTCGAGTTCAAGTCCACGACTGGCAAATTCATTTTTAATGCTTTCAAATATTCGGTTTTGGAACTCATCGCGCTTGCTGGAATACAAGGCTATAGCATCATAATATACTGCATTGTCCCGTAGTTTGGTCCGTACCATAGGTCTGATGATAACATTTCTGTAGTCTGTTCCAATTTCTTTCAGAATATCTGGTGCTTTAATAGAGACGACCCTAAATAGTACCGTTACATCAATGACTACCTCCAAGCCATCCGCTGACAAAACCCGGATTGCGTCATCACCCATTTTAGAGCCTTCATCCTGAACGCCTGACATGGTATAATTCTGTGTTTTAATATCAAACTCAGTCACTTTGATCAAAGGATTGACTATATTAAGTCCAGATACTAGTGTTTTCTGTTGTACTTTTCCAAACAATGATTGGACCCCGACTTTGCCTGCATCTATCTGCACTACCATAGATGATAGAAGGCCTGCAACGATCAGTAAGATGCCTACACCTTTACCAATGCCTGAAAATTTTGACAAAGGAGAATCCTTCCCCATGCCCTGTATAGAAAACAAAAACAATGCAATTCCGATAATTGTAATACTCATATATAACTTTTTTAAATGATTGGTTAGAAGTAAAGTTACCTTTTACTTGCCTTAAAACCTCATTTCTTAGACATTAGAAGCGATTTTGACTACCAATCGATACTCTTTAACGCAGAAAATCACCATAAAAAAGCCCCGGAACGAGTCATCCCGGGGCACCTACATTAATTTAAAAAGTCTGTAATGACCTAAGTCTTAGCCTTCTCCGCAGCCTTTTGCATTGGATTGATACCTGGTGCAGGAGTCACTTGTTTTTGCTTGAATACTTTGAATCGACTTGGAGGCGCTATCGGTTTGGTCTCATCTCCATACGAATTATTCGATTCATCTATATCCGCCGTTTCTCTAAATGGATCTAATTTGATGGAGGCGATTTCTTTGTCCTTGACAAAAGTCTTGGTGATCTTGTTTTCATTTTTCCTCCAGATCTGGGCTGGAAGTCGCTCAATTTCAGTGCTACCATCTTTGAATTTCCATTCAAGTATAATCGGCATCACTAAGCCACCTTTATTGCTGAAAGTGATCTCATAGGCATTTTTCTTTTCATATTTCATTTTTAAATTGGCATCCAAAGTGTCTTGATTGGCCAATGCTGCGACCTTATATTTAGTAGTATCGTATTTTTCGATTTCCCGGGCATATTTCCAATAAAAATCTCTTAAAGTGGTATCCTTGTCAGTAACAAATTTGATAGAGGTATCTTGTCGGTTGCGAATTTTTGACAGGTCTTCAAAATCATTTACATCCGGCTTGGGCAGACTGCGCATTTCGAAAGTATCTCTTGGACGAGCTGGTACTGCATTGACATCTGCTTTGGCAAACTTTACCGTATCAATCGAAATATCACACGCATCAATACTATAAAACCAACCTCTCCAAAACCAATCCAGATCTTCACCGCTGGCATCTTCCATGGTTCGGAAAAAATCTGCAGGTGTAGGGTGTTTGAATGCCCACCGCCTGGCATACTCTTTAAATGCCTGGTCAAAAAGTTCTCTGCCCATGATGGTCTCCCGAAGCATATTAAGGCCTGTTGCTACTTTGTCATAAGCATTAGGACCGAACCCAATGATGTTTTCAGAGTTGGTCATAATTGGCTCTAGCCGATCTTTTGGCCAGCTCATATATTCAGTGATTTTGTAGGGGACACCACCTTCTGATGGATACTTATTGTCCCATAATTCCTGGGTAATATATTGCATAAAGGAGTTTAGGCCTTCATCCATCCAGGTCCATTGTCTCTCATCGCTATTAATGATCATTGGGAAAAAATTATGCCCCACTTCATGGATGATGACCAGGATTGCTGCATTTTTATTTCCTTCATTGTAGCTACCATCTTTTTCAGCTCTGCCAGGGTTAAAACAAATCATAGGATACTCCATCCCATTGGCAGCTTCCACGCTTTGAGCGACCGGATAAGGATAAGGAATCGTATGGTCAGAATAGGTCTTGATTGTATGGGCCACAGCTTTTGTAGAGTATTTATTATAGATTGGATAGGCTTCTTTGCCATAAAAGCTCATACACATGACTTTTTTGCCACTGACATTGATTGGCAAAGCATCCCAAACGAATTTTCGGGAAGAAGTCCAGGCGAAGTCCCGGACATTATTGGCTTTGAATATCCAGGTTTTTTTGGTTTTAGACTTATTCATCTCAGCAGTTTTTGCTTCTGCCAGGGTAACGATCTCTATAGGTTCAGTTGCAGTCTGTGCTTTTGCCCAACGAGATTTTTGTTCAGCGTTTAGATTAGTTAGGTAATTCTGGCACTCGCCGGTAGATCCTACTACATGGTCGGCAGGTACAGTCATTTGCACTTTATAGTTTCCAAAGGAAAGGGTAAACTCTCCGGTACCTGTGAATTGATGGTTTTGCCAACCGATCTCATCTCCGTACTTGCACATACGAGGGTACCATTGAGCAATGGTGAAAATATGATTGCCATCCTCAGGAAAATATTCATATCCGCCCCGAGCACCACCAAATTGTACAAAATCCCTTCGATCTGCTAATTTATAACTCCAATCTATCTTGAAGGCAAAACTAGTATTGGGCCGCAAAGGAGTCTTGAGCATGACTTTCATCATGGTTTTATTGAGCGTATATTCTAAAGGTTTTCCTGCCATATCCACTATTTTGTGAATAATATGGCCATATCCATTGTCCGTTTTTCTGGCTTCTACCGCATCCAACATCCGATCTGTCGCTACCGCCGGCAGGCTGCTGGTGTTTTGATAGTTGGCGTTATTAACCGTAGAGTGCTGGTTTTCATCAAGTTGCAACCATAGATAATTAAGCACATCCGGAGAATTATTAAAATAAGTAATCACTTCAGAGCCAGTCAACTTAAGATTGACTTCATCCAACTCACATTTGATATCATAGTCAGCGCGCTGCTGCCAATATTTTGTACCAGGAGCGCCACTTGCGGTACGGTACTCATTAGGCGTAGGGAGAATGCCGCCTAGCTGCTCAAATTTGTTACCATGATTGGAGGTGGATTGTGTAAAAGCCAGAAGGCTTAAGACCAAAAACAAAGTTGTAAAAAGACTTTTTTTGATTAGGAGTAAGTATTTCATTTTGAATATTTATAATTAACTGATGCAAATTTCGTAAAAATAGGAATGTCAGGTGAAAATTACTTGAACATATAAATCAAAATATAATAGATTGATTGAAGAATCAAAATAAAGAACAAATTTACAACCCTATTTACCTCCATTTGGGGGATAATACAATTTTATAGTTTGAACCCTTGAATCATTAGTCAAATAAAAGGCACCTACAGCTGCCTGATAAGGTGACGAGGGGCAAAGCCAAATCACATTTTTTAAAAAACGCGGAGCACAACCTATTTAGTATCAGCCAATGATGTACCAAATCAGCCACCGTTTAATTTGCCCTTAGATTCAATACACGCTCAACCACTTTTTCGATTGTCTTCTGACCGTCAACCTACTTTGAATGGTCACTCTAGGTGATTTCTCAAGGTTGTTTCTTCGAATAGCAATGACCGATCCAATAAATTAATTTGATATAAAAGCCTCTGGATTGGGATTTGGACCCATTTCAAATAAAAGATGACTGGATTGCATGATTTGTGAATAGGTGATGAATGGGGAAGTGATTTTTACATCGTCCAACCATACTCCCTGAATGTATTTATTGATAGTGGACAATTTATTAGCCGTTATTTTAAATGACTTTTCATGCCCATCTTTCGACAATTTCAAAGTGATGCCGGGTATTTGAGGCGCACCCAGGGCAAAAACTTCAGTGCCGGGAGTGACTGGATAAAATCCCATAACACTAAAGATATACCAGGCTGACATTTGGCCACAGTCGTCATTTCCATTGATACCGGTAGGCGCATTTCGATAGTTTTCCATAGAGGTAAGTTTCCTGATTAATTCCTGAGTTTTCCATGGTTGTCCGCAATAGTCAAATAGGTAGGAATAATGGTGACCCGGTTCGTTATCGTGCCGGTAATGATTTGAAGAAAAATTTTCATTGAGTTTAGCTGCAAATGCTGTCTTACCTCCGAGTAGATCGATAATACCATTTATATCATGCATGGCTCCAAACAAATAGGTCCATTTACCACCTTCGGTAAAACCCTCCTGGGTATTAGGAGTCCAATCTCCATTAAAGACACGCGCATTAAAAAAACCTGTTTTTTCATTAAACAAATTTTTATAATTTGTACTCCAGCGAATAAGGTTTTGATAATCCTCTGCATGCCCCAGACTTTTAGACATCTGTGCTATGCAATAATCATCTATACCAAACTCGATCGTCCTGGTGACAGATTCACGAGTCCTGTCCGACGGTACATAACCAATTGAATGATAATAAGTAAGTCCGCCCCTTGCTTCATAGAGCGTGCCTTCATCACGGTCACCCCAGGACTTTTCGGTATCATGGTTTGGTGGCTGAAAGGCATTTTTACGAACAGCTTCATATGCCAGATTGATATCATAATCCCTAAACCCTTTGATATAAGCATCTGCTATAACGGCATCTGCATGGGTGCCCACCATGATATTGGTATAAGTTGGATTGGGCCATTTAGGTAACCAGCCTCCTTCGCGGTACATCTGAAGCAATGATTGAATCATAGGCCCTACCCTTTCCGGATGCGTAAAATGAAGTAAAGGATGCAGCGCTCTGAAAGTGTCCCAGAGTGAATAATCATTGTATGACACACCCTGGTGAACTTTATCATCAAATGGGCTATAGTACTGTCCATATTCAGAAAATTCCCGGGGAAACAACATGGTGTGGAACAGAGCAGTGTAAAATATTGTTTTCTGGTCTTCATTGGCGCCTTGAATCTGAAATTTGTCGAGGCTGGATGACCATGTCTTACCTGTAGCATTCACGACCTCATCAAAATCCCAATGAGGAATTTCAATTTCCAAATTTTTTCTAGCCTGTTCTATACTTATAAAAGAGGTTCCAATTTTAACTAACACTTTTTTGCGCATTCTGGTCGTAAACTCCACATAAGACCCCATTCTGGCTCCGTATTGATCCGTTCCTTTTACATTAATATCTGGTTCGCTGCGAAATGAATTCCATGTGGCAAAATTTTCAAAATCTCTGTCAAATTGAATTACAAAATAGCCTTTAAACCCAGGCAATTCAGGACCCAGATGAGATGACATTCGCTCTGGGTTGTATCCAGTGATCTCCCTGGACTGCGTATCAATATGGAGGTAACCTTGAAAAGATTTTTTATTTTCAGTGATATTTATTCCTTGTATGATGATTCTGGCCATTGAATCAGGATAAGTAAACCGAAAAATTCCACATCTGGAAGTTGCCGCTATTTCTCCTTTGATCTTTTGCTCACCATCTTGCATCAGCACCGAGTAATAATTAGGCCTTAAGTATTCGTCCTTGTGCGAAAACTTCAAAGCTCTGTCATTGGGCAAAAGCCGAAGGCTTCCAACCTGGGGCATGAGGCTCACATACCCATAATCCCCCATCCATACCGTCGGTTGATGGGTTGCCATGAAACCCTTCACCGTATTGTCTTCATACACATAAGGCATTTCGCTAATTTTATTTTCACGAGTTTGTGCTACAAAATTGGTCATAGCAAATGGCGGACCTACACAAGGCATGGTGCCACCACCATCTTTGCCTTCGCCAAAACCTTTGATAGAAGTTCCGATCAGAGGATTGACATAATCTAATGGCTTTTTTTCCTGCGATATTAAAGCAGTATTGTATGCGAGCGTCATGAATAATAAAAAATATTTCATATCTGCCATATATATTGAGATGTTCATTTATCCCCTGTAATACTAAGAATCTTTTTGCTCAGAGACAATAAAATCAAGATTAAAAGCGCTTGACTTTGATCATTGCATTAATGATAAAGTTTCCTCGGAAATAGATGTTGATGTTCGCATTTTCCCGGACGCCGAAAGAGTCTGCATAAAATGATTTCTGCCTTTATTTGGAGTATACCCTTTTAGAATATTCAGTTTATCATCGGACTTGCATTGGTCAAAGAGTTTTTCTGAAAAATCACTGTATTGAGGGAAGTTTTAATCTAAGCCGAATTGAAGACAAGGGAAGCTGATTGAGCACAGATTTTGTGCTGGAGCATCATGCAATTCAGTGCCATTAAAAAAACAAATTTCATAGTGGCCAATCCTTTAATCAGGCCTCGTTGAGAATATCTTGGTATCCCCTTTTTCAAGGATTGGACTAAGATCCTTAATAATATTTTTGGATTGAGCTGCAATATTAGTGTTTTCATAAGGGTCCTTGTCATGATCATATAATTCTACCACAGGAGTCTCCTCTCTAAAATATTTGGTAAGTCTGTATCGGTCCGTTCTGACGGTAACCCCTTTGTTGAAATAACTATACGCGATATTATCCCACTTGCCATTTTTCGATTTTAGCAACAACTTTCTCAAACTTTTTCCATCATTACCATCGATACGTTTCAGATTACAGAGATCCATCAAGGTCGGGTATATGTCAATGGAGCTTACTACAGCATTTTGAACTATCCCACCGGACAAATTAGGGGTTTTGATGATTAAAGTGCTTCTGAGTGAGGTCTCTGAAAGCGTGTGTTTACCCCAAACACGGTGGTCGCCCAGATTCCACCCGTGATCACCCCAGACGACTACGATGGTGTTTTTATCTAATTGCAGCCTTCGCAATTCGTCCAACACCTTACCAATTTGAGCATCTACATAACTGATACTTGCATAATAAGCATGTCGCACTGTTTTTGCATATTCATCGGAAAGAGGATGTTGGAGAGATGCTTTTTCCAGTCCGAGTTTGTATCGGTTAAATTCGTTGCTGCCAATCAAACTGGCTGGATGTACATCGAACGGCAATTCTGGCGCATTTGTAAGAGATATATCCGACTCACTGTATAGATCCCAATATTTTTTAGGAGCATTAAAAGGAAGGTGGGGCTTAAAAAAACCTACCCCAAGAAAAAATGGTTGATCTTTCTTAGCCAGGTCATTTAATTTCTGAATGGCCAATTCGGCACTCAGACCATCAGGGTAATCCTCATCATTAACTTCCTCATGTTCAAATGGTTTTACCATACTATTTCGACTTTGGCGGTTACTTCCATCTGAATATCCAAAAAATGCATTCCATCCTGTTCCCCATTTACCCGGATTGAACAACATCTCATCCCAACTAAAAGGCATCTCCAATTTATTGCTTTTAGGTGCACTGTAATCATATACATAACCATCTGCAGAATGGCTGATTTTACCAATGCCAACAGTATAATATCCACTCCTTTTGAGGTAATCAACAAAAGATTCAGGAATGGCTGTCTTGCTCTTATTGCTAAGATTTAACTCAATGGCAGCATTGGTGATTTGATCTTTGGTGCGTGGCAGCTTGCCGGTCAGCAAACTATATCTGGACGCTCCGCAAGTAGGTTGAGTAGCAAAGTGACGGGTAAAAAGTGTGCCTTGGGAGGCCAGCGCATCAAGGTTAGGTGAATGAATTAATGCATTGCCATAACAATGCAGATCTGGTCTGAGGTCATCTACACATATAAAAAGTACATTCGGCCTGGTGGACCGATTTTCCTTTGCTTTAAATCCCCAAATAGAAATGGTGGCAATAAAGGTTAGTATAACTATGGTCGTTTTCATAATAAAGGTTAATAAAAATATAGCTTTTGAACATCTTCCTCTAAAAATCCATAGAATGAAGCTAAAAGGGAGTCATTCATGCTCCAATAGCTACACCATAGATAAAGCCCACAATAAAAAAATGAAAGACCAAGAGATTAAGTCAGAACAGACTAGTTGGTTGTCAAAAAAAGAAGCGGAGAGGGAGGGATTCGAACCCTCGGTACAGGTTTATGCCCGTACAACGGTTTAGCAAACCGGCCCTTTCGGCCACTCAGGCACCTCTCCGAACTATTCTATTGAATAAAGAAATGCAAAATTAAGATTTTTTGCCAATCCTCCAATCAAAATAATATAAAATGAAATATCAATGCTCTTTGATGTAATGAGCAGCTAAACCATCGCCAAAATCATTCTTTACATCCCTAAAAATGCTATGCACATGGTTGCCTTTATTCTGATAATTGTCATATTCTATTAAAAACTCAGGACTCTGCACACTATAATAATGTGTATGGCCTGGTGTGGTATCTTCTGACCCAGCCCAAATAAATCGAACATTGGACCAACCATTCTTTGCAATCCGATCCATCATGTCCTTGACAAAAAACTTAGATGACCTGCTTACATAATAAGTGACCAGGGCTTTTAAATTCTGTTGCTGCTTTGGGTTCATTTGATCATAGGACAGGCCGCCGGGAGTATTGACCGTAGAGGATCGTTCTTTATAGGTAAATATTTCTTTTGGTGTTTCAGCGGTGATGATGGCCTTGACTTTCTGATCCGGACTGAATGAATTCATGAGCGTATTGGCCAGGTCTAACTCTTTGCTCAATATTTGTCTGCCTTTGTCAGGTCCATCCAGCACAACAGCAGGATTGGAACAATAGACTGAGGGAGAAGCTGACACTATTTGGTCATTTTTGATCACATAGTTGAGACATATATGATGCCCCTCCAGTTTCCAACCCCATTCTGAATCCTTTTGATTTAATCCAAATATCTGAACAAAATATTTTTTAGGGTCTCTATAAGCATCACCTTCTGGTCTACCTTCAACTCCTCTGAGCACATTCTCAAGCCAGGCGGCGTTTTTGACTTTTAGCAAGGTCTCCTCACCTCCGGTGGCAACTACCAGTCGATAAAATTTTTCTACTTGCGCATCACTCATATCCCGCATGACCAATCCGGTTCGGTCGGTTCTGGGCACAAAATCCCAATTGGTACGTTGAGTGTCCGCATATGACTTTGACACGAGCGCCATTTGTTCGACAGTCAAGGACTTGACAAAATCATTTGCTGCGATAGACGGCTTTAATGCGGGCATAGCCTTCTGACCTATGCAGACCAGAGTAGCCAGGAGAAAAAATGAAGTGACTATACTTTTAATATGATTCATGCTAAATAAGTTTAAGTAAGTGCTTCAGTTAAAAGTGCTGGAGCTTTCCAAAGGTAAATAATATTTTCATGCATCGACCTCCCTATTTTCTGCCCTATCAGAGCTTCCAAAATATTCGTTTATTATACATCCAACGCAGTAGAACATAGAACAAACCCAAAAAACCAAGCGCGAATAACAAAGAAGAAACTTTTGGATCTAACCAGGATTGTTTGAGACCTTGATATAAAAAGCCTTTCAGTGTCATTTTTGTGCCCTGGTGCATCCAGGTGATCAGGCCCATAAGCCTGGCTACCAGGCCGCTGCCTACAAAGACCATCATCGAATTCATGCCAAAATACAGGAAATGATGTGTCCAGCGATCCATCTTTTTGATGTCAATAATATAAATAAGACTCGCCAAAACCATAAGCCCTAAACCCCCTGTGAAAACCACAAATGAACTGGTCCAAATCTTTTTATTAAATGGAAAAACCATATTCCAGAAATATCCAATGCAAAGTAAGATTGCTCCATAGAAAAAGATACGGTTGACTTTTTCACGCAGCGGATTGGGTCGTTTAATAGCCAATCCTGTTAGCACACCAATGATCCCTGTCCCACATGCAGGAAGTGTACTCAGCAACCCTTCCGGATCCCACACTTTTGAAGCTGACCACAAATGCCCTTTTAATAATTTATAATCTAGCCAGGCTCCCAGGTTAGTCTCAGGCTCCAGCGAGGCATAACCCAATCCTGGCACCCGAATCAGAGTCATCAAAGCCCAATAAACCAAAAGGATGATGATCAGAATGATAAATAAGTCTTTGGGCTTAAATCGCAGATACAAAATAGCCACAAAGCCATACACCAGGGCAATTCGCTGAAGCACTCCCGGAATACGAATAGAACCTAATTTGTAATAAGGAAACCCGCTTAAAGCGAGCCCAATCAAAAAAATCAAGACTGTCCGCTTCAGGATTTTGAGATAAAGGTCCTTTTGTTTAAAACCTTCTATTTGTCTTGAACTAAAAGCAAGTGGTATTGCGACACCGACTATGAATAAAAAAAACGGAAACACAAGGTCTGTCAAAGTACACCCGTGCCAGTCTGCGTGTAAAAATGGATCAAACACCTGGCCCCAATCACCGGGGTTATTGACTATCAACATCAAAGCAAGGGTCATGCCTCTAAATACATCAAGCGCTACCAATCTTTTATTTTCCATAAGTAGGAGGGCTAAAATAATCGAAATGTATGCAAAGTCTTTTAAGTTTCAAACACCAGTGATCCTGCTTGATTCAAAAATCAGGAGGGTTTCGTCAAAAGCCAAATACTTCCTGGCGACTCAATCATCCAATTTCAAAACATCTAAAAATGCTTTTTGTGGGATGTCCACACTTCCGATCTGGCGCATCTTTTTCTTTCCTTCTTTCTGTTTTTCGAGTAGTTTTCTCTTTCTGCTGATATCACCTCCATAGCATTTGGCGGTCACATCCTTTCTCAGAGCAGATATGGTCTCCCGGGCTATAATTTTGGCCCCTATAGCAGCTTGTATTGCAATCACAAATTGTTGACGGGGCAACAAATCTTTAAGTTTTTTACACATCTTGCGACCCAAGCCTTCTGCTTTGTCCCTGTGCACCAGGGCAGATAAGGCATCTACATTTTCAGCATTGATCTTGATATCCAATCTTACAAGGTCTGATTCCTTGTAAATACTCGGAGCATAGTCAAAGGAGGCGTAACCTTGGGAGATAGATTTAAGCCGATCATAAAAGTCAAAAACAATCTCGGCCAAGGGTAGTTCAAACTGAAGTTCTACTCTAAAAGGTGTCAGATAATGTTGTTTGATCAGCCTGCCTCGTTTATCCAGGCAAAGAGAAATGATAGATCCAATAAATTCGGGTCTGGTGATAATCTGCGCATCAATATATGGCTCCTCTACCCTGGCGATAAAGCTGGGATCGGGCAGCTCATGCGGATTGTGAATACTTAGTTTGTCTCCTTTGGCGGTGTAGGCAAAATAGGATACGTTGGGTACCGTGGTGATGACCTCCTGTTTAAACTCTCTGGACAATCTTTCTTGCACTATCTCCAGGTGCAACATGCCTAGAAAACCACATCTAAATCCAAAACCTAAAGCTGCAGAAGTCTCCGGCTCAAAGACCAAGGCTGCATCGTTCAATTGAAGTTTTTGAATACTGTCTTTCAAGTCTTCGTAATCATCATTGTCTATAGGATAGATACCGGCAAAAACCATTGGCTTCACTTCTTCAAAGCCATGGATCGGCTCGCCCGGTCTGTCGGCATGAGTTATGGTATCCCCTACCCTCACTTCTTTGCTATCCTTGATACCACTGATGATATAACCCACATTGCCTGCACTGAGCTGAGGCTTTTTGATCTGCTTAATTTGAAGTATGCCTATTTCATCAGCATGATAAGATTTGCCGGTAGAAATAAATCTCACTTTTTCATTCTGCTTGATAGTGCCATTGAAGATCCTGAAGTAGGCTACGATGCCTCTGAACGAATTGAATACTGAATCAAAAATCAACATTTGAAGAGGCGCATTGGGATCACCCTTAGGGGCTGGAATGCGGCTGACGATGGCCTCAAGGATTTCAGGCACACCTTGACCTGTCTTACCACTGGCATGCAAAATATCTTCTTTTTTACATCCCACCAAGTCTATGATCTGGTCACTGACCTCATCAATCATGGCAGCTTCCATATCTATTTTGTTCAAGATGGGGATGATCTCCAGGTCATGATTGATGGCCATGTACAAATTGGAGATCGTTTGAGCCTGAATGCCTTGTGTAGCATCTACTAATAATAAAGCGCCTTCACATGCAGCTATGGATCTGGAGACTTCATATGCAAAGTCAACATGTCCCGGAGTATCGATGAGGTTGAGTGTGTAGATCTCTCCATTGGCATGCGGGTAACTCATCTGAATGGCATGGCTCTTGATGGTAATGCCTTTTTCACGTTCGAGATCCATACTATCCAGAGCCTGCGCTTGCATATCGCGCATGGCTATAGTATTAGTAAGCTCTAACATTCTATCAGACAAGGTGCTCTTACCATGGTCGATATGAGCTATGACACAAAAATTGCGAATATTTTTCATCGAGGGCGCAAATATAGCACTTTTATGGAGCAGATAAAGTTTATCGTTTTGATTAATAAGTCGTTATGAAATTGTTGCCCAGGATAGATTTAATGCCATATATCAAAACTTGAAACTCCAGATGCAAATTCACCTAGATTTCCCCTTCAGGTAGTTGGTATAGCTTCATAACCACTATGAATATCTTTATTTAGATCTCATATAAACCCATTAATTATCAATCAAATACAGCTAAATCCACCTTCTGAAGTGATAGTTTTGCCGTTTACAGTTTAACTTTACACCATGAAAATATTAATTTTAGTGATCAGCCTGTTTTTGATGATCCAATGTCAGGCTAATTTAAAGAACGCCAAAGGTCATATGGTCAAAATAGTACTTGATACTGAAGAGCCACTTCCTGATCAGGATACCATATATATTACGGGCAATGTCCCCATCTTTGGTGAATGGCATACCAAAGGTCTCCCAATGGTCAGAAGAGCCGAGATGCGGTGGGAAAAATCATTTGATGTGCCCGACAGTACACACCTTCAATTTAAATTTACGCTTGGCAATATGGACAAAGAAGCGATCTCCAATCGTGGCGTCATTCCGGGCAACAGTGAGTTGATGATCACGGAAGATAAGGAAGTATACTTCGTGCTGGAGGACTGGAAGCATACTTATGTGCCAAGTGCGCTGGATTCAATGGGAAAGTAAAATTCTATTAATAATGAATACCTCTCTCTTCCCTAAAATCCTGCTTTTTACATTTTTGACTTGTATCATTTTTTGCGGTTGCGAAAGACCCTTATGTTATGATTTGCCCTTAAACAACATGATGTCAGTCAATTATTTGGACCATAATGGAGTCTCGCTGCTTTCCAAAATCGACTTGTCAAGTAAAGCTACATCAAGATCTATTATTCTATGGTGACTCGATGATTGCCTATTTGAACATAAAAAAGAATTATTTTTCAGTTAATGCTTTACGGATACCGAATAGATACTTTTCAGGGTGCTCAGACTTTACGATTTCCATTGAACGACCAAATTCAAAATAATACTTCACGCACACTGATAGAAATAGCAGGCTATCCCGTAGACACCCTGGACGCATACTTTAATGACGCTCATAAAGATATCCTAAGTGAAAAATATTAGGATAAAAACTATAAACCCTATGAGATGCTCGAAATAATTAAATGAAACCAAACTATCTCAAAAAGACAATTAATATTGATGATGGTCAGGACATCTAACTTAAAATTTTCAAACCAGGATTTTATAAACAGTTTGTCCCAAGAACCAATATGGTATCCATTCTCCTGGGGTTTTCTGTAAAAAGTAACATATTTGAGTAATATAAAATTATATGATAGACCTTATATCTGACACCGTCACCCGTCCCACCCCAGGCATGCTCCAAGCCATGTTATCAGCCACCGTAGGTGACGATGTATTCCGTGAGGACCCTACCATCAATGCCTTAGAGACCAAGGTGGCTGCTATGTTTGGACACGAAGCTGCTTTGTTTTGCCCCTCAGGTACTATGACCAATCAGATCGCTGTCAAGGTACATACCCAGGAGCTAGACGAAGTCATCATGGACGAATCATCTCATGTATATCTATTCGAACTGGGAGGGTATAGTTTTAATTCCAGGGTAGCGATCCATTTGATCCGAGGGGAAAATGGAAAATTTAAAGCAGAGGATGTGCTGGCCGCTATCAAACCGAAGGTTGATTGGATGCCCAATAGCAAGCTGGTCATCATAGAGAACAGTGCCAACCGGGGAGGTGGAAGTTATTACAACCTGGAGGAGATAAAACCTATATCTAAGGCCTGTAAAGACAAGGGACTCAAGCTTCATCTTGATGGTGCCAGAATATTCAATGTACTGGCGGAGACCGGCGAGACACCTTTGCAATACG
>OBID01000581.1_pt1 | contig 14854 bp, 9 predicted proteins | sample 1519781 | NCBI WGS metagenome assembly OBID01 (sample SAMEA3991478, study PRJEB22521) | metagenome | biome: anthropogenic terrestrial biome; feature: sewage plant; material: sludge | place: Sweden | collected 2012-09-26 | reverse complement strand
ATGTCGAAGGATTTAGGGCCAGTAATCCTGTGGTTCATGACGATGGGAATTCTTTTGTCTTCCAGGCTTCAGAAGCCAATTCGGCGGCGGGAGCTGGATGCGGTTTATATTTGTTTGATATTAAAAAATTTGAACAGGCAAAGCAAACTCTAAATAATAAATAACCATTAGTTTTATAAAAATATGAAAGCATCAAAACTATTTATCCCAGTCATCATCCTTCTTTTTCTGACCAGCTGCAAATCAACCGACAAAAAAAACAATCCTGAACAATGGACAGATGAACAAGTGGCTACCTGGTTTAATCAAAAGGAATGGCTGGGTCAGACAGCCTTGCAGGTCGATAGTTCTTTGGATAAAAGAGAATTTGCCATCCAATATCACAAATACAAAGACAGATGGGACAAGGCCTTTGATTTTTTTAAAAAGGAAGATTTGGCAGCTGTACAGGCAGGCAATCATCCACTGGATGACCAAAATGTGTTTGTCAAGTGTACAGAGTATTTCTCAAAAGATCGGGATAAGGTTTTGTTTGAAAACCATAAAAATTATGCTGACATCCATTACGTAGCCACCGGCACTGAATATATAGAATTGGGTTCTCCCACTGGCGCCGTCGAAAAAAACCCTTACAACGCGGAAAAAGATATAGCTTTCTATGAATCGACTGCCACCGAAACTTTTGTGGGTAAGCCAGGTACGATGTACATTATATTTTCACCGGAATTACACCGGTCTGGTATCCGGGTGGAGGACAGTGTGCAGGTCAAGAAGATAGTGATTAAAGTTAAAAATTGATGCAGGAAACTACCAGGCAGCATGTATCAATTAATCAAGACTAATTTGAGGTGCTAGCTATTAATTAATATGATTGAAGCCAGACAGAAAGCATTGGATATTTTTTTAGCTGGAGTAGACAGTGTGATGCCAGACCAATTGATGCATCGATATGTCTCGGTCGATCAAAATATACTTCAGATTGAACATCTCCGATATGACCTTGATACGATTGATCACATTTACATTGTCGGAGCCGGCAAAGCAAGCGCTGCCATGGCAGAAGCCATAGAGTCGATCCTGGGTGCTTCCATTACTCATGGTCACATCGTCACAAAATACAATCATTCGATACCGCTTCAGTATATTACGATTACAGAAGCCGGACATCCTGTGCCTGATGAAAATGGCAGACAAGGGACTCAGTTGATCATGTCAATTGCCAAGGAAGCAGGCGAAAATGATTTGGTGATTTGTTTAATCTCAGGAGGGGGGTCAGCACTATTGACGGATATACCTGATGGGTGTACGCTGGAGGATTTGAAAACATTGAACAGCATTCTCCTAAAATCTGGAGCGGATATCACTGAAATGAATTGCATTCGCAAACATCTATCGAATGTAAAGGGAGGGCTTTTGTCCAGGCTTTCTTTTCCTTCAAAGGTAGTCAGTTTGATTCTCTCCGATGTCATCGGTGATCCTCTGGATGTGATTGCTTCGGGCCCTACTGCGCCTGACCCGACTACCTACCAAGATGCTATAGCTATCATCCGAAAATACAATATTGAGCATGAAATACCTCCATCAATTTGGGTATTGCTTAACGAAGGCCTGGAGAATAAAAGACAAGAGACGCTTAAAGAATCGGATGAGATCAATGCGTTTACGAAAAATCTGGTTATAGGCACCAATAAATTAGCATTGAGCAGGGCAAGCGAAAAAGCGAAATCATTGGGGTATACATCAACGATCCTGACCAATAGACTGCAGGGCGATATACTGGAGGTAGCTGCCATCATTGATAAGGCTATTCGTAGTGCGGTGAAGCATAATGTTTCTGCGAAGCAGTGTTTGCTTTTTGGTGGAGAACCAACGATCAAAGTACATGGCGAAGGATTGGGTGGGAGGAATCAGCATCTGGCATTATTGATGGCCAAAAAATTAGCCGGTCACCCTGGAATTACATTTTTGTCCGGTGGAACTGATGGTACCGATGGACCCACGGATGCTGCCGGTGCTGTTGTCGATGCGGATACTTTAAGCAATTCGTCTTTACTTAATTTGAACATTGATGATTACATCCAACATTTTGATGCTTATCATTTTTTTGAACAAGCAGGGGGGCTGATTAAGACGGGACCTACTCAAACCAATGTGATGGATTTAATGGTTGTACTGATTAATTAAATATCATAAGAATTTGGAATTAAAGACTCATAATTGGTTGAATATTATTTTGCATATGAAGGAATGAGCATTATTATTATACTCTCAATCAATTTATGACTAACTACTAAAAATAAAATTTAATGACCTGGACTCAAATCATAGACCCTTTACACAATCTTCCACTATCCGGACTTGTGGCAGCTGTGCCCATTTTTCTGATATTTTGGTCGTTGATCAAAAAAATGAAAGGTTATCAAACCAGCCTGCTAGCGTTAGGCAGTGCATTGTTGATCGCCATCCTGGTGTATGGAATGCCTTTTAAATTGGCGGCCTTGTCTACGCTCCATGGATCATTATATGGATTATTTCCAATTTGCTGGATCATTATTTCAGCGGTTTTCTTGTTTAATGTCACCGTCAAAAGTGGACAATTTGAAGTAATTAAAAATTTTATGGCCTCCATTACGCCGGATCGAAGATTGCAAGCCTTATTGATAGCGTTTTCGTTTGGAGCCTTTTTGGAAGGTGCGGCAGGATTTGGAGCGCCGGTAGCTATTTCGGGAGCCATGTTAGTAGGTCTTGGTTTTAATCCTTTATATGCTGCAGGTATTTGTTTGATAGCCAACACAGCCCCTGTCGCTTTTGGATCAGTAGGCACACCAATCTTTATGGCTTCCAGGATGTCAGATATCCCGGAGTTGGCTATCTCGCAGATGGTGGGTCGCACCTTGCCCATATTGTCCCTCATGCTTCCATTGTACCTGGTCGTTTTGATGTCAGGTTTTAAAAAATCTTTGGAGGTATTGCCTGCTATCATAGTATCAGGAGCTTCGTTTGCTATTGTACAATGGTTTACCGCCAATTATATGGGACCCATGCTGCCCGATGTATTAGCAGGCATTACATCGATTATATGTTTATTGGTCCTGTTAAAATACTGGAAGCCTGAAGCCATATGGCGATTTAGCGAAGAATCCGCTGCAACCGTCGACACGGAATTAAAATATTCTAACGCTCAGATTCTGAGAGCTTGGTCTCCATTTATCGTCATGACTTTGTTTGTGGTGGCCTGGGGACTACCACCGGTCAAGGACGCTTTAAACTCTATCGGATATTTAAAATTTCAAATTCCAGGATTAAATGGGTCGATATTAAAACCAGATGAAAGTCCATTGGCCATCAAGGCTTTTGATTTTAATTATTTGTCGGCACCGGGTACTGCAGTGATTTTGGCTACCTTAATTTCTATTCCCTTGATTGGAATTTCTTTCATGGATAGTATGAGGATTTTTATTGCTACCTTAAAACAATTGATGTTTCCGATTATCACCATTGCTGCGGTGGTAGGCTACGCCTTCGTAGCTAACTATTCCGGTATGTCTATCACCATGGCTTTTGTTCTGGCTAGCACCGGGGCCTTATTTCCATTTTTCTCACCCATTTTGGGCTGGTTAGGGGTGTTTTTGACTGGGTCAGATACTTCTGCCAATGCTTTGTTTAGTAAACTTCAGGCTAATACGGCAGACACGTTAGGGTTTGATCCGGTGGTTACCGTTAGTGCCAATGCATCAGGTGGAGTGACAGGCAAAATGATCTCCCCACAGTCTATAGCGGTAGGAGCAGCTGCGGTGGGTCTGATCGGCAAGGAGTCTGATTTATTTAGGTTTACTGTCAAACACAGTTTTATCATGCTCTTTGTCATTTGTATACTGACCTGTCTGCAGGTATATGTGATGAAATGGATAGTACCGGCCTATCAAAAAATAGATACCGCCAGTGCTTCTGCCGGTGCTGCTGTCAATAACGCGGCAGCTGGTCAGGGATTTTGGTATTTATTGATTTTAGCACTGGCTGTTGGCTTAATTGTTTTAACCATATCTATGAATAAAAAGAAAAATTAATACAATTCAAATCGTTTAATTAGACCGTAAACTTTAAAAAATAAATTTGATGATTCAGAATTTTATCATACCCAATCATCTGCAAGAACGATATGCAGATGTCTACACGCCGGAAGTTTTGATTGCCTTAGCAGATTTGTTCCGTTTCAACCAGGAGATTAAAGAGTTGATGCAAAAACGCATAAACAAGAGAACTAATAGGCAACAACTTGGGGAAAGAATTTCGTTTCTGGATTCATCATCTTTCATACCGCGCACCGATATCAAGGTACAAGATGCCAGGGATGGTAAGTTTGAAGGGTCTATCATTCCTGCAGACTTGCAGCGGCAATGGATACAAGGCACAGGGCCTGCAGCCAAACCCAATGCAAGTCTTGAAAGCAGTATCCGCAATGTGGCATATGCTCTTCTTTCAGGAGCTGATGGTTGGATGTTTGACGGGGAGGATGCTCTCGGTCAAATCAATACCATGTCTCTAGACAATCAACGAAATCTGAAACTGGCTATCGCCAAAGATCCGGTGTTTTTACAAGTGGCTGAGAAAGTCGCTGAGGAAATGAATAACTGGTCTATTGGTTTTTTAGGCAGAAAGATTGTTGTCGATTGGGCGCAACAACTCAATTTTACAACCAGAATATTTCGCGCTCGTGGCTTGCACCTGGATGATCGTCACATCACGGATATACATGGAAAATCGATAGCAGCCTCTATAGTAGACTTGGCGCTTTACGTAGTAAATAATTATCAGGCATTGCTGCAGGCAGGTTCGTCTATTGTTTTGTACCTGCCAAAAATTCAAACTGCGGAGGAAGCCACCTTGTGGAATGAAATGCTTTCCGCTCTTGAGCAGCATCTTCATATACCAATTGGGTCCATTAAAGTCTATGTACTGGTAGAGCAGGTGGAGGCTACTTATCAACTCATGGAAATTAGAGCGACCCTGGGAAAACATTTTGTAGGGTACAATACAGGCAGATGGGATTATATCAATAGCGTCTCGGATGCTATGTCCTGGGATAAAGGATTTATCAACCCGGATATTGAAACCATTACTATGACCTATGGATACATGCGCAATTATGAAGACCGTGTACGCCGCGCTGTAAATACTCCTGATATGCAAGGCAATTTTGCGCTTTGGCAGGGCGGTATGGAGCCCAATATCCCTGTAGGTACTGCGGAAGGTGTAGCTGCCAGCATGAAAAAAGCATTGGCAGGAGCAGAACGCGAAGAAAAGGAAGGTGCCAGTGGAAAGTGGGTCGCTCATTGGAAAATGGTGCATATCATCAGACCCGTTTGGGATAAAAAGGAACAGACGAATCAATTGGGAAGATCGTTTCCACGACTCACCTACACACAACAAGATGGTGATGGTTTGCTGTTATTAGAACCAGCACCCAGGACGATAAGAGGTGCCCGAAATCTATTGAGTGTAGCCTTACAATACGGCAACGCATTTGGGCAAGGGATGCAAGCTGCTGCTTTGAAACCGGCCGACTTCTTTGGAAACGATGATATATTGTATCTCATGGAGGATATGGCTACCGGCGAAATAAGATTGAGTATCCTTTGGGAATGGGTACATAAACAAGCCATCATTACCGACTCAGATGCTCAAACCGGGACAGCTGCCGGAGACCCTTTTAGTATGACTTTGTTTGAGAGGTTGCTTGATGAGGAATATGAAAAACTGCTACAAGCGGGTCATAAGGATGTGCATGAAAATTCAAAATCGAGCACCTTACCTATATCACGGGAGATCGTCATTGCCTATATTCGCAGTGAATCAAAATTGCCCTGGTTCGTCGACTTACTCAATATTAATCTGAATAATCTGGATTTGGAAGAGGCAAAGAAGAGAATCGGGTTGTATGTTGGAACTTTTTTGAAAGATGGTACCAGGATTACCCGCAATCTCGAGATTGCAAAAACAATATAATTACAGTCGGAAAGTATTTGAGTATTACCTGCACTAGTTTAATTAATATTTCGAATCGATTTTTTGAATTTCAATTCAGGCTTAAGAAGCACTTGATTTATCTTGTCATTTATTTTGTTAATTCTTGCAAAAAGAAATTTGATGGCTATTTTACTTATATCACTCACTGGTTGAGCTATACAGGATAGCGGAGTTTCTAAATAATCTAGGTAGGGTTGATCGTCAAAAGTGATTAACGAGATGTCTTCAGGAATTCGAATATTTTTTTCCTTTAATGCTTTGAGGCAGCCAAGTGCAATGGTATTGCTCAGTGTGAAAATGGCGGTTGGAATTTTTTTTTGTTGTAATAATAATCTTGTTTCAAGATATCCGTTTTGGATGCTAAAATCATCTCCCACAATATTATAATTTTTTATTCCTGCTGCCTCCATAGCGTCTGTAAATCCTTTTACTCTTAACCTGTTTGGTGTGGAAGGTGGTGACCCCTGGATGCAGCTTATCAAGGTATGTCCGTTTTCAATAAGGAATTCGGTGGCTAGTAAAGCACCTTCATAATTATCTGTTGCAACATAAGGGATATCCTGATCTTCAAAATATCGGTCGATACAGATGATTGGGAGTCCGCCGGAATGTAGCGATTGAATATGACCCAGATGGTCTCCACAGGGCACTATGATTAATCCTTCTATATTGCGAGACACCATTTGTTGTAATTCTAATTTTTCAATCTCGTAGTTTGCATCACTGTCTGCTATTAAGGTGGTGTAACCATATTTCCTTACTTCTGCATTGATCTCACTTGCGATATTTGCAAAAAAAGGATTTGTCAGGGAAGGTACAATCATAGCTATAGTCTTGCTTTTTCCGGATTTTAAATTTGCAGCAAAATAGTTCGGTATATAATTTAATTCCTTTACAGCATCTCTGATTTTTTGTTGGGAAGTATTCGAAATACGATATTGCTCACCTTTCCCACTGAGCACCCTCGAAATAGTGGAGATGGAAAGCTGTGTTTTGTTGGCAATATCCTTGATAGTTACTTTATGACCTTTCATGATTAAAAATGAACAAATATAAGTGAGTATATCCTTGGTATATATTGATTTAAAGCCGGGTATTGAAAATTTAAATAGTCATTGCTTGGAGGTGCTTTTGGGGATTGATCCTCCGTTGGTATAAGAAAGATATAAAAAGATATTGACCCAAAGTAATAATTAGGTACAATCGTTTGTTCTGATTTGATTAATTTCTATATTGCAGTCATAAGATCTCCGAGAATAGATATTTCCTGAATAATACAAATTCTGCACTCAGAGCTTTGAAGAGTTTAAGTTTAGGGTAAAAATTACTAGATAAGATCATATACAATTCAAATAGGTAGCCCATGTTTATAGTCGATAATTATCTGCAAGCCATTGTTTTTTGCGTGATCACCATGATCTGTTGGGGATCATGGGCCAATACCCAAAAACTAAGTTCCAAAAGTTGGGGCTTCCCTTTATTTTATTGGGACTACACATTTGGTATCATGATATTGGCACTGGTGTTCGGTCTTACGTTAGGGAGCCGTGGAGAGAGCGGGCAAGCATTTATACCTAACCTGTTGCAAGCCTCCTCCGGGGCGATAGGGTATGCATTGCTGGGAGGTATTGTTTTTAATATAGCCAATCTGCTTTTGGTTGCTGCGATTGATATAGCTGGTATGGCGATTGCTTTCCCGATAGGCATAGGCATCGCTTTGGTATTGGGCGTTATTGTCAATTATTTTGCTACGCCGAACGGCAATCCAGTGCTTTTATTTATTGGGGTAGCTTTGGTAGCCGCGGCTATTGTACTCGATGCGATGGCTTACAAAAAGATCTCACAAGGCACTACTACTGCCAAAGGCATTTTAATCTCTCTGGCTGCCGGAGTATTGATGGGTTTCTTTTACCGATTTGTGGCCGCTTCAATGTCACCAGACTATATTCATCCAACAGACGGATTATTTACACCATATGCAGCTGTCTTCGTATTCTCTATTGGTATATTTCTTTCAAATTTTGTGTTTAATAGTTTTTTTATGTACAGGCCGCTCAATGGAACCAAGGTCACCTATATGGATTATTTCAAAAACGGAACACCCAAACTTCATATTATTGGCATAGTAGGCGGCAGTATATGGTGTATCGGTATGTTGTTTAATATGATAGCAGCCGGCGAAGCCGGATTCGCCATTTCTTATGGACTGGGACAAGGGGCTACCATGATTGCAGCGATCTGGGGTGTATTTATCTGGAAAGAATTTAAAGATGCGCCTAAGGGTACTAACATATTGATAGGACTTATGTTTCTGCTTTTTATCACCGGTATTTCTTTGATTATATTAGCTAAAAGCAGGTAATTGATTGTTATGGGAAGGATAGTCGTCATAGGGAGTAGCAATACCGATATGGTCGTTATATGTAAAAAAATGCCTTCTCCTGGTGAAACAGTCATGGGTAAGGAGTTTTTCATGGTCCAGGGAGGAAAGGGGGCAAATCAAGCTGTAGCAGCTGCCAGAGCCGGGGGTAGTGTTTCTTTTATTGCCAGGGTGGGTGATGATGATTTTGGTAGAAATGCAGTAGCAGGATATAAAACTGATGGTATCAATGCGGATCACATATTGATAGATCAGGATATGTCATCCGGTATAGCAGTAATCCTGGTTGATGAAGTAACCGCTCAAAACTCCATCGTCGTCGCCAGTGGAGCAAATGGAAAACTCTCAATAGATGATATTTTATCCGCTGAGAAAATTATTTCTGAGGCAGATGAAGTATTAATTCAACTGGAAATCCCGATCGAGGTGGTTGAATTTTCTTTGAGACTGGCTAAAAAATATGGAGTGAAGACAATTTTAAATCCTGCACCTGCACAATCTTTGACTGAAGAAATATTGAGCCTGGTAGACATCATTACCCCCAATGAGTCCGAAACAGAAATTTTAACTGGCATCTATCCGGGAACCGAAGAAGAAGTAAAGTTGGCTGCGGCCACCCTATTGAAAAAAGTAAATGAATCGGTCATAATTACTCTGGGTCACAAAGGGGTTTATTTTATTGCAAAAAATGGTGAAAATGGATTTGTACCTACGGTCAAAGTGGATGCCATTGATACCACAGCAGCTGGTGATGTGTTTAATGGATTTCTGGCCGCTGCAATCTCCGAAAATAAAAATTTCGTGGAAGCGATATCTCTAGCCAATAAAGCGGCGACCATATCGGTGACCAAAAAAGGTGCTCAGCCTTCGATTCCTACGCTGGAGGAATTGTCAATTTGAGTTTTAGTGCAAAGCATGGAGTCATTTGCTTTTAGCACATTCATCGATTATTGAAAACTGCCTGAACATTTTTAAAGAGTTAGTCTTTAGCCTCATGTAAATAAATAGACCATGGCAGTCGGCACGCAAAATGAATATTTGCCTTATATTGCTACACTTAAATTTAATATGGGTACCGCTTTCAGAAATACTATTTTTTTGCTTCTGGGCTCCATACTTTTTATCAGTCAATTTTCGATTTCCTGCAAAGAGGGTCTTAGGTCAGAACTGCCTGATAAAATTGACTTTAATTTTCATATAAAGCCCATCCTGGTTGATCGATGTTATAAATGTCATGGACCTGATGAGAAAGCTAGAAAAGCTGGATTGAGATTGGACTTGCGTGCAGGTCTTTTCGGCAAAACCAAAAGCGGTAAAAAAATTATTGCACCGGGTCGTCCAGGCAATAGCGAACTCATAAAACATATTTATTCTACTGATCCGGATTGGATCATGCCTCCGACTGAAAGTAACCTTACCCTTAGTGCTAAAGAGAAAGGAATGATCACTAAATGGATTGACCAGGGTGCTGCCTGGAAAGACCATTGGGCTTTTTTACCGATAGAGCAAAAACCTGTACCAAAAGTCAGTTTCGAAAAAGAAATTCGAAATCCGATAGATCAATTTATTGGGATCAAACTTGAACAAGAAGGTATCGAGCCATCTGCGCCTGCTGACCCCGAGCGTCTGCTGCGTAGAATATACCTGGATTTGACCGGATTGCCTCCGTCTGTCGAGGCTATGGATGAATTTTTGAAAAATCCCAGTGACGAATACCTGCAATCAATAGAGGATAAACTGCTTCAAACAGATGCATATGCCGAACGCATGACCATGGAATGGTTGGATGTAGCAAGATATGCGGACAGTCATGGATATCATGCTGATGGCTGGAAATCTATGTATCCATGGCGTGATTGGGTGATCAAGGCATTTAAAGAAAACATGCCTTATGATCAGTTTGGAACCGAACAACTTGCCGGAGATTTACTGCCCAATGCCACTGAAGAACAGATCTTAGCTACAGGATTTAATCGCAATCATCAGATCACCGCGGAAGGTGGCGTCATTGATGAAGAATATCGGATGGAATACGTATTTGACAGAATCAATACGACTTCCACTGCATTTTTAGGGCTTACCATGAAATGTGCTCAATGCCATGACCATAAGTTTGATCCAATCACTCAAAAAGAGTTTTACCAATTTGCTGCTTTCTTTAACAATGTGGACGAATTGGGAATGAATAGTGATGATGGCAATTGTGGCCCCACCATTTTATTGCTTCCAGACAGCAGCAAACATCAACTGGCTGAAGTTAAAAAGTATATTGAAAAAATTCAGACTGACCTTGAAACTAATACTGAAAAGGTCAAAAACAATATGGATTATCTTAATCAGAAAATTTCTTCTGGAGATGTAAAGGGCCTTCAAATGCGTTTGCCTGTTGAAAAGTTGAGCACTTTTACAAAAAACAAAAATAAGGTTACTGTCTTAGATCAAAATCCGCTGGCTAGATTAGATGGTCAAGCAGAACTTAAGGACGGATACCTGGGCAAGTCCATCTGCCTGGAAAATGAATATCAAGGTATATTTTTAGATAGCGTAGGTCTCTTCGATCGCAACCAACCCTTTTCAGCTGGTGTCTGGATCAAGCCTGAGATAGGTAAGGGATTTAAAACGATTTTCTGCAATGCGGGTGACAAAAATTCACTTTGGCGTGGCTGGGATGTTTTAATAGACACTTCTGATGAGCTTATATTTAGGATCATACATGCTTTGCCTCATGATCAGCTGAGGATTCAGTCTACCGTGAAAATAGAATTTGGGCAATGGCAGCATGTTATGGTGACTTATGATGGTAGCGGATCTGCCAGGGGGATGTCTATTTTTCTCAATGGTAAACCCTGTGTTAACCGGATCGTATATGACCAACTCACCAGATCATGCTTACCGGCTGATGGTACTTTCAAACCAGTCAAACGCGCCTTGAGATTGGGAAGGTGGAATGAAAACTTTTCCGGCGAAATAGCTTTTTTAAAAGGATGTTTTGATGATATTAGAATATTTTCCCGACAATTAAGTGCCCTGGAGGTAGCCAGCCTTGGTGATTTTAAATATGAAAATCAATCTCGGGATGATCATAACTTAATGGAATATTATTTACGCAATAATGATTCAACCCATCGGGGATTAACAGATTTATTGAAAAAATGGGTTGGAAAAGAAACTAGTCTATATGATGATGCAGTAGAGGTCCAGGTTATGGATGAGGATCACCCAAGAACGACTTATATTCTTGATCGCGGGGTATATTCAGAGAAGAAAGAAAAAGTGTTGCCAGGTGTTCCTTTATGCCTTCAAGGTATGCCAGTAGAATTCCCACAAAACCGTTTGGGCCTGGCCAGATGGATATTTAGTAGAGACAATCCTCTTACAGCACGAGTCACTGTCAACCGATATTGGCAAATGTTTTTTGGCAGAGGTATTGTAGCCACCGCGAATGATTTTGGCAATCAAGGGGCTTTGCCATCCCATCCTGAATTACTGGACTGGCTGGCGCTACAATTAATGGAACATCATTGGGATATCAAATGGTTGATCAAAACTATTATCGAGTCTGCCACCTATAGACGATCTTCCATTTATCGGGAAGATTTGGAAGCTGCAGATCCTCAAAACATTTTATTAGCTCGCGGGCCTTCTTTTAGATTATCCGCAGAGATGATTCGTGACAATGCCCTTGCTGCCAGTGGCCTGCTAGTAGAGAAAGTAGGTGGGGAGCCCGTGAAGCCTTATCAGCCGGATAATATTTGGGGAGAGAAAAGTTTTTTTTCACCCAAATATCTTGTATATAATCAGGATACCGGGGCCAATCTTTATCGCAGATCGATGTATACTATTATTAAGAGGACCTCACCACCTCCGGCCATGATGACTTTTGATGGCAATGATCGCAGCTATTGTGTAGTATCTCGTCCCACCACCAATACTCCTCTGCAGGCATTGATACTACTCAATGATCCTACCTATGTGGAAGCAGCTAGAATGTTGGCTCAAAAAGTGAAAAGCGAACAACATAAAGACACGAAGGAGCTGATTGGGTTAGCCTTCAGAAGATTGACAGGTCGAAAGCCAAATGAAAAAGAAATGGAGGTGCTCATTGGTTTGTATGCTCAGGAAATTAACCATTTTAAAAATGATCCCAACAAAGCTAACCAGCTGTTATCTATTGGTGAATATCCTTTGGATACAAGTTGGGATCCAAATGAATTGGCTGCCCTGACCATTGTAAATAATACCATTATGAACCACGATGAATCCTATATGAGAAGATAATACTCAAAATATCTTTAATTTTTTTTAATATTAGAGAATATGCATCATTGTAAAGATTACCGCAGGATCCATTCGCGTCGGGATTTTTTATCCACTTCTGCTTTGGGTATGGGGGCCATCGCACTGGCAGGGCTCCTGGATCCGGTGAACGCTCTTGCAGCCACTTCCATAAATGACGCAGTAGCTGTTTTGCCACATTTTACTCCACGGGTAAAAAGAGTCATTTATTTGTTTCAGAGTGGAGGACCTTCGCAAGTGGACCTTTTGGATTACAAACCACAATTGCTTAAATACCAGGGTCAGGACCTGCCCCCTTCTATTCGGGGTACTCAGCGGCAGACCGGAATGTCTGCCGGACAAAAGATTTTTCCTGTAGTACCTTCTCCTTATTCATTTAAAGCTAGGGGGCAGAGTGGCCATATGATCAGTGATATGCTACCTTTTACGGCCCAGGTGGCTGATGAACTCACCATCATCCGTTCCATGTATACCGAAGCCATCAATCATGATCCTGCTGCTACTTTCATCCAGACAGGTTCGCAACAACCCGGGAGGCCGTCGATTGGCTCATGGGTAAGTTATGGCTTGGGAGGAGAAAATGAAAACCTTCCGTCCTTTATTGTATTGCTTTCTAAAACCAGCAATGGTCAGCCGCTGTATGATCGGCTGTGGGGCAACGGATTTTTGGCTTCCCAGCATCAGGGGGTCAAATTTCGCAGCGGAAAGGATCCGGTTTTGTACCTAGACAATCCATCCGGTATGGATAGTAAGGATCGCCGCAGACAACTAGATTATTTAAATGAGCTTCAAAAATTGCAGAAAAACGAGGTCAAAGATCCTGAGATTGATGCCAAAATAGCACAATATGAAATGGCATTTCGCATGCAGACTTCGGTACCAGAAGCATTGGATGTAAAAGGAGAACCAGAGCATATCTACGAGTTGTATGGACCAGATAGCCGCAAGCCTGGAACCTTCGCAGCCAATTGTTTATTGGCTCGTCGACTGGCTGAACGCAATGTTCGGTTTATTCAGTTGTATCACCAGGACTGGGATCACCATGGTCAATTGCCGCAGGCGATGCCCACAGTATGTAAAGCCACTGATCAGCCTGCTGCCGCCCTGATTAAAGATCTTAAACAAAGAGGATTGTTAGATGATACTTTGGTTATTTGGGGTGGAGAATTCGGCCGTACTACTTATTCGCAGGGTAAAGTGACTGCAGAATCCTTTGGTCGTGATCATCATCCTGGATGTTATAGCATTTGGATGGCAGGCGGAGGACTAAAAAAAGGGTTGGCCTATGGCAGCACGGATGATTTTTGTTTCAACGTAGCCGAAAATGGAGTTCACATACATGATTTTCAAGCTACCTTATTGCATTTGTTGGGCATTGATCATGAAAGACTTAACTTTAAGTACCAGGGTAGACGATTCAGGTTGACTGATGTTTATGGCAAAGTGGTTCACGATATATTAAGCTGAGAGTACAATGGCAGAATGGTTAGGGAGATTTCACCCACTTTTAATACATTTTCCGATTGGTATCTTAGTGATGGCCGCAGCAGCAGTTTTATTGCTTAAAGGAAAAAGTTTTGAAAAATATCGTAGTACCATCAGGTTTCTTTATCTGGTTGGGACTTTATTTGTTGGCTTGTCTATTGCATCGGGTTTGATTTTAGCTCAGTCAGCCAGTTATGAATATGACAATTTATTCTGGCATAAGTGGTCAGGCATCGGCCTGGGTATATTGGGGCTGACATTATTTTACATTGTTCCGCTCCAACGATATAAGTCTTTAATTCTGATCCTTAATATTGGGCTCCTCATCTTGTTAGCAATCGCTGGGCATTTAGGAGGTAGGATGACCCATGGTCCTGATTATTTGCTTCCACGAACCAGGATGGAGATGAGGAGTGTTCAAGCCCAAATAAACGATAGTTCTAGCCTATTCGAAAGTTTGATCTTTCCTATATTTCAGGAGAAATGTATACGCTGTCATCAGGAACGTACCCAAAATGGTGGTTTGGATATGAGTTCTGCGAAGGGTTTACTGCGTGGAGGTGATGGTGGCGAAATAATACAGCCAGGCAATGCTTACAAAAGTAAAATATTTAAGCGCGTAAGCTTGCCTGCCAATCATCCTAAATTTATGCCACCCAATGGAAT
>OBID01000580.1_pt1 | contig 14855 bp, 12 predicted proteins | sample 1519781 | NCBI WGS metagenome assembly OBID01 (sample SAMEA3991478, study PRJEB22521) | metagenome | biome: anthropogenic terrestrial biome; feature: sewage plant; material: sludge | place: Sweden | collected 2012-09-26 | reverse complement strand
TATTGGCGTTATAGGAAATTACCGTGAGTTAGAGCCTTTTTGTGCTATGTTGGGCATTCCATTTTATCTCGTGTCACATGCTGAAAAGTCAAAGTCGGATTTTGAGAAGGAACTAAAAACTTGTATCCAATACTTGTCACCGGATTTAATTGTATTGGCCAAATTTATGCGAATTTTGTCTCCTGATTTTGTAGGCTTATTTAAACATCGTATCCTCAATATTCATCATTCTTTTTTACCTGCATTTGTTGGAGCCAATCCGTACAAACGTGCTTTCGAACGAGGAGTAAAAATCATAGGGGCCACAGCCCATTTTGTCACAAATGATCTGGATGAAGGTCCTATCATATCTCAAAAGACCATCGAAGTGGATCATGAACATGTGCTCCGCGATATGATTGAATCCGGTCACGAAATTGAAAAAGCGGTCTTGGCTGAAGCACTTAAAATTGTATTGGAAGATAAGGTCTTTGTATCGGGCAATAAGACGATCATTTTGGATTAACTGCCTATCTAGAAGGGGAGTGGCCACAGCACCACATCTACTCTCCTGTTTTTTAACCGTCCATCCCAAGTACTGTTGTCAAAATTGGGATCTTCGAGCCCGTGATCTTTGATAAATAATTTATTGGTAGGCACTCCGTCCTCTGTAAGAAACTCTAGTGCAGATTGGCTCCTCATTTTAGAAAGCCACTCATTAAATTTTACACCACCGATATTGTCTGTATGACTATGGATATGAATTTCAAAATTGCTCAGTATTTCTTTACTTAAAAAATCCCGGACTTTTTCTTTTTCGGTGTCGTCGACATAGTAGGAACCTCCTCTAAAAAATATACTGATGGTTTTATACTCCGTCTGAGGGCCTGGAGTAGATTGGGCATCTAACCCTAACGGAACGAACATAAAAAACAACAAATAATACTTCATGGAAGTCAAGATTAGCCATTAAAGATAATGGCTAAAATTTAAGCATGCAATCAGGAAAGTTCTGATGGATTAAACTTTGCCTCTGAGAAGCATACTAAAGTTTCAACGCTTTACAAACAATACTCTTTGAGAGATGCATTAATTCATTTGATCCAAATAATAAAGCAGAAACCCTTTCCGGTTGACAATTTTGAAAAAATGTAAGAATTATTTGCCTTCAAACATGCCTTCATAGCCTCCATTACCACGAGAAATTTTTTGAGGCTCATTGAGATTAAGATAATCAGAGGAGGATTTTTCTTTGCTGCTCATCAGCATCAGCGAGCTTTCTTTTTCCCACTTCTCTAACATCTTAGCGCCTTCTTCTTCGAAGACCCCATTTTGCAGGTCTACACTATTCATGAAGTTGGATGAAAGCTCCATAAATCGTTCCATTTCGCCGACTTTGGCCGCTACATCATCTGCTATGTTTTCCAGAGCTGCATCAAACATGGCTCGTTTGTCTTTGTCACCCGAAAGTACAGACATGGCCGAACGCATGGCACTGTGAGATGCCCGGATGGCTTTTCTTTCCTCCTGCTTGATTTTTACCTGATCACGGGTATCTTCAAGAAGCACTTCAGAATTGGAGTACATTTTAGTGAGTACCCGGTACAGGATGTCCATTTTGGCTCTGAGTTCGTCGTATTTGACATTGACTTCTTTTAATCTGGCCGCTTTTCGGCTAGCGAGTATCATTTGGTTTTCCTGCCCTAATTCTTTAGCCTTCGACGCTAAAAGCATATTTTGGTTGATCTCCTTGATATTATCCTCTACCATCGTAGTCAACTTCCTGATCTGGCCTTTAAGATTGCCGATCTGTGTGCTCATTTTTGACAGATTGTCTTCAAGGTCATCTACGTAGTTTTTAAGTATGCCTATTGGATCGATCGTGATGAATAATCCAGTGACCCAACGCATGATGCTTTTGTACCCATAACTCACCAGGTTACGCATTTTAGGATCGAGTACCATATAGATCACTGCCCCTAAAGCAAGCAACATCAAGGAGAGATATAACATATTGCTAGCCAATGCAATAAGTGTGGGTAGTGCTTTGACTAATACATACCCGCCAGCAGCCAATAAGCCCAACAAAAAAACGGTGCCTGTGACGCCTTCGGGCCTTTTCCAAAATGTTTTAGGAGTGGCGGGGGCAGGATTAAATGGTGTTTCAGCCATGATATTTTAAATAATGTTTGTGATCTAAAATTATAAATATTTATTGAATGTATCGTTATCGTCTTTTAACACTTTCTCATAATGAGTATAGGTCTCTTCGAATCGAACTTTTGTTTCTTGTATTTTTTGTCTTGCTTCTTCTATCTCTTTATCCGCATTGTCTATTTTGGCTTGAAATTCCTTTATTTGTTTTTCAAGTTCAGCGATTTGGGCTTTGTGGGACAGAATCTTTTCTTGTAAAAAATTGGTCTCACTTTGTTTATGGTTTATTTTGATGTCTTTTTGTTTGTTATGAGCAGCATCAAATTCGGTTTTTTCTTTATGTAGTATTTGCACATAGTGCTGTATACTTTCTACCAGTTTTTCCTTGGTGACTCCCAATGTCGATGCAGTAGCAAAAGTAGATCGCACCGCTGATTCCTCTGACATGCCCATCGAAAGTTGCAGCGTAATCACTGATTGTTTAAACTTAAGATAATCAAAACCTTGCAGGGTATTCGCTTTTAAAGCATTATTCAAAAACTCAACACTTTTAGAGTCAAGAGCAGAGGCGTTAAATATATCTTCGAGTGTATAGGACATTAATTATATATTTTGATTAAAAAGACAATGATCGGGGTATTATCTCACAACTAGAAGGCTTATCGTCAAGTGTGTTAAATCGCCATACTAATGTAGGATTTTTACGGATCAAAATATTTTCCTTTTCAGTCATTTAGAAAAACCACCATTTGCCTAAAACAGAGCAGGATGATTTAATATTTAATACTCACCGGGTAGGTCCAGCACACTTACGGAAGGGATGGCACTGCCCGCTATGCCTTTGACACTACCATAAAACTCTGAAGTATTGATCATTACTTTTTCAATCACTTTTTCTCTTTGAGCCCATATCCGATGCATCGCTATTTTTTCTTTTTGAAGATCTTCCTGCATTTGGCGAAAACCTTCGACAATGGCCTCGATTTGCATTTTAAAGTCATTTCCAGTGAGGTAATCGTATAGCATGGTCAGTTTATCTGCTTTATTTTCCTGCGAATGCATAGCCTCTGCTACCTGTATAAGTCCATGGCGTAGGACCGGAATAAGTGGTTTGTATTCATCAAAACTACAGATCCATACACCTTGTCGTTCGCCCATATGCGGCATATCCTTGGGCATAGTCTGGGTAATAAGGATGCCCAAATCGGCTCCAACCAGCCGCATATCATCTTTTAATTTTTCGATCCAATTTGCCTGAAAGTCTTTGGTGCGCTTGCTCTCATAATAGATGGTGCCGGCATTAGCGATATTTCGGGTATGCACTCTTTGGAGGCAGTCTGCACCTCTGGCACCTTTTCGAATTTCTTCTATTTCGTCCATCGGGAATTGGTCCCTGAGATACTCTTCAATAGCCATCTCTTGGACCTCTCCTTGTAATTGCATGGATCCTTGTTGTGACTTCCGCTGCAGAGAGTCAATTATTTTGCGCTGATCCTCTAGTTGTTTTTCGTATTCCTTTTGACGCAATTCTGATCTTTTTTGTTCATCCTGTCTGATATCCTCCTTTTGGCGGTTGAGCTCTTCAGTAAGCTTTTCTTGCATCTTTAGCTCGATCTGCGATTGCATAGAATCCATCTTACGCTTTAATTGTTCATTTTCAATGGCTGCTTTGGTGAGTTTCTCCAGACGCTCAGACATATCCTTACGCTCGTTTTCCATGGTGAACAGACGAAGCTGGTAGTCTTTGTCATTTTGAGTTTTTAGATGCTCTATGATTTTTGATTTCTCCTTCTCTAATTTTTCAGCAAAAATTTCATTTTCCCGAAGCTTTTTAGATTCAAGTTCTTTTTCCTTCTGTTCAAGAAGCTGCAACCTCTTGTTGACTTCATTCTGGAGAGCATGTTCTTTTTCGTGAAATTGTTTTTCTAATTCACGCGTAAGTTTTTGACTAATGACTTCCTCCGCATGAAAACCATGTCCACAAGCCGGACAATTTATTTTTTGCATATAGATTCTGTTAATTTAGAGTCTGCAATATATATATATTTTTAGTTATATGGGGTTGCGGCTTGGGTATAATCATAATGATTCCTAGATTTAAGTTCATTATGATCACCTCGCCGCTCCCTCCATCCATTTCTCTTCTATAACACAATCATCCTGTTAGAAATTAGCCCTCACACTAATAGTCAGATTTCTGCCAGGGGCATTGATCCCACTAGAAAAAACTCTGTACTGAGTATCAAATATATTTTCCAATCCAAGCCCAAGTTTAACATTGGGCATTACCTGGAAGGAACTCATTATATTGAATACCAGCCATGCCGGCATACCATCCGGGGTGGCATATTGTTCATTGTCTTCTCCATTGAGCAGGTAATCATTGATTCGCTTCCAGGCATTTCCCAATAGGTTAAATTCTAACCTGGTTTGTTTTTTATCATAGACCACTGACAATGAGCCCGATATTGGCGGAATATGATCAAGCGGTGTCCTTGTGCCCTGGTGAAGGATCCGGCCTACAGTATAATTGCCACCATAGACAAGACTTAAATCATTGGCAAAATATGCCTGGCCATGCATCGTAAGTCCAAAGATGCGCGCTGAGGATAGATTTTGATTAGCCAAAACCTTGCTGGATACTCCCTGGTAATCGACTAGGTCACTGCCATTAAATTTAAACGGCCTGGTCACTATGACATCAGTCAATTGAGTCAGATAAATACTTGAGCTAAAGGATGACTTCTCGTCTGAATAGTTCAGCTTATAGTTTAATTCGAAAGTGGTCGATTTTTCAGGTTTGAGGTCTGGATTGGGCACTACCAAGGTGCCTGGAGCAGATTCGAAAACTTTAGACAAGTCATCGACATTGGGCACCCTGAATCCGGTAGCAATCACAAGGCCCCATCGGGAAAATTTGGTGTCCAGGTAGTTTAAACCAATATTGCCGGAATAGACAAAATTATTTTGCCGGATATTCTGGAACGGAAACTTAAAAAACTCGTTGGTGCCGAAATCTGATGAAAGCCCCGTGTAGCCAACGCGTACACTCTCCTGAAGATTAAACTTGGGCTCAAGATTTTGAGTGAATATGGAGTAGCCCCCTAATCTCATCATTCGATTATAGCCGGAAGGATATCTGGTGTCCAGAGCACCCCTTTCGGCACTGATGATATTTGATTTATAAGCGGTAGAATGGGCAGTTTCATATTGACCATCGATACCAATCATCCATTGGTTTACCCCCTGGCTTTTATTGTGAAATAAGTCGAATCCAAGGACATCAATCTGCTCTGTTCTATTGCGTAGGGTAGGAGTATTTATTTTTCGATCATGTCTGCTTTCCTCGACAGATTGATAGTTGATATTTAGTTTAAGAGGAAAGCTTCCGGTGAGGGCTGTCTCATAGCTTGCCAGCATTCGTTTTTGCGGCCCATAATACCACTCAGCCGAATTGTACTGAAAATCCCGATTGGGATCGGTGAGCCGGTCATAACGGGGGATATCTGTCGAATTGGAATATTGCAGGTTTATCAGATGTTCGAGGTTTTTAGATTTTAATTTCACTTTCCCCATTAGATCAACCTGAGAGTAACCTGAAGGCGTTTGTATCCAAGGGGTAGCAGCATTATTGATCAGTACATCTTTGCCGTTTTCTATACGATAATACCCTAATCGGTCTCCATATTTGGAAGCATAGAACATATTTTTATTTCTGCCCCCTTTTAAATCACCATAGTCAGAGACAGTAGCTGATAAAATGGCAGCTATTTTATTAGACCTTAATTCGAGATCATAGTGCAACATCTTTTCATTGTTTACGGTACTATACCTGGAGGAAATGTGTGAAAATAGTTTTTTCATATCTCCAAAGGAGGGGCTCTTGGTGATCAGGTGGACTACACCCCCTAAGGCATCCGACCCATAAACTGATGATGCTGGCCCAAACAAGACCTCCATTCGGTCCAGCATATTAGGATCTACGGTGATAGCATTTTGTAGGTGCCCCCCCCTGTAGATAAGATTATTCATCCGGACACCGTCTACGACTAAAAGTACCCGGTTAGCTTCCATGCCTCTAAGTATTGGGCTGCCTCCACCTTGCTGACTTTTTTGCACAGTCACTAAGCCGGATTTTTGGAGTATTTCCGGTACAGTCTGAGGGGACATATTGATGATTTTATCCGATTGGATAGAAAATATAGATTGTGCTACCTGCCGGTAAGTCATTGCAGTTCGGGTTGCACTTACTGTGACCTCTTCCAGATTTTTGTGGAACGAAATTGAATCCTGTGCAGTCAAAAATGGAGGTAACAGGAGCAGGAAATATAAGATTAGAATATGATGTTTTTTCATATGAAGATTTGTTTGCAATTCGATAAAATGAATATTTTACGCAATGTGGTCACCCTTATTAAAAAGTGATCAAACTTGAATCAGTATGTCTCACTATTCAAATCAATAGATGAATCTTTGATAGCACGTAGCTAAAACCTGACTCGATTGATTCAAATTGAAAAATGAATGGCCAATATAGACTGACTCAATCCACGGACATAAGTCCAGGGCTTTAAAGAAGGAATGATTGATCAGGAGGCGGATACCAGCAGTTACCAGCCAGGGTACTCCTTAGATTATGAGTCCGGGGTACTAAATCAGATGAGATATATAATAACTTTGCATTGAGTTGTGGTAAGGATGTTGTGCTCCAATCAGGTTGCATCAAGTGTACAATCAAAGGATCATCATTTTTTTTCGAGCCATGTAAATCGGCCATTCGTTCAAGAAGCATATCTTCATAGCTATCACGGACAGCGCTGATTTCGAAAGAATCCAGACCAATTTGTTTGATTTCTACGATATCATATCTAGTATCCTTATAAACCATTTCATGGTCATCAATCTGATACGCTCTTAATGCTGCAGCAGGAAAAACAAACACATCTACGTTTGTTCCTGTTTGAATATGTGGTCCATGCATATATGACCGATGAAGACTAACCTGAAGGTCCAGGTAAATCATTGGCATGGCAGGGAATAATACTACACTGGATAATAATATTCCTAACGACCAATAAATCAGGCTACGTGGCATTGCGGTACAAATGTCAAGATTCTTCCATAAAATCGACATCTTTTTTTATGGGATATCTCATAAGCATGTTGATCCCTTCCATGATATCCATATTTTCGTAGACTACTTTGTACAGGATCTCGATGATCGGAGATCTAAGATCGTATGCCTGAAGGAGAAAGTATACGATCTTTAAGGTGCGCACACCTTCGGCGAGCTCATCGCTGGTACCCATGATTTGGTTAAAATTTTCACCTTTACCCAATCGCTTGCCAAATTGATAATTCCGGCTATCGGGGCTGGTGGCGGTAGCGATCAGATCACCTATGCCGGCTGTTCCTAAAAATGCCGTGTTGCTAGCTCCCATTTTTTGACCAAAATGAATGATTTCACTCAGTCCTCGCGTGATGAGGATAGCCTGGATATTTTTGCCCATACCGAGCCCATCCAGCATACCGCTGCCAATGGCGATAATATTTTTTAAAGTACCTGCTATTTGAGCACCTTTGAGGTCGTTACTGCCGAATACAAAAAATTTCTTGCTACTCAGCACTTGAATTCCGACCTGGATCACTTCATCAAATTCACTCGCGATCACTGTGGCAGTGGGCTGATCCACTAATATTTCTTTAGCCAGGTTTGGACCACTAAGACAGCCTATTCTCAATACCGAAGTTTCTTTCCTTATCAAATCACTCATCGTAAGTACCTGATCTTTTCTGAGGGTCTTGGCTACGAGTTCGGTTTCGTCTATACCTGAAAGGACAAAGCCTTTGGTGCCATGTATCAGGATATGAGCTGGAGTCAAAAAAGTAGACGCTTCTTTGATCATTTGAGGAAAGTTGTCGGAAGGAATGATAGGGAAAATGAGTTTGCTGGATGCGATGCCTTCTTCTAAAGATTGGGTAGCCCTGATACGTGTAGAAAGGGGAGTCTGAAACAAAAAATGGTCTTCGTTAATCTTCTTCAATGTATCCGGACTTCTACTCACAACCAGGACATCGACATTATGGGACAGTAACTTTGCAATGGCTATCCCAAAGCTGCCAGCACCTATCACTGCTACTTGGTTCATACGTGTCTAATGTAAGCTGTAAAATTTACAATTCCTATCTTGCTTTCCAAATCAATTGGAAATAGTTTTCCACTCAGTCTGCTCCAGCCAGGATTCGACCTTCGAAAGCATATTTTTTAGCTCAGTAGGTGCGGAGTGATTGACGACAATGGATTTAGGGGTCTGCTTATTTTTGAGATAAATCCTTGTAAGGGGGAAATCAGGTATAAAATCGTTGGACCTGGGATACTCTGCACTCATCTGTGGAGCATATTCTGATATCCATTGACTTAAAACTTCAATTTTATCATGAGGGAGTTTGGTAATAAAATTGCCTATTCGGGTAATATAATTTTGGCCATGCCAACTCACAGATCCGTCATTAAGAATAGTATATGAGTACACAGGGCAATGTCCCACACAAGCTCCTGCAGAAAAAGATATCAAAGTATCAATTTTAAATGCTGGAGGAGGTATCGTATCAGATATGGAGGTTTTAATGGCAGGTTTTGGTGGGGTCACTTGAGTAGTAATAACAGGCGAAGGATTTTGCTGGGTTGGAGGCGATGACTGTGCTGATTTTTGGGTAGCAGAGCATGAAAATAAAACCAGTACACAGGTGATAAATAAAAACGACTTTGAGATCATTTTTTACCTTGTTTTGTTTTTTGATCTAATTTTTGCTGTTGTTCTTTCATCATAGATTCCAGGCGGTCCTGAAATCCTCCTTTTTTCTTGGGTTTGTTTCGTGAAGCTTGTAGTTCCGCTTGCATTTTAGGTAAAGGAAAAAACAAAGCTTTGCCGCCTACGGTCTGAATGATGTTCAAAATGTTGCTAAATGCCATATACGCAGTCAATCCGGATGCAGAATTGTTGAAAAAGAATAAGAAAAATAAGGGCATGAGGTACTGCATATATTTCATAGCAGGATTGACAGAAAAATCCTGGTCTTTGGTGCTATAGTGTGTAAATATCAAGGTAGACACTACCCAAATTAGGGTAAATAGGCTGACATGCGAACCATAAAATGGTAATTTCATCGGTAATTTGGCAAATACATCATAGGAAGAAAGATCATTGGCCCACAGGAAACTAGACTGGCGAAATTCGATCGAAGCAGGGAAAAACTGGTAGAGAGCAAGCCAAATGGGCATCTGCAACACCATAGGAAGACAACCTCCCAATGGGTTGACACCATACTCACGGTACATCTTCATGGATTCCACCTGCATGCCCTGGGCGTCGTCTTTAAATTTATCTTTAAGGTGAGCCATCTCTGGTTTGAGGGCACCCATTTTTGCCTGAGAATGGAGCATTTTATAACTCAATGGAAACAAGATCAACTTAACGATAAAGGTCAACAACAAAATGACGATTCCTTTATTTGAGAAAAATCCTGATAAAAAATTGAATACGGGTCGTACAATCCATCGATTGACAGTGCCCAAAATACTGGCGCCAAAAGCGATGATATCTTCCAGGTCATTTCCCTGATTTTCAAGCAGTTTATATTCGTTTGGACCGATAAAAAGCCTGAGTTTGGCCGATTCATTGTTTTCCAGAGAGATATCGGCCGAAGTATTGAGTTTGGCTAGGTATTCGGTCGGATCTTGAGCATGTACCGCAGCGACCTTAATATTTTTAAATGATTGGTCAGCGATAATGGAGGTGTTGAAAAATTGTTGAATATTGGCAATCCATTTAACTGCCCCGGCATAAGCCTCCTCATCATCTCCACCAAACTTCAAGTGTTCTTCTCTTTCATTTAGCGGTTTGTAATGAGTAGTCGTACGTGTCTTTTCGTATGCAACTCCTTTTTCTTTGGCGTCCAGGATATTCTGCCATTGGAGCGTCGCAGTAGGGTTGGGCATTAGGGCATTCAGACCAGGGGCATCAATGGTATAATCTATAGAATAGCTATTGCCAAGATTATAAGTTTGGATGATTTGTTGGCCGGAGGCCGTACTGGCCATAAATTTTATGGAATGAGCTGTTGGGTTTTCAACTTTGAATACAATATCCTTGGTTTGAACAGCTGCTCCAGTGAGCTCAAATCGAAGGTTCCAGTCATTCCTTGGATTGTCCAGCAGGTAAAGTGGGGTCTTGAGATCAGGCCCTTTTTTCATTTCTACCATCTTAAAATACTTCTTCAATTCTGCTTTGGTGATTTTACCACCCAGGCTGTTGAATGTTAGTTTTATTACATCATTTTCTAAAATGTATTCACCAGGTTTTGCTGCAGAATCTGTGTTGAAGATACTTGTTGGTAGATGGGTCACCGGAACCACTCCATTCGTAGCAGATGGGGTAGTGGCCTCTATGGTAGCGGCTTCGGGATTGAGGATGAGCTTTCTGAGGCTGTCTTCTCTGGCCTGTACCATATCTATTGAATCCTGAATTCGTTTTTGTACCAGCTGTTGTTGTGTTTGCTTGGTATTAAAGTACGACCACAACATGAGGACGACGAAGATCAGGGCAAACCCAATAATATTATTACGATCCATGTATTTGATTAAAGGCGGCAAAGGTACTATTAGTTTGGGCGATGGACAAGGATCATCTATAGAATGTAAGTTTGTACCGACTGAAGGTAATTGAATGTGGGTCAAGACGGTAAGCAGCGGTCGGGCCTGGACGGATTTTTAATAATAATTTAATTTGAGGAATCTTATAAAATCCCGCCATCATGGTCGTGACCTGGTTTGAGGGAGGATGCAAATGTACAGGTGAGATCTCAAAAGTATCCTGATTGGCAGACCTCCTCTTAAAATTCAGATATGCTTTTTATGTGTGTTCTCTTGATTTGGAGTCTAAGCAAAACTCCAGGAATAAGCTTGATCTCTAACATAGCAATAAGCTTTAGCGGTATTCTTTTAAGATTTGTGATAGTTGTGTGATGACATCCTGCGATATTTGTATCGTGAAATCAAAAAAAAACATCTTATGAATAACTGGTTATTAATCCTCATGCTATTAGCGAACATGTCACAATGCAGTGAAAATGGGTCCGCTCCAAATACTTCTGACGCTGCAATGGCCGCCCATGAACACTTCGACGAAATCGTCAATTCCGATATCGATACTTCCTGGACGGAAAAAGTGGTCAAATCTAAAGCAGAATGGAAAAAAATCCTGACTGCCGATCAATATTATATAACCAGGGAGCAGGGCACAGAGAGACCTTTTTCAAGTCCCCTCAATGATAATCACGATAAAGGGGTATTTATCTGCCTTAGCTGTAAAAATCCTTTATTCTCTTCTGAAACAAAATTTAATTCTGGTACAGGATGGCCTAGTTTTTATGCCCCTTTTTATAGTCGCAGCCTCCAGGTGTCGATGGATAACTCCCAAGGTATGGTCAGGGATGAAATCTCCTGCGCCCGCTGTGACGCTCATTTGGGTCATGTATTCAATGATGGCCCAAAGCCTACGGGTCTCAGGTATTGTATGGATGGCGTCGCACTCCAATTTGTAAAGAATGCTGTGATTCAAACTAACTCTAAGGCATTATTTGCAGCAGGTTGTTTTTGGTGTCTCGAGGCTGTGTTTGAAAACATCAAAGGAGTTAAATCAGTGGTTTCAGGATATGCAGGTGGTACAGAGAAAAACCCTACCTATGAGCAAGTGGGTTCTGGAATTACCGGTCATGCCGAGGCAGTTGAAGTCGTTTACGATCCTTCGCAGGTAAGTTTTAAAGACCTCGTCCGGGTGTTTTTTGCTGCCCAGGACCCAACACAAGTTAACGGTCAGGGGCCTGATCATGGTACTCAATATAGGACGATCGCTTTTTACAGGAATAGTGAGGAGAAAAAAATTATTGAAGACTATATTGCTTCTATAAAAAGTCAATATTCAAAACCTATTGCCGCTCAAGTGGTACCCATTGCAACTTTTTGGTTAGCAGAAGATTATCATCAAGATTATGTAAAACATCATCCTGAAAATCCTTATGTGCAACATGAATCGATACCCAGGATGAATCGTGCTTTTGCTGCTGTAAAAGATCTCCTGAAGAAGGGAATGTAAATATGGTCCACTTCCGAAATCAGCAAAGCTAAAAGAAAAAGGGGCTCCAGATCAATCTGGAACCCCATCTACCTAATCATACAAATCGTTAAACTAATCAAATTCTTATTGTTTCTCTGGTCGAAGGCTTCGAACCACTTTGCCAGCTTGCCACATTTCTGAATCTCTGAGTTCAGCCAATTCGACTTCGAGCTTAGCCCTATAATCAGGTTGACTGTTACTGTCTATAGAACGTTGCGCTTCGTCTCCGCGCGCCACAGAAGCGTATAATTCTTTAAAAACCGGCGCAGTGGCATCTCTAAATTTATTTTTCCAATCCAGGGCGCCACGCTGAGCGGTGGTACTACAGTTGGCATACATCCAGTCCATACCATTCTCTGCTACGAGCGGCATCAAACTTTGAGTGAGCTCTTCTACAGTCTCATTAAATGCCTCTGAGGGAGAGTGCCCATTTTCTCTAAGGACGGTGTATTGTGCTTCAAAGATTCCTTGAATGGCTCCCATCAAGGTGCCGCGTTCTCCGGTCAGATCACTGAATACCTCTCGCTGAAAAGTAGTTTCAAAAAGATAACCGGATCCAATACCGATACCCAATGCAATAGCTCTATCCCGGGCCTTACCAGTAGCATCCTGGAAAATGGCAAAGCTGGAGTTAAGTCCACGACCTTGCAAAAACATACGCCTCAAGCTAGTGCCTGACCCTTTGGGGGCAGCAAGTATGACATCTATATCCGCAGGAGGAATAATGCCGGTCCTTTCTTTATACGTGATACCAAAGCCATGAGAGAAATACAAAGCCTTGCCCGCGGTCAGATGAGGTTTGATCGTTGGCCATGCAGCTATTTGAGCGGCATCAGAAAGCAAATATTGGATGATGGTTCCTTTTTGAGCTGCTTCTTCGATAGAAAAAAGCGTTTTTCCTGGCTCGAAACCATCCCGTATTGCTTTATCCCAGGTAGGAGAATTGCTTCTCTGACCTACGATTACATTAAAACCATTGTCGCGTAGGTTCAAGGCCTGTCCGGGACCCTGCACACCATAACCAAGAATCGCAATAGTTTCGTTTTTAAGCACTTCCCGTGCATGTTCCAGTGGAAATTCGTCGCGGGTAACTACATTTTCTTCTACTCCGCCAACGTTTAGTTTTGCCATTTATTAAAGTTTAGTGTTTATTTTAAAATTTTTAAAAGATCTGATTACATAGAAAATATCTTGTCTTGCTGGTTTAGGAATTCGTTTTCAGCAGCATCTTCTCCAGGCTCGTGGGACTCAAATTCTTTTAGTTTCCTATGAAATCCCTCGCTGTCTTTGATGATCGCCACTCTGGCACTTCGTACAAATTCGATCAGGCCATAGGGCTCCAGGATTTTGATCATTTTGTCGGTCTCCTCCCGTTGACCAGTGACAGAAAATACGGTGTAATCTGTCCTGATGACTACTACTCTGGCTCCATAAAGACTTAGCAGACGCTCTACTTGTACTTCTGCTGCTATAATATGCGTTGGCACTTTATATAAGGCCATTTCCTGCCAGACTATTTCATCATTTCGATTGTAATATGCTTTCAGTACATCTACTTGTTTTTCAATTTGCCGGCAGAGCTTACGTACGACCTCTTCATTTTCAGTGATGACGATATTGAACCGGTGTACAGAATCAATTTCACTTGGAGAGGTGTTGAGGCTTTCAATATTTATTTTCCTGCGGGAGAAAATAATCGCTATTCTATTGAGTAACCCTACTTGATTTTCAGTGTAGACGGTCAATGTATATTCAGGCTTGTCCATTAATCAATTTTTATTTTATTTGAAGATCCTCTTTACACAGCACGACTTCGGATACGCCTTTGCCTTGTGGCACCATGGGGAATACATTATTTTCTTTACCGACCATCACTTCTAATAAATAGGCTCCTTCATTCATTAGCATGGTGGTCAAAGCGGGTATCAGATCTTGCCGCTGTGAGACAGAGGCAGCCGGAATGTAATAACCTTTTGCGACCTGCACGTAGTCAGGACTAGTGATGGCGACGAAACTGTACCGGTTTTCATGAAATAATTCTTGCCATTGCCTCACCATACCCAGGAAATTATTGTTCAGGATGATTATTTTGACATTTGGTTTAAACTGCATAATGGTTCCAAGTTCCTGGATGGTCATTTGAATACCACCATCACCTATAATCGCTATTACTTCACGCTCCGGGGCACCATATTTAGCGCCGATGGCTGCAGGCAAAGCAAAACCCATGGTCCCCAAACCACCACTAGTAATATTACTTTTTGATTTTTTAAATTGAGCATATCTGCAGGTCACCATCTGATGTTGGCCTACATCGGTGACAATGATGGCCTCCCCCTTAGTAAGAATATTGAGCTGTTGTATGACTTCGCCCATCGTCAGCTCATTACTGGTCGGATTGAGCTCGTCAAAAATAACTTTCTCTGTTTCTAATCTGGTGCACTCATGAAATCTTTGAAACCACTCGGGATATTTTTTTTGAACAAGTAATTGGGTCAGTAAGGGCAAAGTCTCTTTACAATCACCCCACACCGGCACAGTGGTTTT
>OBID01000579.1_pt1 | contig 14858 bp, 15 predicted proteins | sample 1519781 | NCBI WGS metagenome assembly OBID01 (sample SAMEA3991478, study PRJEB22521) | metagenome | biome: anthropogenic terrestrial biome; feature: sewage plant; material: sludge | place: Sweden | collected 2012-09-26 | reverse complement strand
TTCGTCCTCTCTAGGTGTTAGCTTTTCATCTACCCACTACAGTTGACAAAGAGCCTAAATTTCAGCCTTGAAATAAGCATCGTACATAGGCTCCAAACGTTTTAGATGAAAATAATCTTCTGGATTCTTTCCTGCCAACTCAAAAAGACTACAATATAAGTCTGGCATCATAACAATTGTAGGTCCCACGTCAAAAGTATATCCTTCTGCCTTAATTTGACTCATTTTCCCTCCAGGAGTTTGGTTTTTTTCATAGATTTCTACGTTATAACCGGCTAACTGCAAACGAATTGCTGCGGAAAGCCCTCCCATACCTGCTCCAATAACAATAACTTTTTCTCTCATTTGATTTATCTCCTCTTTGGGTATCTAACACAACCTAGATACTTTTTCAAAATTTAATTATAGTTACATTTCATCTGCAAAATAAGGATTCTCACAGATTATTCTCATCATTAGATTAATATAGCTGGAAATAAACTAGTATATTCTTCTACTAGACATATAAGGTGATGTCTTTAAACTACAGTGTAACGAATAGATTTCAATTACCTCCTCAAATCCTACGACAATATTTTTTTATTAATTATATCATTTTTCATTTTAATTTTTATGTAAAAAACCTTACACAACGAAAGTTATCTCAAAAAGAACTATTCTCAACATGTCATGAAAAATAGTCGTTACATCCGAAGACTTCAACTCATTCATGAAAAACTTTATTTATTCTCAACTAATAAGCAAAGAAGACCACGTACTATCATAAAGAAAAAACGGTTCAGTTCATACTGTAAGACGTATCATAGATGATACAGCACGATTATTAACGATTAAACCATTACATGATTTTCCTGAGCTTTTGTGTTTTGATGAATTTAAATCCGTTAAATCTTCCGATAGTAATATGAGTTTCATTATTTGTGATAGCACAACACACAAGCTAGTCGATGTTGTAAGAGATAGAAAATCTTACAGTTTGAAAAAGTATTTTCATCGTTTTGAGCCTAAGACTAGATTAAAGGTAAAAACTATCTCAATCGACATGTACTTACCGTACATTCAATTAATAAAAGAAATGTTTCCTAACGCAAAAATTATCATTGATCCTTTTCACATTGTACAAGCCTTAAATAGAGAATTAAATCGAACTCGGTTACGTGTCATGGATAAGCATCGTTATAAAGACCCTAAATTATATCGAAAGTTAAAACATTATTGGAAGTTAATTTTAAAGAATCCTAATGAACTTCAGAACTATAAATATAGTCGTTATATGCTTTTTGAAAGTTTTATAACAAGCAAAGGAATCGTAGATTATATCTTAGAAAACAATCCATCTCTTAAAAATGATTATGAGGTTGTACATTCACTTCGTGAATGTATTTAGGACAGAGATTATATAGAATTCAAGGAAACGATTGAAGCAGCTACACAATTAGACCTATCTCCTGGTTTAAAAAGAGTATTAAAGACTCTAATTACTTACCTGCCATATATTCAAAATACTTGTGAGCATCCAACTAGAACAAATGGCCCTATCGAAGGAATAAACAATAAAATAAAAGTACTTGAAAGAAATACCTACGGCTTTAGAAACTATTACCATTTTAGGACAAGATTCTTTTAATAACAAAAATGTTTGGCCCAAAACAAAAAGGAATTAAGCAACAATTAGTTGCTTAATTTCTTCCTAAATTTCTTCATCAACACTATTTGACAAAGAGCCGAATTTAATCAAACCAGAGATGTCTGGAAAGATTGCTCATAAAAAAAAGCGGGGCCAATTCGGGGCAATAAAGTTAAAAACCCTTGTGAATCAAGGGTTTTTCTGTATTTCTATCTTCCCTGCAGGAATCGAACCTGCAACTAATTCTTAGGAGGAATTTGTTATATCCATTTAACTAAGGGAAGTCTGCCTTTCTATTGTAACTCAGAAAAGGACAGAATGCAAGACTGAGACTGTTTTAGTCTGCTGCATGTTTACGGTATTTTTCCATTTTTCCTTTGAACAATTCCCCATTACTTGGGGCGGTATAGGTGATGGCATTTGCTCCAGCTGCTATAACTTGACGAATGCTTTCTTCGGTTGGTCCACCAGTTGCCATGATAGGAAAATCGGGATACTCTTTCCGAATTTTTTCTACAACTTTCGGGGTTTCAATACCACAGGAAACATTCAAGATATCAATCCCCGCTTCAATCCGAGATTTGATATCAGATTTATCTGAAACGACTGTATAAATAATGGGAATATCGATGACCTTATTGATTTCCTCAATTGTTTCAACAGTTGTTGGACCATTTACAACAACAGCATAGGCTCCCTCTGATTCAGACAATAAGCTCATATTAGCCGAACGCACACCAGTTGTTAAGCCACCACCCACGCCAGCCAGAACAGGTACAGAAGCAACCATCATGATACTCTTAATAATGGCAGGAATTGGAGTAAAGGGATAAACCGCTAGAATGGCATCCGCATTATGATTCGCAATAATTGAAACATCGGTGGTAAATAAGATGGAACGAATGCGACGACCATAAATGCGAATGCCACTACATTCTTTTATGACTTCGGGCATTTGAACAATATCTTGTCGTAAATCAGACATGACTGATGGGATATGTGGTTGAGTCATCATAATACCTCCTACGGTGGTTTAACAATTTAATTACCGTGCCAATTGGCCAGCCTGAAGCTCATACATCCGATGATAGGTTCCCTTGAGGGCTAGTAATTCTTCATGGCTACCTGATTCAATAATTTTGCCTTTATCTAAAACGTAAATGCAATCTGCATCTTGAATCGTTGATAACCTGTGCGCAATTGCAATGGTTGTACGTCCTTTTCTCATTTTTTCAAGTGAATGCTGAACAGTCTGTTCTGTTTCAGAATCAATATTAGCAGTCGCTTCGTCTAGAATCAAAATCTTGGGCTGGCTAGCCATGGTTCTTGCAAACGCAAGTAACTGCCGTTGCCCAGTTGAAAAGGAAGAACCCCTCTCTGTAACAAGCTGTTGGTAACCATTAGGTAATTTTTCAATAAATGGTGCTGCATCAACAAAACGAGCAGCTTCAATGATGTCATCCTGACTGATATCTTGATACATTTGAATGTTGGAAGCAATTGTTCCATGATACAAGAACGGTTCCTGCAATACAAGCCCAATATTAGAACGCAATTCGTGAGGTGCGAATTGACGTATATCTTGTCCATCAATGAGGATGCGGCCCGATTGAAATTCATAAAAACGCATAAATACATTTATTATGGAAGATTTTCCAGATCCTGTAGCCCCAACAAAAGCAATGGTTTGTCCTTTTTTTACTTCGAATGAAACATGATCCAAAATTTTCCGCTTGCCATCATAAGAAAATGACACATCTTCAAAGACAATATCACCTTTAATGATTCGCACATCCGTACTCTCTTGCCTTGGCTCCTCAATCGTTTGATCCATTAGAGTAAACACGCGCCCCGCAGACACCATAGAAGTCTGAAGGGTTGAAAAGTGTTGGGTAACTTCTAAAAGAGGATCAAATAAACGATTGGCATATTGGATAAAAGCATAAATGAGTCCTGCGGAAACCGGTGCATCTGACCAATCCAAGCCAAAATAGGTCATTAGAAAAGCATAGGCTAGTATTTTTATCAGCGAAAGAGCAGGTCGCAAAAACAGGCTATCCAAAGCCATTGACCGACTGGCAAAGGCTAGATGTTCTTGATTAATAGCTTCAAACTCATCAGATAAACGTTCCTCTTGTCTAAAGGCCTGAATAATCCGAATTCCCTCAATACTCTCAGCAAGTTTACTATTGATTTGACTCAATAAACTCCGTGTTTTTTCCACAACGGGTGCTGCTTGTTTTCGATACATATTCACCAATATAAAAATGATTGGTAAAAAGAGGACAATGAGGCTGGTTAATTTCCACTCAAGAGCAAACATGGTATACAAAGTGACAGCTACGACAAAAATAGCGGAAATGAAGCTGGACAGTATCCCAGAAAACATCTCTGAAATACTCTCCGTATCATTTGTCAATCGAGATACAATCGAACCACTCGGTGTTTGATCAAAATAGGCCATCCCCAAAGATTCCATTTTAGAAAAGGCATCCTGGCGAATATCTCGAACAATACTGTAAGAAACCTTAGCAAACCAAAAATTACCAATATACTGAAACAACATCTGGAGGATATACAGACCAAAATAGCCACCTAAAACCAACAAAACCCCATCTGTTACTTGATGGACATAATGATCAATGAAATAAGATGCCAGCAAGGGAATGATACTACGAATAACTGTGGTTAACAATAAAAAACTTAAGGCAGCGATGGTTAGAAATAGATAAGGTTTGACATAGGACAATAGCCGCCAAAAGACATTTTGTGGTGCTTTCTTATTCATCATACTCCTCCATTTCCAATTGCTGCATCCTATATGTATTATAGTACCAACCTTTCTTCTCAAGTAATTCTTGGTGACGTCCCCGTTCAGTAATACGCCCATTCTCTAATACCAAAATCATATCTGCATGGACTACTGCCGATAAACGATGGGCTGTGATAATGGTTGTTTTACCTCGTCTGCCCTCCTTGACATTTTCAATAATAGCATGTTCCGTCTTGGCATCAACTGCTGATAAGGAATCATCTAACAATAGGATTTCTGGATTTAAAATCATTGCGCGTGCCATAGCCAATCGCTGCTTTTGTCCACCAGATAAGGCAATACCTTTTTCTCCCACAACGGTGTCAAATTTTTCAGGCATATCCATTATATCATCATACACATGAACAATTTTAGCAGCTTCCTCAATCTCCTCTTCTCCCAAATTGGGATGTCCAAAGCGGATATTTTCTGAAATACTTGTTGCAAATAGAAACTGATCTTGGGGAACATAGCCCAGCAGACTCCTCAAATCTGCTAAACGATAGTCTTTTACATTTTCATTGTTCAATAAAATACGACCATCTTCCACATCATACTCACGCAAGATTAATTTTAATAAAGTAGTTTTCCCAGACCCTGTAGGACCTACTAGACCAACCGTCTGCCCTTTTTCAATAGTGAAATAGATGTCTTCAAGTGTCGGTTGTTCTTCATATGAAAATGCATCAATTTCATAACGAATGTCTCCATTTTCAGGTGCAGGTAAAGGATTCTGTGGATTTTCAACATCTGAACGAATATCTAATAATCGTTGGATACGCTCATAAGAAACAGCGCCACGTTGTGTAATATTAAATAAGAATCCTATCGCCATTAATGGCCAAACCAGTAAATCCAAATAGGTCATAAAGGTTACGAGTTGCCCAACTGTCACCTGACCTTGTCGAATAAATTGAGCACCAACGAACAAGGTCAGTACGTAAGAAAGACCAACAAAGAATAAAACGGCTGGATCAAACATGGCATCATACCGCATGGTCTTAATATTTTGTAAATAGGCTGCTTGATTGACTTCTTGGAATGCATGAGTTTCCTGTTCCTGATAACCAAATGACTTGGTCACTTTGATACCTGATACCGATTCTTGAACCTTGTTATTTAATTCTGAGAAAGCCGCCTGAGACGCCTTAAAATTCTCATGTGTCCTTCTGCCCAAAAAGCTAGTTGTCATGGCCATAAAAGGCAAGGGCAGAATGGCAACTAGGGTCATTTTCCAAGAAATCATGAAACACATGGTCACCAAGGTCAAGAGGGCCGTTACCGTCGCGTCGACAAATGACATCACTCCTCCACCTGCTAATCGTGTCAAAGCATTGATATCGTTAGTAGCGTGCGCCATCAAATCACCTGTTCGGTAATTTTGAAAAAAAAGTGGAGACATTTTCATAAAATGTTCAAATAGCCTAGCACGCATAATTTTGCCAAGCCGAAAGGAAGTCGCTAGAATATTCATTCTCCAAATATAACGCAATACATACATACCGATTGCAGAGAGAACCAAACCAGCTACCCCAATCAGAAGTTGATTGCCTGATAAACGGTTCCCTGCAATCTGATCAATAATTTCTCCCATGATATAGGGCGGAAGCAAGTTCAATGCACTTACCAAGCACAAGGAAACAATCCCCATTACATACCGTTTTTTCTCTAGCCTAAAAAACCACCAAAGTTGTTTTATTATTTTCATTTCTGACTTTCTAAATGATGAAATAAGTATTGGCAGTATTAGAAAACTGCCAACCATATGATATTATATTTAGTTTATCACAATTAATGATGAGTAGAAAGATTGCGACACGTCTGTCTCATATTTTACCAGATATCTCCTCTCAGTATACTTCCAAACTGCCCTTCTTTTCGATATCATCATAGACTGTTGCTGAATAAATGTTTAGAACAAAAAAAGACAGCTAACGCTGCCTCTTCTCAATCCGACTACGTCAGTCCAAGGGACTATCTTAACGACGGATTTCTTTGATACGTGCTGCTTTACCTTGCAATGCACGTAGGTAGTACAATTTAGCACGACGAACTTTACCGTAACGAACGACTTCAATCTTATCAACACGTGGAGTGTGGATTGGGAAAGTACGCTCAACACCAACACCACCAGAAATTTTACGTACAGTGTACATTTCTGAGATGCCTTGGCCTTTACGAGAGATAACAACACCCTCGAAAATCTGGATACGTTCGCGATTACCTTCGACAACCTTAGCGTGAACACGTACAGTGTCACCAGGACGGAATGAAGGAATGTCAGTACGAAGTTGACCTTCAGTCAAACTTTGGATTAATGGATTCATTTTATTCTCCTATCTTTGTCAATCTTAGGTGCTTTTAAACCCAGCGGATAAACTGTATTTTCGTGTGTCCATTACACACAGACTATATTATACCCTAACTAACAACCTATGTAAAGCATTTTGATGAATTTTCTACCGTGGCTAAGGTAGGGCTACAGTCTATTTACATAAAAAACTCTCCCCAATGGAAGAGTAAATAGTTTATTTTGCAGCTTTATAAAGTTCGTTAACCTTGTTCCAATTTATCACTTCAAAGAAGGCTTTGATGTAATTTGGTCGAACGTTGCGGTAGTTTAGGTAGTATGCATGTTCCCAAACATCGAGAGCCAAGATCGGCTTCAATCCTTGCATGATTGGTGTATCTTGGTTAGCGGTTGAAAGAATTTCCAATTTTCCTTCTTTATTAACTACCAAGAAAGCCCAACCTGAACCAAAGCGTGTTGTTGCAGCTGTAGTAAATGCTTCCTTAAAGGCATCAAAAGAGCCGAATGTCGCATCGATTTCTGCAGCCAACTCTTCAGAAATTTCAGTTTTCTCTGGAGAAAGTAATTCCCAAAAGAGAGCGTGGTTAAGATGTCCGCCACCATTGTTGATCAAGGCCTGACGAATATCTGCTGGAATTTGTTCAACATCTGAAAGGAGAGCCTCTAAATCTTCGCCAATTTCAGGATGCTTTTCAAGTGCTGCATTGGCATTTGCTACATAAGTTGCATGGTGCTTATCATGGTGCAAAGTCATTGTTTCCGCATCAATATGTGGTTCCAAAGCGTCATAAGCATAAGGTAAATCTGGTAAAATAATCGCCATAATTCTATTCTCCTATAAATTTGATAGTTCTATTGTAACCCTTTCTGAGAGCCTTTTCAATTTATTTGTCTGAAAATTACGATGTAGCGATTCTTAGCAAGGCAATGTCAAATAGATAATCTTTATCAAATTGTCCTGTTTTAATTTTGTAATCTGTTTCAATTAATAGCTTGACGACCTTTTTCAAAAAACCAACCGACAGATTTCTTGAATCACGCAAGGCATATTTTACCTGATAGGGATTAATCTTGCGACCAGATAAATCTGACAACGCAGTAACAATCTGCTGTTCACCACGACCTTGCTCATGTAGTATTTGCACTTGAAGATAGGTGCGAAACTGAGTTAACATAATCGCAATCAACTTGATTTCGTCCTCTCCTTGCAATCGTAAATCCCGAACAAGATGGCTTGCTTCATCCATTTTAGTTTGAAGGACAAGTTGAGTTAAATCAAAGATATTATCTTGAAGAGTTTTTGGGATTGCCACATCTATATCGGCCAGCGAAATTTCATTTTGTCCTCTATAGGATTGTAGAAAGACCAAATTTTTACTAACTTCTGCAAAATCAAAGTTGGATTTTACCATAAGATAGTGAAAAACATCTGGATCCATCCGCAACCCAAGTCGACCGACTTCATTCTGGAAATGATTCTTCAGCTCCATTTCCTTTAGAGGATTTGCTTCTAAAACCAATCCATCTCTTTTCAGAAGTTTGACAAGTCGACGCTTACTATCCAACTTACCAGGTGCTAGAATAATCAAGCGCGTGGTCTCAACTGGATTTTCCAAATAAGCCTCAAATTGCTTCAGTTCGTCATCCGTCAAGTAGCGCTTCTTATCCGTTGTTAAATCTGCGAAATAATCAAGAATCACTACTTTTTCATCAGAAAAGAAAGGAAGAGAAACTAAATCCAAATCCACCTGATGATAGTCAGCCTCTGACATATCAAAATAGGCAAAACCCAAGTCCGAAGTATCAAATTCCAGTTGCTTCATCAATAAGTCTTTCGCAATGTGATATTGACCAACATCTTCACCACACAAAATGGTCAATAAACCTAAGTTCCCTTTTTTTATTTGTTCAATCTGTTCAATTACTGTCATAATCTCTCCGTATTCTTCTCTCCATTATACCATGCAAAAAAGAAAACAGCTACAGAGAGAGCGTCACTCTTTTACCGTTTCAATACTCCACTGTTTCCAACCTCGGAAACGGATTGCTCCTTGCAGATCCGTTCGGTAAACCTGCATATTTTGACTGTCGAGACGTTCCAGAGTTTCCTTATGTGGATGTTGATAGCGATTATTTTCACCAGCAGAAATCAGAGCAATTTTTGCTCCAATATGGTCTAAAAATTCTGGATATGAAGAGCCCTTGGAGCCATGGTGACCTGCTTTCAGCACATCGACTGGTAGCTGCGGATAAGAAGTGATTAAATCTAATTCCCCTTGCTCCAAGTCACCGGTAAAGAGAAAATTCATTTTTAACAAACGACCATAGAGTACAATTGAGTCATTATTGCCTCCATCTCCGATTCTATTGGGATATAGAACTTCTAGATAGGAATCAAAAATGGGCAATCGATCTCCAGGATTTACAACATGAACAGGGATATTGATTTTCCTCAAAGTCGCAACAAAATCTGGTATAGTCAAACTACCTGGAGAAACGTAAATCTTACCGATCTGAATCTGCTTAGCCACTTCTAGCACATCACCCACATGATCTGCATCGGTATGGGTCAAGACTAAGCTATCAATCCTATTCACGCCCCGACTATGCAAATAAGGAATCAGAGTTCGCTCCGCATTTGCTTCCCTAGACCGCTCCCGCCAAGCTTCCTTTGCAGCAAAGTCAACCCGACCACCCACATCAATCAGAACCGTCCGCCCCCGCATGTCCCGCAAAAAGATACTATCCCCCTGCCCTACGTCTACCACCGTCACCTCGTTTTCCAGCGGGTGTTTGGTTATGAAAAATAGCAGAGCAAGCATCAGGCTCAGTCCTAGGAGCCATTTCTTCTCTCTGTGAAAATCATAAAGCAAGAAAAGGCAGACCAGCAAGAGCAAAAAGACAAGGCCCGTAGGTTTTCCTAAAATCCAAGGGCGAATCCCCAATTCTGCCACCCATACAATAATCTTTTCCATAAGGATAAAGAATCCGTTGACCCATGTAATTTTAATGAAGGGCGATAGTAAAAGAATGACAGATAGCCCAGGTAACAACAACACATCAAAAACAAAGGAAAAAACAAACGTTAAAAGGATAGATAAGGGCTGAAAGGCAAAAAAATAGGACATCAAGACCGGTAAAATTCCAAGAGAAATACTCAGACTCTCCACTGCTACCTTCTTAAGTTGCCTTAGCTCTTCAAAATCAAAGACTGTCAATAACAAAGCATAGGTAAATGTTAGCACACCGCCTGCAGTCAGAAGAAACCGTGGCATAAGCAAGAGACAAACAAAGACTGTTGCTGCAAAATTATCCAATTTTCGTAGTCCAAGATTACCCAGAATTTTCTGGACCAAGGACCGCACGACTGAGACTGAAAATCCTGTCAATCCTGCATAAACAAGAGAAAATGGAATTTGAAGCTTATCGACAGTTTCCTTGGTTAAACCCAAACGCAATAAAAGCCAGCGAAATTTATCAATGAAGAAACCAACCTGCATCCCAGACAGGGCAAAGAGATGAATGATCCCTAAACTAGAATAGAGGTCACTCATTTGGTCAAAGTCACTATCTAACTCTCCCAATAGTAATCCAGTCATGTAGTGGCTCATGGGAGCAGGAAAATGAGATTTGATATAAACGAGAGCCTGCCTCCGCCAGGTTGACAACCAGTCAAAGATATTCCAAGAATGAATAGGGAGAATATTGTTAATGGTACTTATTTTTACTGTCCGATAGATGCCCTGGGTTTTGAGATAAGCCTGATAATCAAAACCATTGAAATTACGTTGACCTGCTGGTTGGCTAACTTCTGCATCTACCTCTAACTGCACCAAGTCCGTAAGCTCCTGAAAGTAGGTTTGTTCTTCCTGACTTGCAAGTTTATAGAAAACCTGAAAAACTTGTCCTTCAGCCCGACCACGAAAAGAAAGACTGTCTCCGTTGACATCAATGGTATCAGGAATAACCTGCACAGTAGTCACTTGCTCCGGAGCCCATAGATTTGTCCGCTCCCATTGTATCTTCTGACATTCGAAGAAGAGACCACATAAGGCTAGAAGCGGTAGCGTTTTGATGAAGACCACCTTTCCTTGCCGAAGCCCAAAGACTGCTAGTAACAGACTCAGCAGGCTCATTGTCAAAAGGGAAAAAGAGTGAACTGCAAAGTAGGCTAACACCGCCAAAACTGCAAAGTGAATGGGCTGACAGGGGAGTCTAATCAACCGTGACATATGGTCGGATACTTTCCATCGTTTTATCACCAATTCCTGAAACATTATTCAGATCATCAACCGATTTGAAACCACCATTGGCTTCACGGTAAGCAATGATATCCGCCGCTCTCTTTGCACCTATACCTGAAATGGTTTGTAAATCTGCCTCGGTGGCAGTATTTAAATTGACCAAAGAAGATTGGCTCTCCTCTTGAGTTTGAGTAGCTACAACACTTGAATTTGGTGCTGTTATTACTGAAATATCCTCATCCTTGTGTGCGACGTAAATAATCTCTTCATCTGCCAATTTTTGAGCTAAATTGACTGATTTTTGATTTGCTTCTGCTGTAAAACCACCAGCCGCAACAATCGCATCATTGACGCGACTCTCGAACTTAAGTGTGTAAAGTCCAGGTCTCTCTACTTCTCCTTTAACATCTACCACAACCAGTTGGATTTCTTGTTCAGTATCTCTTGTTTTGCTTTCTGTACTGGATTCTTCAACCTCTTCTGGAACACTACTTGCTTGGTTCTCCTGTGAAAATGCTGCCAAACCCGTTTGATCTGCAGGCTGAGGGGGCTGGTTGAGCAATAGAACACTCACAACCACTACTGTCATCATACTTGCAATTACACAAAACCACTTATGTTTCTTTACTATGTTTAACATTTCTTCCATAAATTTACCTCCATCCTTTTATTCGAAAATAAAAAAGAAAAACCCGCAGAAACGAGTTTTTCAATTCATTTTTTTAATTCTACCGATGGATTCCAAAAGAAGCTTGCTATGTAACTAAAAACATAGGTTAATCCTAAAATAATTGCTACTAGGATAAGGATAGGGAGACGGTAAATATAAGTTAATATATTTGGTTTTTTCTTAGTTTGGAAGGATGCTGCGTAATCATTCAAACGTTTAAATTCAGTTTCGATTCGATGAGTTACTTCAGCCGTCCCTGCATCATCCAAGCGCTTGATGTCTGAAACATCGATAGGATTTCCAAAAGCCACATCGATTCGCTCACCAGCCAAGAGCCCATTGATGCTCATCGGTCCCACATAGGTTGCAGGCATGAGTTTAACCTTGGCTGACTTGGCAATGACCGCTACACCACCTTTTAGTTCTGAAGAATGACGACTTCCAGAAGGAAACATGACCAAAGAACGATTGCTTTTTTTCAACATGTTGACAGGGTATTTAATAGCTGCCATCCCAGGATTTTCACGATCAATTGGGAAGGCTCCACATTTGCGAATCCACCAGCCAAAACCGCGATCCTTGAAAAGTTCTTTTTTAGCCATAAAAATAAACTGTTTTGGCGCAGCAGCAAATCCTAAAAAAACAGGATCCCAGAAGGTCTTATGTGGAGCGATTAAAATATAATTCTCCTCTTGTGGCAATATTTTTTCTTTATCATGATAATGGATATTTCCATTAATTGCCCAAAGTAAAAAAGATAGTAAGGTACGTAAATAGGCGTAAAACATAGTCATCTCCTTTTCAGTCCTTACATTATACCATATTTTATCTCCGAAAAAAATCTGAAGTTCTGTTCTTACAATATGCTATAATTATCATATGCATAAAATAGAATTACAAGATGGGGAGCGGATTGACCAGCTCTTCTCAACAGATGTTCAAATTATTCAAAATCGGGAAGTTTTTAGTTATTCAGTTGATAGCGTCCTCCTATCGCGTTTTCCGAAAATGCCAGCTAAAAAAGGATTGATTGTCGACCTTTGTAGCGGAAATGGGGCGGTGGGCCTCTTTGCCTCCACACGTACAAAGGCTCAGATTGTCCAGGTTGAATTACAGGAACGCTTAGCGGACATGAATCGGCGATCCATCGAACTCAATGGTTTAGAGGAACAGTTAACAGTGATTAACGACGATTTGGCAAACTTACCTCATTATGATTTACGATCAAAAGTTGATTTAATGCTCTGCAATCCTCCTTACTTTAAAGTAGATGAATCTTCTAACCTCAATGAAAGCGAGCATTACCTTTTAGCCAGACACGAGATTGCGACCAACCTTGACAATATTTGCCAGGTAGCACAACAAGTACTCAAATCCAATGGTCGCTTGGCCATGGTCCATAGACCAGATCGATTTTTGGATATTTTAGATAAGCTACGTATCTACAAACTGGCTCCAAAACGCATCCAGTTTGTCTATCCCAAGGCCAGTAAGGAAGCGAATATGTTACTGATTGAGGCTATCAAAGATGGTTCTGTAGATGGATTACATATCCTACCACCTCTGGTTGTTCACGAGGAAAACGGCGACTATACTCCTGCTATTCATGAGATTTATTATGGAAAATAAAGCCTATTTTTATGTTTTAGAATGTGCTGATGACAGCCTCTATACCGGTTATACAACAAATGTGGAAAAAAGACTTGCAACTCATAATCGTGGAAAAGGTGCTAAATATACACGTGGTCGTTTGCCTGTCAAACTACTCTATCAAGAAGCTTTTGGCAGTAAGCAGGAAGCCATGTCTGCCGAAGCCTTGTTTAAAAAACGTAGCCGGCAGAGCAAGTTAAATTATATTGCAGAAATGCAAAAAAAGCCATGCTCCAAATGAAGCGTGGCTATTTTTTATTAGAAATGTAGTAAAATATTATCAATTTTCCCCATAGCTTCTTCAAATATCGCTTGAGCCTGGCTTGGATCAGCTGATTGTCCTTCGATGAAGACTTGCTGAATGTCTTTAAAGCCCAAAAACTCAAAGATAGACTTGATGTACTGGGCAGCTGGATCTTGACCTGCATAAACACCACCATTGGACTGGATGTGCAGGAGCTTTTTGTCCTTGATCAATCCGATAGAGCCTTCTGGGCCATACTTAAAGGTCAGGCCTGCTACATTAATTGTATTTATCCATGAAACAAGCTGACTTGGTACATTGAGGTTCCAAAGGGGATTGACGACCACAATCTTATCCGCCGACAAAAACTGCTGAGTAAAAGCATTGTACCGTTCCAACCGCTCGGCTTGTTCAGATGCAATCTCCTCCCCCTTCTTTGCAGCTGCCATCGCTTCCAACAAAGGTTTATCTAGGGTAGGAATCTCGTCTTCAAAAACATCTACTATTTCAATCATATCTTCTGGATGCAAACTGGCGAATCGAGTTTCAAATTCTTCCAATGCCCTCAAAGCATAGGACTTTTGTGGGTCAAGGGGGTGGGCCTTTACAATTAATACAGTTGCCATTGTTCATCTCCTTTGTTACTAATTATTGATAAATATATTCTACTCTTTTTAATTTGAAATTCAAATCATCTGCTCAAAGCAGAGGCTGGTCAACCAGCCTCTGCTTTTCTTGTTTGTTTCTTATTTTAAATAAGTATAAGCAACACAGCCTAAACTATCAACAGCCGTAAAACCGAGTGCTTCATAGAATGACCTTGTTTTCTCAGTATTATCCGTCAAAAGATGAAGCTGATAAATACCTGGAAAGTGTGAAATGGCTTGCTCTAAAAGATTTCGACCAATTCCCTGACGCTGATAGGCGGGGAGGACCAAAATATCCTGAATGAAGATGATAGAATAACCATCACCAACTGCCCGCAAAAGACCAACTAGACGGTCACCGTCAACGGCAGCAAGAACGAGCAGACTATGTTCCAAGGCCTTCTCTAGCATTTCTGGATGGCTACTATAGCCTGTCCAACCCACAGAAGCATAGAGGTCTAGGACAGCTTGAAAATCGAGTTGAGGATTTTGTTTGTAAGTAATCATGTCTTTCTCCTTTGTATTGTTTTTTAGAATACAAAGGCTTTGTCCATTGTTAAAACACCCATGGTCTTACCTCCTGTTTGCAACTTCTAGTATAACAAAAACCGCTCCAATTATGAAGCGGTTTTGTAACGACGATAAAAATAATA
>OBID01000577.1_pt1 | contig 14875 bp, 14 predicted proteins | sample 1519781 | NCBI WGS metagenome assembly OBID01 (sample SAMEA3991478, study PRJEB22521) | metagenome | biome: anthropogenic terrestrial biome; feature: sewage plant; material: sludge | place: Sweden | collected 2012-09-26 | reverse complement strand
CCGGAACCCACGGCCACGATGACCTCAGCAAGGACAAGAACGTTGATGCTGTCGGTGCCTGCATAGGACCACGTCGTTCAAGAATAACAAATATCGTTGATGAGCTTCACGGTGAAAAAATTGATATCATTCCTTACAGTGAGGATGATGCAGAATTTATTGCAAGAGCACTTGCTCCGGCAGAAGTTATTTCAGTAGCTGTTTCAGAAGAAGTACCAAACTCATGTACAGTTATTGTTCCGAATAATCAGCTTTCACTTGCAATCGGCAACAAGGGACAGAATGCGAAGCTTGCTGCACGTCTTACAGGATATAAGATAGACATTACACCTGAAATCCCGGTTGAAGGCTAAAGCATAAACATTAACAGGAGGAAAGAGAATGAAGCCCAGAAAGATACCCATGAGAATGTGTCTCGGCTGCGGAGAAATGAAGGAAAAACGTGAGCTAATCAGGGTTGTCAAATCTCCTGAAGGTGACATATCAGTTGACAAGACAGGCAAGAAATCAGGTAGAGGCGCATATGTATGCGATGATATCGAATGCATGAAAAAAGCAAGAAAAGCAAGACGTCTTGAAAAAGCGTTTTCCTGCCAGATAAGCAACGAAATATACGACGCAATGGAAAAGGATATTGAAAATGAATAAATCACTCAGCCTTTTAACAATATGCAGAAAAGCAGGAAAGCTTGAAATGGGAATGGATCCTGTCAAGGATGCCTGCAATTCCTTCAAGGCAAAATGCGTGCTTGTTTCAACAGATATTTCCCCGAAATCCTTAAAGGAAGTCAGATACGTATGCTCTGACAAAGACATAAATATATATCAGCTTGACGCTGATACTGAATCTATATGGTCAGCACTCGGAAGGAAGGCGGTTGTCCTCGCAATATGCGACAACGGTTTTGCAAAAAAGCTTTCCACAATGCTTGAGATTATTGAAAACAACAGATAATTTTTCATATTATGAAATTGATATAGATGTCCGTTATACGACCAATTATTTAGGAGGTATTCCAGCCTATGAGTACAAAATACAAATTACACGATCTTGCTAAGGATCTTAACGTTCAGAACCAGGATATCATCAATATTCTTGCCGACAAGTTTGAAGGGCAGAAAAAGGCTATGACTGCACTTTCTGATGAAGAGGCAAACTATGTCCTTGAACATTATTCACAACAGAACCAGGTTCCTTCTTTAGATGATTTCTTTAAAAAAGTAAATGAAAAGAAGCCTGTAAAGCCAGCACCAAAAGTTGAAAAGCCAGTTGTTAAGGAAGTTAAACCAACAGCTGAAAATAAGCCACAGCCAGTTGCTGAGAAAAAACCGTTTGTGGACAAAAAGCCTGCTACTGAAAACAAGCCTGTTGCTGAAAAGAAGCCACAGCAACCTCAGGTATTTAAGTCACAGCAACCTCAGGTATTTAAGTCACAGCCAACTCAGACAAATAAGCCACAGTATAATAAATTCCAGCCAAACAAGCCACAGACTACTGACGGCAACAAGCCACAGTATAATAAATTCCAGCCGAACAGGCCACAGATTGCTGAAGGCAACAAGCCACAGAGTAATCAGTATGATAAATACAAAAATCCTCTTGCAAATCAGAACAAGCCAAAGCAGAAGCCTTTAAATCAACCTATTCCACAGCAAAGACCAACAAACAAGCAGCAGCTTGGTACTCACGCACCATCAGACAACAAGGTCGGTAGAGGCGAAGTTGTTACAAGAACTGTTGATACAAGAGGAAGCTATGTTGAGCTTGACAAGTACAATGAAAAGTATACTAATCTTGCTGAATCAAAAGGAAAGGGCAGAGATAACTATACAAAGAAGCAGAAGATAACACAGAAATCACAGCAGAGAAAACAGCAACAGTATTCAAGGAAGGAAACTGAAGCTGAAAAAATGAAGCGTCTTGAACTTGAACGTGCAAGAAAGCAACAGCTTAAGGTTATGATTCCTGACGAAATCATTGTATCAGAGCTTGCTATCCGTTTAAAGGTTACTGCAACGGACGTTATCAAAAAGCTAATGACACTTGGCGAAATGTGCACAATCAATCAGGTAATTGACTTTGATACTGCTTCACTTGTTGCTGAAGAGTTCGGTGCAAAGGTTGAAAAGGAAGTTGTTGTTACAATCGAAGAAAGACTTATCGACGAAACTGACGATACAGATGAAAATCTCGTTGAGCGTTCACCTGTCGTTGTTGTTATGGGACACGTTGACCACGGTAAGACTTCACTTCTTGATAAAATCAGACACGCTAATGTTACTTCAACAGAAGCCGGCGGAATCACACAGCATATCGGTGCTTACAGAGTTCCTTGCAACGGAAGGGAAATTACATTCCTTGACACACCAGGACACGCAGCTTTCACCGCAATGAGAGCCCGTGGAGCAAATATGACAGATATAGCAATACTTGTTGTTGCTGCTGATGACGGAATTATGCCACAGACTGTTGAAGCAATAAACCACGCAAAAGCTGCAGGTGTTACAATAATTGTTGCTATAAATAAAATGGATAAAGAAGGCGCAAACCCTGAAAGAATCAAGCAGGAGCTTACAGAGCATGAGCTTGTTGTTGAAGAATGGGGCGGAGATGTTATCTGTGTTCCTGTTTCAGCACTTACAGGTGAGGGAATTGATACACTTCTTGAAAATATACTCCTTGTTTCCGAAGTCCTTGAGCTGAAAGCAAACCCTAACAGACTTGCAAAGGGTACTGTTGTTGAAGCTAAGCTTGACAAGGGACGCGGACCTGTTGCAACTGTTCTTGTTCAGAACGGAACACTTCACACAGGGGATGTTATCATCGCTGGTTCTTCTGTAGGCCGTGTACGTGTTATGACAAATGAAAAAGGGCAGATTGTAAATGAAGCAGGACCATCAGTTCCAGTAGAAATCACAGGACTTGCTGAAGTTCCATCTGCTGGAGATACTTTCAACTCCGTCGAGGACGAAAAGCTTGCTCGTGAACTTGTTGAACAAAGAAAATACGGTGCTAAGGAAGAAATATTCGCACAGTATCAGAAGGTTACACTCGATAACCTCTTTGCACAGATTTCAGAAGGCGAAATGAAAGAATTACCACTTATAATAAAAGCTGACGTTCAAGGTTCTGTCGAGGCTGTTAAGCAGTCACTTGAAAAGCTTTCAAATGAAGAAGTAAGAGTAAAAGTAATCCACGGCGGTGTTGGCGGAATTACTGAATGGGATGTAATGCTTGCAAATGCTTCAAATGCTATTATCGTCGGATTTAATGTAAGACCTGACCCTGTTGCTATGGAAAGCGCTAATAGAGATGGCGTTGATTTAAGATTATACAGAATTATCTATGACGCTATTGAAGAAATTTCAACAGCAATGAAGGGCATGCTTGCACCGAAATTCCGTGAGGTTGAATGTGCAAGAATTGAAGTCCGTCAGGTTTATAAAATCACTAATGTCGGAACAGTTTCAGGTTGTTATGTATTAACTGGCAAAGTTATGAGAAACTGTGAAATACGCGTTGTCCGTGACGGAATTATTATTTCTGTTGACAAGATGAGAAGCCTTAAGAGATTTAAGGATGACGTCAAAGATGTTGCACAAGGATACGAATGTGGTATTACTCTTGAAAAATTCGCTGATGTAAGAGAAGGCGACATTTTCGAAGCATTCGTAATGGAAGAATACAGGGATTAATCATTGCTTAAAACCAAATAATTTTGAAGTCCAAACAATTTTTTAAAGGAGGGCTTATTATGGCAAACTTTAAAACAGGACGTATTTCAGAAGATATCAGACGTGAAATTTCAGCACTTATCAAGGAACTCAAGGACCCGAGAATTGCGGGTGGAATGCTCACAGTAATGCGTTGTGATGTGTCAAACGATATGTCACACTGTAAGGTTTATATCAGTAGTATGGACGGCTTTGAAAAAGCAAAGCAAGCTGTCAAAGGCTTTGAAAGTGCTTCGGGCTATATTAAAAGAGAGCTTTCAAACGCATTGCACCTCAAAAAATGTCCTGAACTGAAATTCATTGCGGATAATTCAATAGAACACAGTGTTACTATAAATAAAATTCTCAAGGAAATTGAAGAAAAAGAAGAACACAAACAAAACGAAGACATAGAAGAGTAATATTATGACTATAAAAGAAGTATGCAGTTTTTTAAAACAATGTAACAATGTAAATATTCTTACGCACAAAAGCCCTGATGGTGACACACTGGGCAGTGGCTTTGCTTTGGTGAATTTCTTAAGAAGCATGGGTAAAAAGGCAAATGTCCTTAATACTGAACCATTCCCTGAGCGTTACAGCTTTCTTTATGAGGGCTATTCCCCAATGGATTTTAAAGAAGAATGTGTTATCGCCGTCGACGTAGCAGACCTACAGCTTCTTGGCGATAATCTTCAGAAATATACACAGGAAGGTAAAATCGACCTATGTATTGATCACCATATTTCAAATACATTCTACGCAAATCAGACCTTTGTTGATTCTGAGGCTTCTGCTGCCTGCGAAGCTATGTATATGATTATGGATGAAATGAAAACAGATATCAGCAACATTATCGCAAAATGTCTTTATACTGGTATTGCTACCGATACAGGCTGTTTTAAATATCAGAACACAACACCAAGAACTCACATTATAGCAAGTGAACTTATGAAATATGACATTGACTTTGCAAGAGTCAACAGGCTTATGTTTGACCTTAAGAGCAAGGGCAGAATCATGGTTGAACAGGTCGTAACAAGAAATATGCAATTTTTCTGCGAAGACCATTGTTCAATGATTGTTATCACAACAGACCTTATCAATTCAAGCGGGATTGAATCTTCAGAATTTGAAGGATTGACTTCTATCACATTGCAGATTGAGGGAGTTCAGATAGGACTTCTTATGAAGCAGCGTGATGAAGATACTTTTAAAATTTCTGTCAGAACAACCGATGAAATTGACGCGTGTGCTTTCTGTACACAATTTGGTGGTGGCGGACACGTCCGTGCTGCTGGTTGTGAAATAAAAGGAACACTTGATGAAGTCAAGAGCAAGCTTATCAACGCTGTAAAAGGAGTTCTTAAAGCATAATAATGAATGGCATTTTACTGATAAACAAGCCACAAGGCTTTACTTCCTTTGACGTTATTGCAAAACTAAGAGGAATACTGAAAATCAAAAGGCTCGGCCACGCGGGGACACTTGACCCGATGGCAACGGGCGTTCTTCCTGTTTTTGTGGGGAAGGCTACCCGTGCCTGCGATATAATCCCTAACAACGAAAAAAGCTATACTGCTGATTTCAGTGTTGGTGTTGTAACCGACACACAGGATTCAACCGGAACAGTAATTAATACTTTTGATAAAAAAGCTTCAGAGGATGAGATTATCAGCGTGCTTGATTGTTTCAGGGGTGAAATTGACCAGATTCCACCAATGTATTCTGCTGTATCTGTCAATGGAAAAAGGCTTTATGACCTTGCCCGTCAGGGTATTGAAGTTGAACGCAAGGCGAGAAAAATCACAGTGGACAAGCTTGTGCTTTTAAGCTTTGATGAGGAAAGTCAGGCGGGAAGATTATTTATCTCCTGTTCAAAGGGCACATATATCAGGACAATTATCCACGATATCGGTGAAAAACTTTCAACAGGTGGTATTATGACAGGACTTGTGAGGAATTCTTCAAGTGGCTTTAAGCTTGAGAATTGCTATACATTTGAACAGGTTCAGCATATGAAGGATAACGATTCATTGGAAGATGCAATTATCCCAGTGGACAAAGCTTTTGAAAGCTATGATGAAATACATTTAAGCGATGTTCAGACAAGTATGTACCGAAACGGTGTAAAACTTGACCTGAATAGGGTTATATACAACAGTAATAATAATATTTTCAGGGTTTACAGCAATGAAAACGTTTTTTTAGGGATTGCAAAAGCAGATACCGACACAATGGAGCTTGTCTGCGACAAAAACTTTTTTGAAAATTAGCAAGGTTATAAAGGGGGTTGTTGCATGATTGATTTAACTGAAAATAATTCAGTTGCCTCCGATAATACAGCAGTAGCACTTGGCATTTTTGACGGAATTCACAGAGGACATCAGGACTTGATAAAACGTGCCGTAGGCTTTAAGGATGAGGGCTTGTCCCCTGCTGTTTGTACATTCAACACAAATACTGTTACAACCAAAGGTAACGGAAAGCTTGATATGCTTATCAGCGACGAGCTTAAGGCTGAAAAGCTTGAAGAACTCGGAGTAAAATATATATACTCACCTCATTTTGCTGACGTAAGGGAGCTTACGGCAGAAATGTTCGTTAAGAAAATCCTTGTTGAGAAAATGAATGCAAAGGTTGCAGTTTGCGGTAATAATTACAAATTCGGCAAGGGTGCTTTTTCAGGACCTCGTGAACTTGAAAAGCTATGTGCAGAATACGGGATAAGGACAGTAATTGTTCCTTTCACTACCTATAACAGGCAACCTATCAGCTCAACTGAAATCCGACGTCTTGTTAAAGAAGGAAGCATTGATATGGCAAACTACCTTCTCGGATATGATTTTCACTTCAGAATTGAGGTTGTGCATGGCAATGCACTTGGCAAGACACTCGACTTCCCGACTATTAATCAGAAGTTTGGCTCAAGCCACGTTGTCCCACGTTTCGGGGTTTATGCCTCACAGACAAAAATCGGTGACAGGCTGTATTCATCTGTCACAAATGTAGGAATAAAGCCGACTATCGGTGGCGAAAGCTCACCACTTGCTGAAACTTTTATTATTGATTATTCAGGTGATCTTTACGGACAGAGAGTTACTGTTTATTTAAAGAAGTTTATTCGTCCTGAGCAGAAATTCAAAGGAATTGACGACTTAAAGAATCATCTTGAAATTGACTTGAAAAAGGCAAAAGAATACTTATACTTTGATAATATGAAAGGCGGTCTTAATAATGAATAAAGTAAGGACAAGATTTGCACCAAGTCCTACAGGTTATATGCATATCGGTAACCTTCGAACAGCACTTTATACTTATCTTATCGCAAAGAAAAACGGTGGCGACTTCATTCTCCGTATCGAAGATACCGACCAGGAAAGATATGTTGAGGGTGCAGTTGATATTATTTATAATACACTTAAAAAAGCAGGTCTTAACTGGGATGAAGGCCCTGATATCGGCGGACCTGTAGGCCCTTATGTTCAGTCGGAGAGAATGGGAATGTTCAAGAAATATGCGCAGCAGCTTGTTGAATCAGGCAACGCATATTACTGCTTCTGTGATAAGGAAAGACTTGAAGAGCTCCACAATATTCAGGAGGCTTCGCATATCCCGCCAATGTATGACAGACATTGCCGTAACCTTTCAAAAGAAGAGATTCAGGAAAAGCTAGACGCTGGTATTCCTTACGTTATCCGTCAGAAGATGCCACTTGATGGCACAACAACCTTCCACGATGAGGTTTATGGTGACATAACAGTTGAAAATTCCGTTCTTGATGATCAGATTCTTATAAAAACCGATGGTATGCCAACATATAACTTTGCTAACGTTGTTGACGATCATCTTATGGGAATTTCACACGTTGTAAGAGGTAATGAATATCTTTCATCAGCACCAAAGTATAACCTTTTGTATAAGGCTTTCGGCTGGGAAGTTCCTGTATATGTACATTGCTCACCTGTTATGAAGGATGCTACACATAAGCTTTCAAAGAGAAATGGCGACGCTTCATTTGAAGATTTAATCGTAAAAGGCTACCTTACAGAAGCTGTTGTAAACTTTATTGCACTTCTTGGCTGGGCACCAAAAGGAGAACAGGAAATCTTCACTTTAGAAGAGCTTGCACAGGAATTCGATATAAATGGAATTTCAAAATCCCCTGCTATTTTTGATCCGGTTAAGCTTAAAGCTATTAACGGCGCTTATATCAGAAAGCTCTCACTTGATGAATTCCTTGCTGATGCAACACCATATATCCGTGAAACCTGCAAGAGAGAAGATATTGACATAAGACTTCTTGCTGAAGTATTACAACCACGCTGTGAAATATTCACAGACATTCCAGATCAGGTTGACTTTGTGGATTCGCTCCCTGACTATGACCTTGAAATGTACTGCCACAAGAAGATGAAAACAAACAAGGAAAATTCACTTGACGCCCTAAAACAGATTCTCCCTGTTCTTGAAGGACTTGAGGACTGGACTGTTGAGAGTATTCATTCAGCAATGTTCTCATTGATTGAGAAGCTTGGTGTTAAGAACGGCTTGATTCTGTGGCCATTGCGTGTTGCTGTTTCAGGAAAACAGTTTACTCCAGGTGGCGGAATTGAACTTTGTCGAATTATCGGGAAAGCCGACACAATAGCAAGAATCAAGACAGGAATTGAAAAATTAGAGAACGTAAACGCATAATTTATTATAAATATTTCAAAAATTTACAGATTTTATTAAATTTTTGTGTTATAATAATCATATAATCATTAAGCGTTTGCTATTTATATAAAGGAGGACTAACAATGGAAAACAACAATGCAGAAAAAGCAACTGAGCTTTTCAGCTATAAAGGATATCCTCTCGTGAGAAAAGGCAATGAAATTTATTATGGAAATGCTTCTGACGAATTTGTTATTTATATTCAGATATTGGGATCTGAAAATATCGGCGACTTAAAGGTCGCAAACAAGCTCAAGGTTATCAGAATGTCAACAGATAATACACTTGATCTTATTAGTAGAATTACAAAACAGGTTGAAAAAACCAGCCTGTATGAAGCACTTGAAATCGCAAGTATCTGGCTTTCAAGAGCAGCAGGCTAAATAATAAAATCAGCACCTGACGGTAATCGTCGGGTGTTTTTTATGAAAAATAATTGTCTCAATATATTGCAATAATACCAATAATTAGTTATAATACTATTTGAGGTGACAATATGGAAATTACAAATATTACAGTTTATAGTGAAGACATTATCAAGAAATATATAAAGTTTTCTATGCATAAGGGGAAATATCATTCAGTTTTGAAAAAAATATTAAAAGCATTCTGGGTAACGATGATTAGTATTATATGCTTATGTTTATTAATACTGGCATTATTAGAACCATCGGAACTTCTTGATTTAATACCAGTTGCTTTTTTTGCTATTGTCGTATTTGTGTTGGTTATCGTGGTAATACCAAAGATATCATATAATAATAGTAAGAAGCTTATTGATTCAAATATGCAGTATATTTTTACTGACGATGATTTTACTATTTATTCATCTTGTAAATATGCAATGACAAATGGTACCTTTAAGTATGATTTTCTGCATAAAGTATATGAAACCAATAATTGTTATTATCTCTACATAAATAAGATTGCTGCCTATATTATTGATAAAAATGGATTTGAAAACACGACACCTGAGGACTTATCAAAATTCCTTGAAAGCAAGCTCCCGCCTAAAAAGTTTATAAGGTGCAAATAATAAGCTTAATTTTAAAATTTCCTTGACTTATTTTATTCTATAACTTAAAATAGTAGTAATGTAAAGTCGCTTATTGCGCACTTTTTTAATTTTATTAAGGTGGTATTTTTAATGCTTGCAAATACTGAAAAAACAATGGACAAAATAGTTGCTCTTTGCAAGAACAGAGGATTTGTATATTCAGGTAGTGAAATATACGGTGGTCTTGCTAACACTTGGGATTACGGTCCTTTGGGTGTTGAACTTAAAAACAATATCAAAAAAGCATGGTGGAAGAAATTTGTTCAGGAAAGTCCTTTCAATGTAGGTCTTGACAGTGCAATTCTAATGAATCCACAGACTTGGATTGCATCCGGTCACCTTGGTGGCTTTTCAGATCCTCTTATGGACTGTAAGGAATGTAAAACACGTCACAGAGCTGATAATTTAATTGAAGATTTTGACGGAACAAATGTTGCAGGCTGGTCAAACGATCAGATGATGGATTATATAAAGGAAAAGGGAATCAAATGCCCTAACTGCGGGAAGTCAAACTTCACAGACATCCGTCAGTTTAACCTTATGTTCAAGACATTTCAGGGTGTAACAGAAGATTCAAAATCTGAATTATACCTCCGTCCTGAAACTGCACAGGGTATTTTTGTTAACTTTGCTAACATTCAGAGAACATCAAGAAAGAAAGTTCCTTTCGGTGTTGCACAGATTGGTAAGTCATTCAGAAATGAAATTACTCCAGGTAACTTCATCTTCCGTGTACGTGAATTTGAACAGATGGAGCTTGAATTTTTCTGCAAGCCAGGAACAGACCTTGAATGGTTCGCTTACTGGAGAAAATACTGTAAAGACTGGCTACTTGGTTTAGGATTAAAAGAAGAAAACATCAGACTCCGTGATCACGATGCTGAAGAACTTTGCTTCTATTCAAAAGCTACAACAGACTTTGAATATAAATTTGCATTCGGCTGGGGCGAGCTTTGGGGCGTAGCTGACAGAACAGACTATGACCTTACACAGCACCAGAAGACAAGTGGCAAGAGCCTTGAATACTTTGACCCAGAGGATAACTCAAAATACATTCCTTATGTTATTGAGCCATCACTCGGCGTTGAAAGATTGTTCCTTTCTGTACTAACAGAAGCTTATGATGAGGAAGCTGTCGGTGACAGCGATACAAGAACTGTAATGCACTTCCATCCAGCTTTAGCACCAGTAAAGGCTGCTGTACTACCTCTTGTTAAGAAGCTTAAGGAGCCTGCTCTTGAGCTCTATGAGAAGCTTGCAAAGAAGTTTGCTATTGAATATGATGACGCTGGTCAGATTGGTAAGAGATATCGTCGTCATGACGAAATTGGTACACCATTCTGTATCACATTTGACTTTGACTCACTTGAGGATAACTGTGTAACAGTCCGTGACCGTGACACAATGGCACAGGAGAGAATAAAGATTGATGAGCTTGAAGCTTATATCACAGCAAAAATTGAATACTAAAATAATAAAAGACGTGCATTGCACGTCTTTTTTGTTGTTGACTATATTAAAGTGTTTATATGCGAAGGGGTTCGGGGGCGACCGCAAAGCCACCGAAGATATTACTATTCTATAGTATTAATACTCTGTGTTCATTTCTGTCTTGATACAGAAACGAACCAAAGAAATCAAGTCAAATCCTCAGACATGTTTCGTTATTGCTCAACAACTCGGATTTGACGTTTTCGCACCTCGACGCCGATATTGAATGACGGTCGCTCAATCAACCAATAAAGTTTGAAATTCTGTTTTTAGTTTAAATATGGTTGATTTCGTGCTCCGACCTTTTTTAGTTTTGAGAGCAAGGGGCTCGGGGGCAACCGCAAACCCACCGATAGATTATGCTAAATACTTACTTGCTCTTTTTCTTTTTAAACTTCGTTAATAAGTATTTTACAACGAAAAAGAGAAGTACAGACCATAACAAAAGATTTATGATAGTCCAGACTATTGTATTCATATCAAAAGCATTTATTTCTTCAATCATAATTTCAATCTTCTTTTTGTAATATTATATCATCCAAACAGCAATTGTCAATAAATAGTTTGTTTTGCTTGTCATTATTATGTCCTATCTATCATATATTTAAATATATTTTAGTGAAAGAGGGATACTATGTTTGTAAAAACTGTTAAATTAAGAAAACCTAATCCTGTTGCTGTTGTAATAATTTTAGCAGCTGTACTTATACTTATAGCTGTCTGGGTACTTGGTTCAAGTGGAAAAGGTGTAGGAGACAAATACAAGCTCCAATCAAACAAGGAGAGAAAAACATTTTTATCCGACCTTGGCTGGACTGTTTCAGAAAAGGAAACAGATTGTAAGATTATAAAAATTCCATCAAAGTTTAATGCTGTATATAACGTTTATAATAAAATGCAGAAGCAACAGGGCTTTAACCTCGCTGACTTTAAAGGCGAAACAGTTGAACTTTATACATATGAGGTGTATAATTATCCTGATAACCCAAAGAATATAGTGGTTCATCTCATTGTCTGCAAGGGAACGCTCATTGGTGGAGATGTATGCTCAACACAATCTGATGGATTTATTCACGGGTTAATGCCAGTAGATAAAAAAGGAATGAAAAAGAGTGGAACACAAGACGCAAGGACAACACAGTCCCCAGCAGGAACAACACAAGCCCCTGCGGCAACACTTGCTCCAGAAACAACAACAGCACCAGCAACAACAACAACCCCTGCAACAACCACAACGCCAGCAGGAACAACAGCTGCTCCGTCCTCAACAACAAAAACACCAAACAATAATAACGAAGCAAACTTCTTCTTCACAAAAAAAGCTAATTAGACTCGATAAATTAATTTCAAATCAACGTCAGGATATTTCAAGAAGTCAGTGTAAGTCACTTTTGAAAAAAGGTATGATTACCGTTAATGGTACTGTCGCAAAATCAGCAGATATGAAAGTCGACCCTGAAAATGATACAATTATCCTTGACGGAAGTGAAATATCCTATAAAAAGCATATCTATATAATGATGAATAAGCCACAGGGGGTAGTCTGCTCTACAAGAGACGGGCTATCCCCTACAGTGCTGTCACTTGTTCCTGAGAAATTAATGCGTGACGGACTATTCCCTGCCGGAAGGCTTGATAAGGACACTGAAGGCTTTGTTCTTATAACAGACGATGGCGAGCTTGCACACAGAATGCTGTCGCCAAAGCACCATGTCCCGAAATTGTATTATGTTCAGCTTGAAAAAGACGCTGAGGATAATTACAGTGAAAAGTTCCTGAGTGGAATTGCTCTTAGAACAGGTGAAGAATGCCTCCCCGCAGAGTTCTATAATGGAAAAGACCCAAAGGAATGTTATGTGGTTCTTCACGAAGGAATGTTTCATCAGGTAAAGAAAATGTTTGAAGCGCTGGGTAATAAAGTAATTTACTTAAAACGTTTACAGATAGGTGGACTGGCGCTTGACGAGGATATACCACTTGGTGAGTGCAGAGAAATAATGCACAAAAATGTTGAAAACCTTTTGGCGGACTTTGATTTCACGGAGCGTTTTTGTTAAATTTTCGTCATTATTAATAATATCTAATTTTAAAGTTTAGTTAAAAACATACTTGTTTTAGCTACTGTTTTTTTGGTATTATATAACTGTAGCTAATACTATGAAATTAGCAAAAAATTATAGGAGGCCTTTTAGATGGCAAGTGTTACATTAAAAGAGATTTATAAAAAATATCCAGGTGGAGTTATAGCAGTTTCTGATTTCAACATGGAAATTAAGGATAAGGAATTTATCATTCTTGTTGGACCATCAGGTTGCGGTAAGTCCACAACATTAAGAATGATTGCAGGTCTTGAAGATATCTCTGAAGGTGAGCTTTACATAGGCGATCGTCTTGTAAATGATGTTGCACCAAAAGATCGTGATATTGCAATGGTTTTCCAGAACTATGCGCTTTATCCACACATGACTGTTTTTGAGAATATGGCTTTCGGCTTGAAGCTCAGAAAAGTACCAAAGGCTGAAATCGTTCGTAAGGTTGAAGAAGCTGCAAGAATCCTTGACATATCACACCTCCTTGACAGAAAGCCAAAGGCTTTATCAGGTGGACAGAGACAGCGTGTTGCTTTGGGTCGTGCTATCGTTCGTGAACCTCAGGTATTCCTACTTGACGAGCCACTTTCAAACCTCGATGCTAAGCTTCGTGCTCAGATGAGAACAGAGATTTCAAAGCTCCATGTAAAACTTGGAACAACATTTATCTACGTTACTCATGACCAGACAGAAGCTATGACAATGGGTGATAGAATCTGTGTTATGAAGGATGGTTACATCCAGCAGATCGACTCCCCAACAAACCTTTACCAGAGCCCAGTTAACCAGTTCGTTGCTGGATTTATCGGTTCACCTCAGATGAACTTTATCGATTCAATTCTTCGTAAGGTTGACGGTAAATACATTGTTGAATTCGGTACTGAAAAGAAATATAGTGTTGAAATCCCAGAAGGAAAAGCTGATGATGAAGCACTTGCAGGACTTGTTGATCAGGAAATTGTTCTTGGTGTTCGTCCAGAATCTATCCACGACGAAGACATGTTCCTTTCAAATGCTACAACAGGCGTAATCAACTGTATGGTTGAAGTTACAGAAATCATGGGTGCTGAAACTTATCTATACCTCACATGTGAAGGTATTCCTCTTACAGCAAGAGTTTCACCTCGTTCAACTGCTCGTCCACAGCAGGAATACACTGTTGCTATCGATCCAAACAGAATTCACCTCTTCAACAAAGAGACAGAAAAGACAATTCTCAACTAATAAGTTTGATTATAAAAGCTCCGCAGTTTTGCGGGGCTTTTATTTTTTTGACTTTTTAAATGTAAATATTTTCAGTATAAATATTTCCTCAGATAAATGCAACAATAATGTTAAAAGTTTTCTGAGAGGACGTTTTTATGGAAAAGAAAAAATTAACACTGGTTCCGCTTATATTAATGATATTTACATCAGTATTCGGTTTTACCAATATGCCTCGTTCGTATTTCCTGATGGGCTATGCAGCTATTCCGTGGTATGTGATATCTGCAATTACATTCTTTATTCCTTATGCATTTATGATGGCTGAGTTTGGTGCAGCCTTTAAAGACGAAAAGAACGGGATATACACATGGATGGAAAAATCGGTTAGTCCACGATATGCCTTTGTTGGAATATTCATGTGGTATGCATCTTATGTAATATGGATGGTCAATATCTGTTCTTCAATATGGATACCATTATCTAATTTTATATTTGGTCAGGATAAAACGCAGACATGGAGATTCCTCGGCATGAACTCAACACAGTTTATCGGAATTCTCGGTGTTCTGTGGATTATACTTGTTACACTTATATCAAC
>OBID01000576.1_pt1 | contig 14879 bp, 13 predicted proteins | sample 1519781 | NCBI WGS metagenome assembly OBID01 (sample SAMEA3991478, study PRJEB22521) | metagenome | biome: anthropogenic terrestrial biome; feature: sewage plant; material: sludge | place: Sweden | collected 2012-09-26 | reverse complement strand
GATACATTCACCGCAGGCTCTTACAGATAAGTACTGCTGCAATTTATCAGATTTTAAATATGAATATATAAATCCGGATAAGTTCATTATTCCGTAAATTTCTTAAAAGTCATAAAAATATTAAATCCTATCTGAGTTTTCAATTCCGACACGCAGCATATACTATAAAAAATATCAACGTTTTATTCTTTTTTTAAATTGAAATATTCCTCCATATATGATATACTTATTTATTATAAATAAAATTAATTTAAACTAAAATGGTGTAATAATGGATTATAAAGAATTTAAAAATAAGTATAATATTATTCTTAACCAGCAGCAGGAGTCCGCCGTTTGCAGAAAAGAAGGACAAACGCTGCTGCTTGCTGTGCCTGGAAGCGGAAAAACAACTGTAATAGTTGCAAGACTCGGATACATGCTTTTTTGCTGTAACATTAATTCCGGAAGTATACTTACCATGACATACAATGTCTCAGCGGCAGCTGACATGAAAAAAAGATTTATCAAAAAATTCGGCACCCAGAATACAGGGAATCTAGAATTCAGAACAATAAACGGATTTTGCGCCACAGTTATTCTCTATTATGAACGTGTAAGAAATACAAGAGCCTTCAATCTTATGGAAGAAACACAGTCAACCAAAATTATACGTGCAATCTATCTTAACATGACTCATGAGTATCCGTCTGAAAGCATGGTAAAGGACATAAAAACAAAGCTTGTTTTCAGCAGAAATATGATGCTTCGTGCAGATGAGATAAAAAAGCTAAAAATCGGTGAAATTGATTTTTACGAATTTTTTATGAAATATAAACAATACAAACAGCAAAACAGAATAATGGATTATGATGACCAGCTTGAATTTGCACTGAAAATTCTTCTTAATAATCCTGATATTTTAAGCTATTATCAGAACCGATACAGATATATAAATATTGACGAAGCACAGGATACTTCAAAAATACAGCATATGATAATAAGGCTTCTTGCAAGCAGATATAAGAATATTTTTATGGTCGGCGACGAAGATCAGAGTATATACGGATTTCGTGCTGCATATCCACAGGCTCTTCTTGAATTTCAGTCTGTATATCCTGATGGCAGTATTCTTCTTATGGAAAAAAATTATCGTTCAACATGTGATATTGTTGAAAAAGCAAATGACTTTATAAAACTTAACAAGTGCCGTCATAATAAAAATATGTGCACAGACAACACATGCATGATCCCAATAAAAAATATTATTCTTAAGGATTATAAACACCAGTATAATTACATTATAAAAATGTTGGAAGAAAACACTGAAGAGCTAGCTATTCTCTACAGAAACAATGATTCTGCCATTCCTATAATAGATCTGCTTGATAAAAATAATATCTCATACAGACTAAAAGAAAATGACGGTATTTTCTTTTCAGTTAATACAGTCACTGATATTATGAATATATTAAGCTTCTCATTTTCTCCATCATCTGCAGAATTATTCTCAGATTTTTATTATAAAATAGGCCTTCGTATCCGAAAAAATATTATTGCTGATGCTGTACGCTTTCATGGAAATTCATTTGAGTTATTCTTAAATACCCTTGAAAAATATCCTGCTATAGAAAAATGGCAGATAAAAAAAATTATCGAATTAAAAAAATGCTTTGCACACATTAAAAATCTTAACAGCTACTCAGCGATACTTTATATAATCAATAAAATGGAATATAAGGATTATATGAAAGAACGTGGTCTTGACGATTCAAAAATACAGACGCTTCTGGCAGTTGCCAATCAGAATCCAGAACTTCCAGTCTTTATTGAACGTATAAAAACGCTGAAGCAAATAGTTAACAACGGGTCTTCAGAATATGACAGCAATATAATTCTCTCCACTATCCATTCAAGTAAAGGACTTGAATATGATAACGTACTCATGATAGATGTACGTGACGGTATTTTCCCTTCAGTCACAGTTGACGAATCAGACGAAAAAGACGTTCCTAAGAATGTCATGGATACACTTGAAGAGGAACGCCGCTTATTTTATGTTGGTGTGACACGATCAAAAAAATGCTTTATGATATTCAGTTACGAAGCTGCGTATGGTGAACCATGTGAAACTGCAACATTTACAAAGCAGCTTTTAAAAATCAAAAATCCTAAGTCTGAATCCTTATTAAAATCTATACCGGCAAAAAAACAAGATTCAAAGGGCACAACAAAAAAATTAAAGGCATATAAAAAAGGAACACATATTAACCATGCGAAATACGGAAAAGGTATAATAAAAGAGCTTAAACCGCCTGTATGCAAAATACTGATCGAAGATACAGACGATATACGCTCATTTGACATAGTATACTGCATTGAAAATAACATTGTTTCAATTGCAGAATAGTTATTTATTGTGCAGCATAAATGCTGCACATTTTCTGAAGTTTTACATCTACGAGTGCATTAATTGATATTCCGTTCTCAAGATATTCTTCAGATAAAATCTTTCCGTTTTCACGGATTTTATTAATAAGCTGGGCTTCGTTATACGGAACTACCAGCTTCATTTTTTTGGTTGTTTCCGGAAGATTTTCAGATATGCATGTCAACAAATCTTCAAATCCTGTTTTATTAAGCGCTGATATTCTGACCGAACTTATGTCAGAGGGAAGATTTATGCATGGAATGCCTTTATCACATTTATTCAGAACGTATATATGTGGTGTCTGATCACATCCAAGTTCAATAAGAAGATCATGGGTAACCTTTATCTGTTCAGCCGCTTCAGGTGATGATGAATCAATTATTTCAATAATAAGATCAGAACCTGCTGCCTCCTCAAGAGTTGATTTAAATGCCTCGACAAGACTATGAGGTAGTCTTCTTATCAATCCTACAGTATCAATAAGCATTACATTTCTTCCATCAGGAAGCTCAATGGAACGTGATGTAGTATCCAATGTAGCAAATAATTTATTCTCTGCAATTACTCCGGCCTCTGTAAGAGCATTAAGCAATGTTGATTTTCCGACATTTGTATAGCCTACAATAGCTGCTGTCAGGATTCCATCTTTTTTTCTTCTGTCTCTCTGACGGATTCTCCTCTTTTCAAGTTCTTTGAGTTCTTCTTCCAGAATAGATATCCGGCGTCTGATGTGACGTTTATCAGTTTCAAGTTTTGTTTCTCCAGGTCCTCTTGTACCTATTCCTCCGCCAAGTCTTGAAAGCTCTACTCCCATACCAGTAAGACGCGGCAATCTGTATTTCTGAAGTGCAAGTTCAACCTGAAGTTTACCTTCTTTTGTCCTTGCTCTTGCAGCAAAGATATCAAGAATAAGCATTGTTCTGTCTATAACCCTGATTTCAGTAATATTTTCAATATTTCTTATTTGTGTTGCACTTAGTTCATGATCAAACACAATAAGCTCTGCCTCAAGATTTCTGCATGTTTCAGACAGTTCTTCGAGACGTCCGGCTCCTATACATGTTCCCGGGTCATATGCAGGACGTTTCTGCACCATTGTTCCGACAACTTCACCATCTGCTGTCTTTACAAGCTCCTCAAGTTCATCAAGTGAACTTGTGATATCGTATTCTCCGATATCTGCTGCTGCAAGAATTACTTTTGTTTTTACATTATATTTATCCATTAAACATAACCTTTCATATCTGATTCTATATTTTAAAAAACATGAATCTCTGGTACAGAAATTCATGCTTTTTATTATTTATCTGTTCTGAGCATCATGATTTCTTATTTCAGCTCTCTTTATTTTACCGCCTACTGTTTTAGGGAGTTCGTCAACGTATTCTACAACTCTAGGATATTTATAAGGAGCAGTAACTTTCTTTACATAATTCTGAAGTTCTTTTGTTAGCTCCGGAGTACCCTGATATCCTTTAGCAAGAACAATGGTTGCCTTAACTACCTGACCTCTGATCGGATCAGGTACAGCTGTAACTGCACACTCAACTACAGAAGGATGTTCAAGCAAAGCACTTTCTACTTCAAATGGTCCTATTCTGTAGCCTGAACACTTGATGACATCATCATGTCTTCCTACAAACCAATAATGTCCGTCACTGTCACGCCATGCCATGTCACCTGTATCATAGTTTTTACCGCCAAGAACGTTTTTAGTCATTTCTTCGTTATGATAATATCCTACAAATAATCCTGTAGGAAGTCCCTTATCAATATTTGATACAACAATTGTACCCTCTTCACCATCTTCGCATATTTTGCCTTCACTGTTTATCAGCTGAATATCGTAAAGCGGAGAAGGTTTTCCTGTTGAACCCGGCTTAGGTTCAAACCACTGAAGATTTAACAGCATAACGGTACTCTCTGTCTGTCCGAAACCTTCATACATTTTTTTGCCTGTAAGCTTATACCATTTATTGAATACTTCAGGATTAAGAGGTTCTCCTGCTGTACAGAACTGCTCTATACTGCTAAGATCATATTTTCCAACATCCTCCTGAAGCATAAATCTGTACATTGTCGGAGGAGCACAAAATGTTGTGATTTTATATTTTGAAATTTTCTCCAGAAGATGAGTCGGTACAAATTTATTCATATCATATGCGAATATTACAGCACCGCAGATCCACTGTCCGTATATTTTGCCCCAACCAAATTTTGCCCAGCCTGAATCAGAAACACTCATATGTAGCTTGCCGTCCTGAACCCTCTGCCAGTACTTAGCTGTTACAATATGGCCAAGCGGATGTGCGTAATTATGACATACCATTTTTGGCATTCCTGTTGTCCCCGATGTAAAATATACCTGCATAATATCAGTACTCTTTGTTGCCTGATCACCTGTCGGCCTCTCAAACACATCGGAAAATTTATCAATTTCGTCCTGGAAGTTTATCCATCCTTCTTTATGTACATCATCAACAAGAATCTTTGTTTTAAGAGTTTTACATTCTGGAACGGAAGCCTCAACCTGACTCATTACAAATTCATCATCAACACATACGATAAGAGAAACCATAGCCTGATTTACTCTGTAAATAATATCCTTTTTAGTAAGAAGAAGAGTTCCCGGAATTATAATTGCCCCTAGCTTCTGAAGAGCAACAGCACATACCCAGTATTCCCAGCGTCTGCGTAAAATAAGCATAACAACATCGCCTTTTTTTATACCGAGTGATCTGAAATAATTAGCAGTTTTGTTAGACAGTTTTGAAATGTCATCAAATGTGAATGTCTTTTCATGTCCGTCATCATCACACCAAACCAGTGCTTTTTTATTTTTATCCCATTTTGCCCATTCATCTACAATGTCATAGCCAAAATTAAAGTCCTCAGGAACATTTACTTTGTAATTCTCCTTGAAATCTTCATAACTATCAAATTCTATTCTAGGCAAATATTTATCAAGTAACATTCTACTTCCACACTTTCTGTTTTATTTTATTCACTTATTACAGTTAAAAATCTTGCTTTTACATCACCGGAACATGCCTGCTTATGCATTAAATTTGCATTAAAGTAGACTGAATCTCCGGACTTGAGAATAAACACCTTGTCTTCTATTGTAAAGACTATTTCTCCTTCAAGAACAAGATTAAATTCCTCCCCTGCATGTGAAACAGGCTTTGCAGATTGATCATCAGGATCAAGTGTAATAAGAAGAGGCTGCATAATTTTGTGTGAAAATTTAAATGCCAGATCCTCAAATCTGTAACCTGGATATCTGTCAATTTCCTTACCTTCTCCATGTCTTACAATGTGGTATGTATTAAGTCTTGACGGGGTTCCTGTTATAATTTCGTTGAAATCTACTTTGAATTTTCTGGAGATATCATATATGACACTTATAGGAATATCTTCGCCAGTTACTTCATATGATTTATACTTCTCGACATCGACGTTCAATTCCTGAGCCATCTTTTCGATAGAATAATCACATGTTTCCCTTAGCTCTCTTATTCGACATGCAATCTCGTTAATTTCATTTTTCATATAAAATCCTCCATCTGATTAGTATTTATTTGTGATCATCAATAAAAAAGCCACTGTCATCGTATAACTTTTCTGAATCACCATAACAGTCTACCTCAAGTAATTGACGCCCATGAAACGTAAGTATAAGAGAATACATAATAATGTATGCAATACAATTAATAAGAACACTTGCATAAACCCTGACATTATATACAATTGAAAATACACCAAGCATCATTATAACAGCAGTCACTGCAACAGATATCTGCAAACATAATCTGTTCTTTTCAAGTCCCATATAAAGCAATGCAACTGCTGCTGAAAAAACACAGTGTGAAATAATAAGTATTTTTGAAGTTGGCGAATAGAAATCTTTAGCGTCAATAACATTGAAGTCAAGTATCATTATAATAAACTCAACAACAAAATACACTGACATTCCTATCTTAAGCAGCAGTCTGCCGCGTAATTTTGAAATATATCCCATTATAGAGGCGAGCATTAAAATAAATCCTCCAACCTCCATAGTATATGCTATAAATTCAACTACTCTTACTATGTTGCCGGTTTTCAGATAATAAGCATAGTAAACCATTGTAACAATTATAAACAAAACAAATAATATATTAGATGCAAGTGCTATTATAGTATAACCTTTAAAAGTATTTAATTTACTCATGAAGCACCTCCTGTAATATTTAATTGTTTGTATCAGCTGAAAGCGCCCTTTGACCTATATCATTACGATAATGATTATTTTCAAAACTTATTTCCTTTACATAACTGTATGCCCTATCAATGGCATTGTTAAGTGTATCACCTGTAGCGGAAACATTAAGAACACGTCCGCCCGCTGTAAAGAATTTATTGTTTTCATATTTTGTTCCGGCATGATATACAAATGCACCTTTAACCTGCCCCTTATCGTCAAGTCCGTTAATTTCTATACCTGTAGTATATTTTTTAGGATATCCTCCGCTTGCCATAACAACACATGCTGCAGATTTATTTTTCCATTTAATGTCTATATTGCCAAGTGTAGCATCATTGATTGCAAACATAATATCCATAATATCTGTATCAAGAAGAGGAAGAATTACCTGTGCTTCAGGATCACCGAAACGGCAGTTATATTCAATAACCTTAGGACCGTCAGGAGTAATCATGAGTCCGAAATACAGACATCCTCTGAACGTCCTGTTTTCATTATTCATAGCTGATACTGTTGTCATGAATATCTTTTCCATACACTCAGCTGCAACAGCTTCTGTATAATACGGATTAGGTGCAATAGTACCCATTCCTCCGGTATTAAGTCCCCTATCACCATCCAGAGCCCTTTTATGATCCATGGATGAAACCATCGGACTTATTGTTTTTCCATCTGTAAAGCAAAGAACAGATACTTCAGGACCTGTAAGAAATTCTTCTATTACTACCTTTGATCCGCTTGCACCAAATACCTTATCTTCCATAATTGATTTGACTGCCTCTTCTGCTTCACCCAGATTCTGTGCAATAATTACACCTTTTCCGAGTGCAAGTCCGTCAGCTTTTATTACAACAGGATATTTTGCAGCTGATCTGATATATCCGAGAGCATCTTCAGGCTCTGAGAATACCTCGTAACCTGCAGTAGGAATATTATATTTCTTCATCAGATCTTTTGAAAAGACCTTACTTCCTTCAATTATTGCAGCAGCCTTGTCAGGTCCGAATGTTGCAAATCCCTCAGCATTCAATGCATCGACCATTCCAAGTACAAGAGGATCATCAGGTGCAACAACTACAAAATCAGCTTTTACTTTTTTTGCTATTGAAATTACTCCATTAATATCAGTAGCTTTTACATCGTTTATACATTCAGCATACTGAGCTATTCCGCCATTTCCAGGTACACAAAATATTTTGCTCACCTTAGGGCTTTCTGAAATTTTCATTATGAGAGCATGTTCGCGTCCACCGCCGCCTACTACTAAAACATTCATCAATAGTCCTCCGATATTATTTACTGTAAATATGCTTATATCGCAAATGCATAAATCAAACATATATATGATTTACCTACATCTGCGATACAACACCAGGTATTAAATAAAATATTATCTTAATGATGGAATAATCTTATTCCGGTAAATGACATAGCAATGTTATATTTGTTACATGTTTCTATAACATTATCATCTCTTATTGAACCTCCTGGCTGTGCAATATAACTTACACCGCTCTTTTTGGCTCTTTCAATATTATCACCAAACGGGAAAAATGCATCTGAACCAAGACATACGTCTGTATTCTGTGCAAGCCATTCTTTCTGCTGCTGTTTATTAAATACTTCGGGCTTTTCCTTGAAAATATTCTGCCATGCACCGTCAGCAAGAACATCCATATATTCATCAGAAATATATACATCAATTGCATTATCCCTGTCAGCACGTCTGATATTGTCTACAAATTTAAGATTAAGTACCTGAGGCGCCTGTCTGAGCCACCAGATATCTGCTTTATTTCCTGCAAGACGTGTGCAGTGGATTCTTGACTGTTGTCCAGCACCTATTCCTATGGCCTGACCGTCTTTAACATAACAAACGGAATTTGACTGTGTGTATTTTAAAGTTATAAGTGATATAACAAGATCTCTTTTTTTATCATCAGGAATATTTTTATTTGCAGTAATAACATTTTCAAGCATGCTGTTATCAATAAGAAGATTATTTCTTCCCTGTTCAAATGTAATTCCATAAACCTGTTTGCGTTCAATTCCATCAGGAACATAATCTGCATCAATTTTTATGATATTATATGTTCCCTTTCTCTTTGATTTAAGAATCTCAAGTGCTTCAGGAGTATAGTCAGGTGCAATGATTCCATCAGAAACTTCACGCTGAATCATTTTTGCTGTTGTTACGTCGCATGTATCAGAAAGTGCAATAAAATCACCGTATGATGACATTCTGTCTGCACCTCTTGCTCTTGCATATGCACATGCCATAGGTGAAAGCTCGCCAAGATCATCTACAAAATATATTTTTTTAAGAATATCAGAAAGTGGTGTACCTACTGCAGCACCGGCAGGTGAAACATGCTTGAATGAAGTTGCTGCACACATTCCTGTTGAAGCTTTAAGCTCTTTTACAAGCTGCCAGCCGTTGAATGCGTCAAGCAGATTAATATATCCCGGTTTTCCGTTAAGTATCTCTATAGGAAGATCTGAACCATCCTCAATAAAAATTCTTGATGGTTTCTGATTTGGATTACAGCCATATTTTAAAGCCAGTTCCTTAGACATTATATTACATTCCTCTCTGATAAGTTATTTATTTTTATTTTCAATCAATGTTACAGCCTTACCGGTTTCAAGATTAATATATCTTACAAAAAGAGAAACTTTATTATCGCTGTTGAGACTGTTCCAAAGAGTATTTTTAAATTCGTTTATATCATCAGGTATAGATATAAGCTTAGGTTCTCCTTCAAAGCTTGGAAGTGGATTTCCATCACCTTTATAAGTATGAATAAAATGTCCTTCACCGTCAACAGGGCTTTTGTATGAAAAAGTAAATCTCTGACATGAATCAGGGTTTCCATTCGCACTTTTCAGGATTGATAAAGCGTAATTGAATGTCTTATCTTTTTCAGTTTTAATTATTCCGCTGATTCTAGGTGTATAGTTTGGTGCATCAGGTTCAAATTCTCTTAGTCTTAATGATTGCTCAAATGTAAGTTGATTATTCATCTGCTCAAATATTGTATCTGTCTGATCACCATTTGTAACTATTGTTTTGTTTCCAAGTACACGTACAGGTGCATAAATAATAAGAGATGGATCTGTAAGTTTTGAAGGATCAAATGCCTGGGTTCTGATTCCGTCGCCATCAGTAACAAAAACTCTGTTTCTGCTGTTTTCGCTTCTTCCCATAATAAAATATGCTGTAACAGCATTTTTACCATCTGCTGATTTTCCTATTATTATACCACGTCCAGGATAGGCATTTTCTTTTAATTCTTTTTCAATAGATAGCTTTTCCATATAATTAAACCTCACTTTAATCAACAATATAAGTTCTGCCGTCAGCTACTTTTACTCTGTCCTGACATAATAATGACACCGCTTCCGGGAGTATCCTCCATTCAGCTTCTTCCATTACTCGTCTCTGAAGGATTTCAGGTGTATCACCGTCTTTTACTTCAACAGCTTTCTGAAGTATTATCGGACCACCGTCACAAACAGCTGTTACAAAATGTACAGTTGCTCCTGTAATCTTAACTCCTGTTTTTAACACCGATTCATGAACGTGAAGTCCGTAGTATCCTTTGCCACAAAAGGAAGGAATAAGTGCAGGGTGAACATTTACCATTTTGTTCGGATAGGCATCGCATACACTGTTGTCAAGAATTGTCATAAATCCAGCATATACAACTACATCAGCATTTTCTTCATTAAGTACAGAGAGTATAGCTTTACTGTATGATGCAACATCATCATAATCCTTGCGGTTTACAATTCGTGCTGATATATTATTGTTTCTTGCTCTCTCAAGTGCGTATGCATCAGGCTTTGAAGAAACAACGCATGTTATTTTTCCATTCTTTATATCACCGCAGTTCTGAGCATCTATCAATGCCTGCAGATTTGTTCCGCCCCCTGATACAAGAACAACTATATTTTTCATAAATGCCTCCGCATGATTATTTTATAATAACTCCTTCATCACCTGAAGTAAGCTCTCCAAGAATATAGGCGTCTTCTCCTGCTTCTTTTAATACGCTTAGTGCCTTGTCTGCATCAAGTTTATCAACAACAACCGTCATTCCGACACCCATATTAAAAGTATTGAACATATCTCTTTCAGGTATTTTCCCGGTTTTTGCTATCAGGTCAAATATAGGAAGGATCTGAATATTTGACTTTTCTATTGAGGCTGAAATTCCTGTCGGAAGTGATCTAGGAATATTTTCATAAAATCCTCCGCCTGTAATATGAGATATAGATTTTATCTTAACACTTTCTATAAGTTTCATAATAGAACGTACATATATTTTAGTAGGTGTAAGCAATGATTCACCAAGTGTTGTACCGAGATCTCCGAAATGACGTGCAAGATTCTGTTCATTTACTGTAAATACTTTTCTGATAAGTGAAAAACCATTTGAATGAACACCGCTTGATTTAAGAGCGATCATTACATCTCCGGCCTTCTGCTCATCATTTTTTATTATCTTGTCCTTATCAACAACGCCAACTGAAAATCCTGCAAGATCATATTCATTAACAGGATAAAATCCTGGCATTTCTGCAGTCTCTCCGCCCACAAGTGCACATCCTGACTGAACACATCCTTCAGAGACACCTGCAACAATCTGTGCAACCTTTTCAGGATAATTTTTGCCTACAGCTATATAATCAAGGAAAAACATTGGCTTTGCACCGCAGCAAATTATATCATTTACACACATTGCTACGCAGTCAATACCAACAGTATCATGCTTATCCATAAGAAAAGCTATCTTAAGCTTTGTTCCTACACCGTCTGTTCCTGAAACAAGAACAGGCTTGCTGATTCCTGTCATATCAAGCTCAAAAAGACCGCCAAAGCCGCCCAAGCCCGAAAGTACTCCATTGGTCATAGTTCTTGCTACATGTGACTTCATGAGTTCAACTGCTTTATATCCTGCAGTAACATCAACTCCGGCTTCTTTGTAGCTTTCTGAAAAACTCTTCATTAATTAATTCCTCCGTTATAGATTTTATATATATGCTATTCGCCAATTTTAAATTCAAATTTATCCTTTGGCATTTCCTTTGGAACATCAATCGGATAATTTCCATCAAAACATGCTGTACAGAATCCGCACTTTGCTCCCTCTGCTATTTTCTTAACTCCATCAACACTTAAATAACCAAGACTGTCTGCACCGATATGTTTTGCAATTTCATCAACGGTCATCTTACATGCAATAAGATTTTCCTTGCTGTCAATATCAGTACCGAAATAACATGGATTTGTAAACGGAGGACTTGATATTCTCATATGAACTTCTTTTGCACCTGCTTCACGTATAAGATCAACAATACGTCTGCATGTTGTACCTCTTACAATACTGTCATCTATAAGAATAACTCTCTTACCTTTTACAACATCTCTGACAACATTAAGCTTGATTCTTACCGAATCAGTTCTCTCTGACTGTGACGGCTGAATAAAGGTTCTGCCAACATATCTGTTTTTTATAAATCCGACCTCATACGGTATACCTGAAGCATTTGCAAGACCTAATGCTGCATCAAGACCACTGTCAGGAACTCCGATTACAACATCAGAATCCACAGGATGCTCTTTCCATAGAAGCTCGCCTGCTTTGATTCTTGCATTATGAACGCCTGCACCTTCTATTACAGAATCAGGACGTGCAAAATATACATATTCAAACACACACATAGTACTTTTCTGACCACAGTGTGTTTGTATAGAACGTATACCACTTTTATCGACAACTACCATTTCACCAGGTAGAAGATCTCTTTCAAATTCAGCATCGATACTGTCAATTGCACATGTTTCTGAAGCAAAGACCACAGAACCATTTTTGGTTTTTCCCATACATAAAGGTCTGAATCCATTCGGATCCCTGACAGCAATAAGCTTTGAAGGTGACATAATAACAAGAGAAAATGCACCTTTAAGTTTTTCCACTGCTTTTTCTACTGCATCCTCAATTGATGGCTGACATAAACGTTGCTCAGTAATTGCATATGAAATAACCTCTGTATCATTTGTACTGTGAAAAATAGCACCTTTAAGCTCATATTCTTCCCTGAGTTCTCTTGCATTTACAAGATTTCCGTTATGAGCTATTGACATAGGGCCTTTTATATGTCGTACTACTAAAGGCTGTGCATTTGACCTGTTTGAATTCCCGGTTGTCGAGTATCTTACATGACCAATAGCTGTATTTCCTTCTCCAAGCTTGTCAATTCTTTCATGATTGAATACTTCATGTACAAGACCGAGGTCCTTGTAATATGAAAATACACCTTTGTCATTTACTACAATTCCGCAGCTTTCCTGTCCACGATGCTGAAGAGCATAAAGTGCAATATATGCATCAGATGCAACCTTTGCTGTTTCATTGCTGTATATGCCGAATACGCCGCATTCTTCGTTTATTGTATTGAACATTTTATATCCTCAATCCTCATCAAATTATCAATTATTTTTATTTTGATTATTAACCGAGAAGTCTCTTCATAATTTCCTTATAAGCATCTTCTTCGCCGCCAAGATTTCTTCTGAAACGGTCCTTGTCAAGCTTTTCTTTTGTTTTGCTGTCCCAGAATCTGCATGTATCAGGTGAAATTTCATCAGCAAGAACAATCTTTCCGTCTGATGTTTTACCGAATTCAAGTTTAAAATCAATAAGTTCAATATTAAGATCAATTAAATAATCTGAAAGAACTTGATTTATTTTTAATGAATACTGAGCGATAAGATCTAATTCTTCTTTTGTGCACCATTCCATAGCCATGATATGATATTCATTTACCATAGGATCGCCGAGTTCATCATCTTTATAGCAGTATTCAAGAACTGTCTTGTTCATCTTTGTTCCCTCTTCAAGTCCGAGTCTCTTTGCAAGAGAACCTGCTGCAATATTACGTACAATAACTTCAAGAGGAACAATTGAAACCCTCTTTACTATTGTCTCTCTGTCTGAGATTTCTTCTACCATATGTGTCGGAATACCCTTTGTTTCAAGAAGCTTCATAAGATGATTGGTTACTCTGTTATTTATAATTCCTTTGTTATTAATAGTACCTTTCTTCTCACCGTTGAATGCAGTTGCGTCATCCTTATAATCAACAATGACATATTCTGAGTTATTTGTATCATATACTTTTTTAGCTTTTCCTTCATATAACTGTTCAGTCTTCTTTAAGTTTTCCATGATATTTCTCCATTCCCCGCAATATGCGGAATAAAATTATTGATATTAAATTTTTAAGCTACTGTTTTGAGCAGACCTTACCATGCATGAAATTTTATATACTGCCCGGATCATTAAAGTCATACTTTAAATAAGCACGTGAATTCCATTTGTGGTTATATGAGTTCAAGAATTGATTTCTGAAGTTTTGCATCCTTTTCTTCAATTACATGTTTCATATTTTCTTTCATATCGGCAAGCTTCTCTGCAAGTTCATTATCACAAATAGCAAGCATCTGTACAGCAAGCAATGCTGCATTTGCTGCACCATTTATTGCAACTGTTGCAACAGGCACACCCTTTGGCATCTGAACTGTTGCCAGTAATGCATCCATTCCGTCAAGACGTGACGATTCCATTGGAATTCCTATAACAGGTAAAATTGTATATGCGGCAAGTACCCCTCCAAGATGTGCTGCCATACCTGCTGCTGCAATAATTACACCAAATCCGTTTGAAACAGCATTTTTAGAAAATTCTGCTGCTGCCTCCGGAGTACGGTGTGCAGACATAACATGAATTTCAAATTCAACACCGAATTTTTTTAGTTCCTTGGCTGCATCCTGTACAACAGGAAAATCGCTGTCACTGCCCATAATAATTGCTACTTTGCCATTCAAATAAACCTCCGTAAAATTTTATACCAAAATAAAAACTGCGACATAGTCACAGTTATATAAATACAATATCTCTATAAGAATTCATATAAGGCGTAAAAATATGAAAATTTACAGGAATAATCTGATATATATCTCATAACAACACCTCATCATATCTTTAAAATTACGTTACCTTTTAATATTATACAATATTTATTTTATTATTTCAACACTTTTTTTAAAAAAGTAAATTAGAATTTAAAACAAAACTGCAATCTGAACACAGGATATTACGTTTTCGATCGATAAAATATGTAATATATATTTCTAATTATATTATATGTATAATT
>OBID01000575.1_pt1 | contig 14901 bp, 15 predicted proteins | sample 1519781 | NCBI WGS metagenome assembly OBID01 (sample SAMEA3991478, study PRJEB22521) | metagenome | biome: anthropogenic terrestrial biome; feature: sewage plant; material: sludge | place: Sweden | collected 2012-09-26 | reverse complement strand
AAAAAATCAGGACGAACGATCCCAGCAAAAAGGGTGAAAAACCTTTTTCCCCTTTTTCGCTGGACGTGAATATCCCGTTGTGGTATGCCGATGTATTGTTTTCTGAATCAGCCCAAGCCAGGTAGTCGGTGGGCATAGCCTGCGGTAATGTCGATATTGCGGCGCTGGTCGTGTTGCGGCGCCGCACCAGGCAATCGTGGGCCAATCTTGCCGAAAAATGCGAAACGACTGTGCGGCAAAGGAAAGGGCTTGGTCAAGCCGGTGGCGGCTTGCCCTCTACAGGGGTACAGGCCCTATCTGAAAGGCCGCGCCAGCCCCCATAAATCCGGGGCTGGCGCAAAGGATTCTAAGGGGAAGGGGAAAGAGCGATTTACGGGAAAATCAACGGGTATTTCCTGATATGCGTGGCGCATATCAGGAACAAATGGACGTGTCCAGTGAAAAGCCGTAATCGTTGATTACACCTTTTCACTGGACACGAAATGACCCCCCCAGACACAATCCGAGCCGCTGTTCACGGGTCCGTTTTCTGTCTCACTGAAAGGCAACAGAAAACCCCCGAGACGGCCGTCACGCCTCAATCGTCGTTGTGTCATTGCGTTATTCCTAACGGGTTTTTTATACACATTATCTATAACTTACGTGATAGAATCGTATTATGGTCGGCTTACCTCCCCTCAAACCCGAACGCCAGCGCGAGCGACTTGCGGCACTGGATCGTATCGGTTGCCACCTAGACACGCTCGGAGAACCTGCGTGGCATGGTGTCATTGTGGAATGGCTGCATCATTTCGACGGACTGGAACTCTATGTCTGGCCGGAGAACGATCCCATCATGCTGGTTCTGGGTGTGTTACAGAATTATGCCGAGCACGAACGCACTTTGCTGCCTGAAGACTTTGCCCGCGATCTTGCGGCGCTATCGTTTGTCGGGCTGGCGGCACGTCACGACGATGAAGGCAGTCGCTGGGATCCACTGACCGAGAGTTTCGACACGTGGACCCAAGGCAAGCTCGTCAACGTGTGGGAAGCTTTGGAACCTGGTTCGCTCCGGGACATGACTCAGACCAGGTTGCTGGTCAAGTTCACCAAGGCCCGCACACCCACCGCGTAACACGCGATGTCCCTACTTGCGGCCAGTCTGGCCGCGGGGTCATTTGCCGCCGCCGGCTGGATTGGCTGGCGATATTTGCGTCAGCGCCCTGAGACCACCAACAATCAGCCCGCAGTTGAACCAGAGGCCGCGCTACGCCTGTCCGGAAGTGCCGACAACTGGTGCAAAGTTCTACCCGGCGAAGTGTTGCTGCAGCATTGCCATGCACAACTGACCCTTGATGAGATTTTGCGCCAAACGCGCCTGGCGCCGGACGTGTTTGCCCGCGATCTGCGCAGCGCACTGGTCGCCTATGCCGAGTTCGTGCAACTCGCACCGGCTTCCGAGTCCCATCACCACGCCCACCCGGGCGGGCTGCTTGGCCACACGCTGGAAGTTGTTCTAGCCGCGACGACATTGCGCAACGGCTACCTGTTGCCACTCGGTGCGCCGACGGAACTGATCGACCAACAGAGGGATCATTGGACCTATACGGTTTTCCTGTCGGCGCTGCTGCACGATATCGGCAAGATTATGACCGACCTGCGCCTACTTGCCCGCGACACGCCCGAGTCGCCCGTGCGGCGCTGGCTGCCGCTGTCTGGGGCACTGACCCAATCGTATGCAAAGGAGTACCAGATCGGTTTTGCGCCAACCTCCGAGCGCGATTACCTAGCCCACAAAAAGCTCTCATTGATTTTGCTGCAAGCCATCGCACCCTCCAATACCCTGGCGTTCCTCGGCCGTGAAAATACGGTCCTGGAATCCTTAAGCGCCTTTCTGGGTGGCGACAGCAAGCCCGGGACGGCGGCATTCGAGGGTGCCAAGACCCTTGCTGCAATCATCAAGAAAGCCGACCAGATGTCGGTTGCCCATAATTTGCAACACGGGCCGCGCGAAAGGTTCGCCACTGCAACATCGGTGCCGCTCATCGAGCGGCTAATGAGCACAATCCGCAGCATGCTGGCACAAGGGACCGCATTGCCTCTGAATCGGGATGGCGCAGCGGGTTGGGTTTTTGATGGCGCAATCTATTTTGTGGCCAAGCGCTTGGCTGATGCCGTGCGCGAGCAGATACAGAAAGAAGAACCTGAGGACGCGGCCGGCGTGCCGGGGCCGAACAAGAATGATCGATTGTTCGATACCTGGCAGGACTATGGCGCAATCGACCTTAATCCGGTAACTGGCCAGGCAATCTGGCACGTTACGGTGGAAGGGGAGGGTTACAGTCATGGCTTGTCGGTGCTGCGGTTCCCGCTGCATCGGCTGTATGACGACCCAGCCCGCTACCCAGCGACGATGACGGGGCGCATCGTCCTGGTCGACAAAGGGGGGAAGGGCAGCAAAAAGGGCAGCCAGGCGATAGGGGCTGATCTGCAACAAGCAGCGGAACTGGATGCGCCAACGGCGGCTGATGCACAGTTGTCACTGGTTTTGCCAACAGAAACGGCGGCGCCGGCATCCCGCTCGCCAAAAGACTATGCCCGCGATCTAGATCCCGACGATGATCTGTTCGAGCCGGTAGATTCTGGCCCAGCTCTGCCGAGCGCGCCGGCGCTGGTGCCGCCACCTTCCGTAGGGCAAAGAATATCGATCGGGAGATCGGTGCCGGAAGGCCGTGCGCCAGGGAAGGAAATCCAGGCGCCGCGCCCACCTCGGCCTGCTGAGAGCAAGAAGTTGGCAAAGATCGATGTGAAGCCGCCGAAATCTGGGCCAACTCAGGTCCTTGCCAAGAAGCCTGCTACACCCGCAGGCGAGCGACCAAGCACATTGACTAAGGATGATCAGCTGCTCGATGACGAGGATGCTGTTGTCTCGCGTCGTCGCAAGCCGGCCAACGTGCCGGCCGCACCGGCACCGGTCGCTCCGTATGCTGTTGCACCGAAACTGGCATCGAATGTCGCCGAGCCTTCGGCGCTGGCCATCGCCTTCATTGAGTGGGTTCAACACGGCCTGGCTGGCGGCGGCATGACCTACAACGAACCTGGTTCGCCAATCCATTTTCTGCCCTCAGGCATGGCACTTGTTTCGCCACGGATCTTTCGGGATTACGCCGAGGCCGTCGGAGAGAGTAGCAATACCGTGCAACAACAGGTAATCGCGGCTGGATGGAACGTAAAAGCGGCTGGCAACAGCAACATTCTGCACTTCGCGGTGGTCAAGCGCGACGGCGTTCGGGCTGGCAAGCTAAGCGCCGTTGTGATTGAACATCCAGAGCGCTGGGTCAATCCGGTGCCGCCTGTTAACGGCTGCATTGTGCCGTTCGAAATGTCGGCCGAGGCGTCAACATGAGCGTCCAGTCGCTGTCATGCGACATGAGGGGCGCCGATCAGAGCCACTGCGCGTTTAAGGTTGGCTGCCAGTGACGAAATATGCATTGGAGATATTTTCGTTGACACCCGCTAATTGTTTGGTGCAACCTTCGAATCGAGGACTGGACATGCTAATGGGTAATTCGTTACCCATAAGGAAAGCGCACGTTTTGCAATATGCCAATAGGCATAAAATGGCGCCCTTTCGGTTGGCAAAAAAGTATTATCCATTCGTCCTCATGTAATAACTTATTGAGGACGTCATGATCGGAATTACTGTAGTTTCCACAAAGGGTGGGGTCGGAAAAACCACACTCAGCGCCAATCTTGGCGCTCTATTGGCTGACCTCGGAGTTCGCGTCTTGCTCATTGACGCCGACGTTCAGCCATCTCTCACCCGATACTACAAAATTGTTAAGCGCGCCGAGTTCGGCCTGTCCGAAATCATCAAACGAGGCGCGATTACCCCGGACTGCATATCGCATATCGAGCTCCATGGCCCTGACGGCTTAGCGCTTAATCCTGATGGTTGCCTGGACATTATTGTGGCCAACGCACCAGAGGGCACTTTGCAGGACTGGCTGGCACAACGTATTGACCGTGCCATCCGGATCCGCAAAGCCGTGCGCAGCCCTTACATTGACGAAGCATACGATGTCGTCTTGATCGACACGCAGGGTGCAGTTGGCCACCTGCAGGATGCTGCCGTCTTGGCCGCCGACGTGCTGCTGTCCCCCGTCTCACCCGATATTCTGACGGCCAGAGAATTCACCAGCGGCACGCTGGAGTTATTGAACCGCCTTGAACCCAGTGCTGACATGGGCATCACGGTTCCTCCCATGAAGGCCGTGATCTACCGAATGGAACGGACCAAGGATAGTCGCGATATTGCGAAATCCATCCGTAGCGAATACGTCAACCTGCGAGCCCGCGTCGATGTACTCGACGCAACGGTCCCCCACGCCGTTGCTTACAAGCAAGCGGCAACAGCTCAACTGCCGGTTCATTGGTCCGATCCCACTCGAGCTGGCGCCACCATGCATCAGTTGGTCTGGGAGTTGATTCCATCACTGGCAGGCAGCGTCGCACCGAATTGCCACGGGCTCATCGATGTGACGCAGTTCGCGAACGAACCTGAAGATGCCGATGGACGACTGCCATGAGCACCAAAATTATTATTAAGCCGATGTACGTCCCACATTCAATTCCCATTGGTGAGGCCATTAAAAACGTGACTTCTCGAACAAAATTATCGCTACGCATCAAGGGCCAGAGCGAAGAAGAGCTTGCAGCCAATATCTCTCAACGCGGCCCGGAAAGCACCTCCAAGGATCTGCGACCAGGTGATGAGCACGACGGCAGCTTCATGGTTCTGCCGATCGACAAAATTCTGCCGTATGACAGGAATCCGCGCACCTCGACCAACCCGAAATATAACGAAATCAAGGCTTCGATTCGCGATCGGGGTGGTCTGCAGGGGAATTTGACGGTTACGAAGCGACCCGGAACAACGGAGTACATGCTTTATATGGGTGGAAACACCCGTCTGCAGATTTTGCATGAACTGTATGCAGAGACTGGTAACAAGCGGTTCTACCAAATCAATTGCATCTACCAAGGCTGGAAGAGCGAGGCCGACATCATGGCCAGCCACCTCATCGAAAACGAAGCGCGCGGTGACACGCTCTTCATCGAGAAGGCGCGGGGCTTAATGATGCTGACCAAGGAAATTGAAACGTCCGAAGGACGTTCACTTACCTCACGGGAAATTTCCTCAATAACAGCCAAGATGGGGATGTTGGTACAGCATACGATCGTTCTGCTATTCGCTTTCGCAGAGAAAAACCTTGATGTATTGGGCCCTTGGCTGACACAGGACAACGTAAATACGATCAAGCGCCGATATGCGCAATATGAAAACCTGGCCAAGACACTGAATCTTTCCGGCGAATATCAATTACGCCTCTCAAAGGCAGCGCCAGCTCTCATGGCGGCATTCGCTGAAGACCTTAAAGCACGCGCCCAGACTCTCAACGATGTTAGCAGCATTATTCCCTTGCGCGGCCCCGTCCTGGATGAACTGCTTCAAAGGCTCGATGAACTGGCTGCCGATATTCTCAAACTCAATCCTGTCGCAGCAAAGCGGATATTTACTGCATTTTCTGGCAAGGAAAGCCTGTCCGCAGATGCCTTGAATGCGTTGATCCACGGTCACAATAGCGACTCCGATGCAGTGCCGCCACAGGCGCAACAGCCAGTACCAAGCACCAATGTATTGCCGCCTTCCAAAGCGACTACACCGAAGGCGCCTGTTCAAAAATTCACTGTCGCAAAGAACGCCAGTGCCGTTTTCCCATCGCCCGTGGGCGCCGAACATAACGACGCTGGCCAGCACGTTGTAAATCCTGCTTCAACCTCGACTTCGGCTGAAGCAATGAGCGATGAGCTGATGCAAAGCGTGTCGAAAGAATTTGCAGACAAGCTTGAGCACTGGTGCAACCTGACTCACATTGGCCAATGGCTGCGCTTTTCGGAAGACAGTCAAATTCCGTATCTCTTCTGGCTTGAATTGCCTCCAGAAATTCTCACTTCGCGAGATTTTGGCCTGTGGAATCTGCCGGATCCAGAACTCGGTGTACTGACGGCGGAACAACTTGAAATTCGCGCGATCGGCTATCGGATGATCGCCTTGCTTTCAGGGCAGTTGGGTGGCGTCATCGTCACCAAAGTAGGTAAGCCGACCTCCTATCTTCCCTTCGCACTTCGACTTCCCGAAGAATCGACCTGGCGTCAAGCTGCGCTGATCCCGTTCGATTCGATGGACGTGCTCTACAACATCTGGGACGGCAATCTCGGCGGTGTCACTGCCCGCACCATGGATATGAGTCTGGCCCAGGATGATTTGCTGGTTGTACTGCGCAACCCCACGCTTGTGTCGTCCTGGATGTCGTTCTGCCAGTCCTATGACAAGTGGGGTAAATGCCTCCATCAATATCGAGTCGAGAAAGGCATTACCGAAGAATTGATCGATCTCCAAGGACTCGAATAATCACAGCGGTCGCCTGGCGCGCCCAGATCAGCAAAATCGTTTGAAAAGTGTTGAGCAAAGTCATGAATACGATACCCGTAGATGATGCAGAGGTTCGCTGGACGGTCTTAAGATACTTCGTCGGGTTGATTGACCTCGGCGAGTTTCAGCCACTGCTGCAGAGTGGGATGACCAATGAATTGCTCGAGGCATTACGCACCCGTAGCATGAGTGAAATCGCGCGGATCGCGAAAGACTCGTCGATCACGATAGAGATCAAAATCAATCCACGCCAACTCACCACCGCATTTCTTCGCCTTGACGACATTGTGCGCGATCAGAAATTGCTGGAATACTACGTCACACACCAATTGCCCTCCGGCTTATTGGCTCGCATGTTCAAGCGCAACAGCAGCGAACTGCGAGAAATGCGTGCATCGCTGTGCGGCCCGGAACACGAATCAGTTGGGCGGCCATCGATGCCGGATATTGAAGTCCGCGAACGCATTCATGTTGCATGGGACAGGATTCGTAAGACCCATCCCGAACGACAGCAGTTTTTTGAACTGCACCAACTTTTTCTCGAGCACCCGCTCAATCAACTCTGGTCCGTCGTCAATGAGTTCGGCGACATGAAGCCTCCGGCCACTGGCCGGTCAGCTTCCGCACGTAACAGCAGCTAGCAATGGCGGAACTAAATAGCCCGTCGTGCCGCAGGCCTCACGCGGCCTTGGATGACATTCCGAGCGTTGAAGACGATTTTTTGGCGCGGGAGCAGAGCGTCAATCCGACCTTGCTCTTGGAGCTATTCGGTCAGACGCCCATTGTCTTTAACCGGATCTACATTGATGTCACGGGCAGCGTCAGCGCTGCATTGTGGCTTGCCTATGCGATCTATCATGTCTCCGAAGAAGGTGGAGACCGCGAGGGCTGGTTTATCAAGAGCCAGGCGGAATGGCTGCTTGACACGGGTCTATCGCGACGGGAACAAGAAACAGCGCGTGCGCGGTTACGCGCACTGGGCCTGCTCGAAGAACGACGGGCACCGAATACACCTCTCGCTTATCGCATCGTCTTCCCGCAACTACGCTTTGCGATGGAAGCTCACGCACAACGTTTGCATGCCGAGCGCCAAGTGCGGCGTGCCGCCGCTGGAATCCCGCTAACACGATGAGACTCTCAGTCGACATGGTAGCCCGTCGGCAAGCCCCGCCTAGCGGGTGCCCTGGCACCATGCCCTCTGAGATTTCTAATCGGGATGCTGGCGCTGCCGGTGATGCGACCCGCACGCACATCGAGACACTGCTTGCGCCAATTTCTCAACGCTACATTCTCTATTATCCAGTGCTGCAGCAAGTCACTGGCTCGGCCAAGGCCGCGCTCATGCTGAGCCAAATGCTGTACTGGACCCGCAAATACATTGGCGAACGGCCAGAGCGTGATGGTTGGTTCTGGCATACGGGAAGGGATTGGCGCAAAAGCACGGGGCTATCCCGTTATGAACAGGATGCCGCTCGATCCTATCTGCGGCAATGCGCTTGTGTCGAAGAGCGCCTCATGGGCGCCCCGGCACGCATGCACTATCGGGTCGATCTCGACGCCTTAGGTAAGGCGATCGCGCAATATGCGCATCGTACTTTCTCAACCTGGCACTGGAGCGACCGCACGACGCTGGCATTACTCGGCCGACCTGTAGCATTTCTACGCGGTTTTGCTGATCTGACCGGTTCGGTTACTGCGGCACTCTATCTATCTGACCTTTGTCAGAAACAACGTACGGCTGAGCGTGATGCGATCAAGGGGCATTGCACCCTCAACGGTAGCCAACGCGAACTGGATGCCGGCGACGGCTGGCTCGATTTACCACTTGTCCAGAGCGCCGAGCACCTGGGCATTACCGAAAAGCGTCTGCGCACCGCCAGGAACATCATCAAGACGCTGGGTATTCTGGATGAAACAACCAGTGGCGGCGTCCAACCAAGTACCTTGTCACGCATCAACATGGCGCAACTGGCCAAAGCTCTGGCGGCAAGACAACGTCGAGTCGTACCTGGTGCCGACACAGAAGAACCTCGCGCCGCGCACACCTCGACGGAGGTAATTCGTTCGGTGCCAGGTGCAATCAATGCAGCAAGGCGCCAACAAGCCTTTGATTTTTCGGGAATGGCGGAATCGTACATTCCAGACATTCCAAAACCAGCAAACTGGAGTGGCGGAAACGTACATTCCAGACCTGCCGAAACCAGCAAACTGGATATTCCGAAACCAGCAAACAAGCTTGCGGGTTTCGGCACTTCTGTTAACGAAGTTAGTACACAGATAGGTGTACACCTACAACCACCTGTCCTTAACTCAACTGGAGTAACAGCGATAGAAGCTGCAGGTCGTAGTGGTTCTTTGGTGCCCAAAGGAAACCCCGCTCTACTGGATGTCAGTGCGCTGGTGTTGCCAGACAACCTGCACCGTGACATGAAGGCTTCCGCTTATGCCATGTTGGCGACCTTGCCGGATCTGGCAGCGGCACAACATGTCGCCGACGAATGGGCTGGCCAACTGCGGCAAGGCAAGGTCAGAGTGCCGCTCAATTATCTGGCCAGCCTGGTCAATCGGGCACGGCAAGGAGAGTTTGTCCCGGCCGCTGGCATTGATGAAGCGCTTAGGCGTGCGCGACAAAAACAGAATGAAGCCGCACTTGCACAGGCGCGTAATGAGTTGCCAACTGGCATGTCGGGATCGCCAGCATCACCCAAGGCAAAGCCACGGACTGGCGTTCCAGCCTTCTTCCGTGAGCAACTGAAAACGTTTGGAATGAATAGATTGATGGACCGTTTATCTGGTGATTACAGCACCGTTTCTGTGTTGACCGTTTTATTGAGCCAGCAAGCTGATCAAATTTTCATTGCGATCAGCCATAGGGATCTGGCCGCGAAATTAGGTGGCCGGGTTGCGCATCGCACAGTGCTGCGTTCCATCAAGAAGCTCGAAAGCCTCGGTTTGGTCGAACTGAAGGAACACCCGAACACAACGACGCGCTATCACATCAACGTCGATGCGCTGCGTCAATTACTGGCGCAGCCGCCAGCCCCAGCTGACGTCATTCCTGGCATTACGCCGCTTCCTGCCTTGTCGAGAATCTTCGATGAGGTTTATCCGCTGAATCAAGAAGGAGTTGTCCATGAGCACTGAAGAAACATCGGTACGCGCTCCCCGCCGCACGGCGCCGGGGACGGGCCAACGTAAGAAGAAGGTTGATCCACCGCCGATCGGCGAAGTCGATACGATCTGGGGTCGTGTTGAGTTTTTAACTGAACCAGATTCGCCCTTTGGTGATGGCTACTCGATTTCCAAAGAGCAGGAACTGTTGGCGGAACTGGATGCGATGGACGAACCGGATAAGGATCCTCGGTGGCCACGCTACGCAGCCTTACAGGATCGCAAGGAGCGTCTTGAGAAATCGCGCTTGACCTATCGCCTGGAGCAAGGTGCTGAGTCGGAAGTGCAGTACATCGATGCAAATAAGGTTCGCAATCTTGGGCGCCTGGTCAATGAGGGCGAAGACCAGATGTTGCTGCACACCAAGGAAGCCTTTCGCTTGTTCATGGGGCGGCGCAAGGATCCTGACGGCAAGTTCCAGCCAATCATTGGCGCCAAGTTTTGTGCTGCCGCACTGCGTAGCTTCTGGGTGCAAACCGCGCATGACAATCCCTATGCCGACTGGGCACTGCTGCGGGCGACCCAGGGGATGCAGCAATATGGCCGGGAACTGCAGCAACTGACTGATACACATCTCGGTAAGCTGCGCCAAATGGAAGCCAAAGGGCTGACCTTCACGGTGTTGAAGTCGGCCGATCCAAAGAGCGTCTCGCTGCAATTCACCAGCCCGTATGGCTTCATGTTGGCTGAGCTGGTAGTGGACTATGACTACACCGTCCGTGTGATCAAGACTGCAGTGCGCAAAGGCCGTCTGACCGATGTTGAGGGGTACGACATTATCCGCAACATGACGCGACGCATTCGTGGCTGGACGGAAGAGATTGCGCGTTTCAACCGTTTCCTGTGGCGTCCGGAACTGGCCAAGTTGTGCCGGGCCGATTTTCTGCCGACAGCGGATGAAGATGGGAAGAAGCGGGCGCAGGCGGTTGCTGCAATTTTTGGAGCGGTGCCGCCGGACATCTTTGCCGGAAAGGTGCTGCCGCCGCACACACGCCGCCACACGCAATTGACTGAAGCAGAACGGGCGCTGCTGGCTCGGATTGGTCAGGAGCTGGCCATGGCCGAGACGGATGCTGCGGCAACTGATGCGGCAACCGATGCCCTGCTGTGACATGGGATGCTGAACATGGCGCAAGGAGGGGTGATGGAAAAGCGGAATCTTGAGGCAAAGGGTGGTTACGGCGCGGCACTCATGAAGCCGTGTCAACACAGTGCTGACGTAAAGGCCTTTACGGGTAAGGGACGCGCAAGGCGTGCCAATGCTCGCATCGATGTCGTAACGCTGGCCGCTGAGCTTGACCAGATCCACGCCGAGATGGCTGAGCTGACCGACGCATCGCGGAAGGTGCCGGGCTACGCGTTCTATCTTGGAACACATCGCCGCCCGGACGTGGATCAGAAATACAAGCAACACTCCATCCGGTGGCGCGAAGTTGCGACGCAACGGCATATGTCCTGGGATGAAATGCCGGCACGTTTTGCTGAGCAGTTGCCAACCTTGGAACAGTGGTATCGGCAGGCTACCGAGCATGCCATCCGTTTGAACGCGGAGGAATCAGCGACACGCGGAGCACTGCGAGCGGCTGAGCGGTATCAGGCGCAGGCCAGCCAGTTCGGTGACGATCCTGCCTGAGCAAGTTTTTCTCCCGCCAGTGTGCTGCGCCAACACTGATCCGGGCTTATAAATCGGCGCTATGGAGAATCACAATGCCTAATTCGTTTGTTGGTAAAGGTAATCTGGGTACTTCCCCGACGCTTAAGACGATTCGTGTTGGCAACGAAGACCGCAAGGTTGCAGAAATGCGCGTTTTTTTCGATGAGTATCAGTACGACGAAGCATCGCAGGAGTACACCCAAAGCGGTGGTTTCTGGATGCAGGTTTCGCTCTGGGACAAACGCGGCGAAGAAGCGGCACGTCTGCTGCGTCAAGGCATGCGGATCAAGGTGGAAGGTCGCTTGCGCGAGTTCGAATACAAGGTTGATGGAACAGAGATCAAGGTTCCGGGCTTCCAGATCATTGGCGATGAAGTGACGTTGTGCCTCAACCGCCTCGAATCGATTACGGTGAAACCGAAGCGCGAAGCAACCGAAGGCGCCACCGCTTGATTCATCCTGCCACATAGAATTTCCTCAACCCCCGGGCAACGTGCTGTTCCAGTCACCCGCACGCAACTAAATCGACACCGGGAGTGAGAAGCATGACCTGCAATTCGACAATGAACGATCCGAAAGACCCGCGCTATGCAGTTGATGACCAGGATAATCGCCTGCGTCAGGCATTGACGGCGGTGATTCTGGAGCATTACAACCATCTGGCCAGCTATCTGGAGCAAAATCCGGAATCGGCGTCCGTGGTCAGCATGGCCCATCAGTTGCTCGGCCATTTGCGTGAATGCCTTGATGGCCAACTGACCAGCGAAGTCAACGTATCGCGCTGGTGGACTTTGCAGCAGGGCACTTGTGACAGGCTGATCAATTACCTGAAGCTCAAGGCTGCTGCACTCGATCTCCTGAAAGACATGTTCGCATCGCTGGATAGGCTTGGCCTGAGCGTCGAGCACGAACCCCAACGCACGTAACGCCGTGGCGTATGTTCCACAGCCCGTTGCGCCGAAGCGGCGCGAGGCGGTGTTGCGCGCGGTTTGCGACGGTCGGCGGATCGGCCTAGCGATAGCATCGCTCGACTCACCGGCGCCGGCACTCCGTGCGCTCGGTGCTCACTGGTTTGCGCCACGGCGCCAGTGGATTTTCCGGAGCCCGCTGGACGGCCGCAATTTTTCCAATAGGCTGGCCAGCGCTTTCCCGACGGCGTACCTCGATGTCGATGCGTTGCCGGCGGTGATCGATGGCGCCCAGCAGGCGCCGCAATCTGACTACTTCACCGAGCTGCTCGACCTGCAGGTGATCCCCTTGGATCGCCCCGGGCGCTTCGCCGTGTCCGGTGCTTACGACAGCTATTTCATCGATGCAATGCGGGCCTTGGGTGGGCGTTTTCACAAGTTCGCCAATGCCTGGGAAGTGCCTGGTTCAACGACGCAGATCCTGGACGTCCTGCAGCGTGTTGCCGGTGTCGATCCGGTGTATGTGTTCATTCACGAGCACGTGATGCACCTGGAGGACCTGGCATCGAAGCCCAAGGCTGAGATGCCGATCAGCGTACCTGGTGCAGCGCCCTCGTTTGGTGATGGGGCAGGGGATGGCGAAGAGGAGGGGAGTGGATTCCTGTCGAGTTGCGCACGGCCGCTGGAGCATTTGCCGGTCGATGAGGCCATGCTCGCCAAGGCAGCGATTGAATGTGGATTGATGGATCATCAGCCGGCCGGCGTTCGCCACTTTTTGGCCCGTACCGGCGCCTTGCTGGCCGACGACATGGGCCTTGGGAAAACCAGGCAGGCCGTGGTGGCTTCCCGCCTGGCCGCCGGCGAGCGGCGAATTCTGGTGACATGTCCTGCTTCGTTGCGCATCAACTGGGAGCGCGAAATTCATATGGTCTTCCCGAACGATATCGTCGGGATGGTCGGCGAAGATCGCATGAGCACCTTGCATGGTTGCCGATGGGTCATCGCCAATTTCGAGCGCCTGGGCGGCCTGGTGCGCGAGAGTCTCGATTTCGAAGTGCTGACCGTCGATGAAGCGCACAACCTGAAAGAGCACAATGCCGGGCGAACCCGAAATGCATTTATCCTGGCGGAAAGAATACCGCGTAAGTTCTTGCTGACCGGGACGCCGATCCTTAGTCGGGAAATCGAAATGCACACCTTGCTGCGGCTGACTGGTCATCCGATCGGGATGCTGGAGCTGCGTGAGTTCCGCAAGCATTACAGCGGTGGCCAGGCGCAGCGCGAAGCGCTGGCCGAGGCGGTGGCTGACTGGATGTTGCGGCGCTCGAAGAAGGTACTCAAGGGGCTGGGAGCGAAGACGCGCCAGGTGCGCTATGTGATGCCGGCCGAGGGCCTCGACGAGTATCACCGGATCCTGGCCGACATGACGCTGACGGTCATGCCGAAAATAGTCAAGCTGCGTCAGCATCTCGAAATCATCAAAACTGATTTTCTGATCGAGACCGTGCAATCCCTGCAGCAAGAGGACAAGGTGATCATCTTCTGCGAGTACATGCCGACCGTTGACTTTATGAAGGAAGCATTTAAAAATGCCGGCATAGACTGCGTTACGCTGGTGGGCAGTGACAACGGTAGCTCACGACAGCGTGCAGTGGATGCGTTCCAACAGAATCCCGCAGTAAGGGTGTTTCTAGGAACCTCTGCAGCAGCCGTCGGCATCACGCTGACGGCCGCCAACTATGTGATATTAGCCTCGCAGCCGTGGACGCCCGCCATGCAGCGCCAGCGCGAGGACCGTGCTTATCGCAACGGACAGACGCGCGATGTTTTCGTGATCATTCCGGTTATTCCTGGAACGATCGACGAGCAGGTTTTTGCTCTGCTCAACTCGAAAACAGAGATCGAAGAGTCTGTCGTAGAAAACGCGGTGCGTGCTCACCTTGCCCGTTGCCCGCCGGTGGCCAGCCGAGCCGGGACACCTCCGTCATCGAGCACGCCAGTTTCCCGATAGTAGTTATTGGAAACCGAACTGGAGGAATCATTCATGTCAGAAAACACACACGCATTGGCTGAGGTCATCCCGATCGGCCGTCATCCGGCGCTGTTCCCGCGCCACGCTGAAGCGCGCCATTTTGAGCATGGCTGGGTCATTGTGGAGGAAGTGGATGACAACCAGCGCCTGGTGCGCTGGTATGTCTTCGAAGAAGTGCCAGAGTGCGAGTTCGATGAGCGGTTCGGCGATGAACCTATCGTGGATGCGCACGACATTTCGTCGTTCACCGAGTGGGTCGATATCAGTAGTTTGCGTCAGGTCGATGAGCGCGATCGCCCAAACGATTGGCAGAGCCTGCAGCGCTTTGGCGTCCTGCGCCGGCCGCACGAGATCCGCATGGAGTTAGAGCGGCGCGCCGAAGACTTTCGCGAGGCATTCTTGTTACCGCACTAAAGGAGGCAGCGATGGATGGATATCCCCAAACCGGGACTGGTAACGACGTTGGCGACTTCCTGGTGCTGCTGTTCCTGGTCTTCTTTGGTACGGCGCTGGCCTGTGAAATCTCCAATCAGTTGACCACTGAATCTCACGGCACGTAACCAAGCACTATCATCTCGTTGTCCGGTGATTTGGCAGAGGGCTGCTGTCGGCCACAACCTGCCGGTCAGGGTTACGTTTCAATTTCTGCTGGTGGTGTGCTC